>Ga0180008_1002225_pt1 | contig 10719 bp, 19 predicted proteins | sample MM_PW_MetaG_FD_121121 | JGI IMG/M metagenome (GOLD analysis project Ga0180008, IMG submission 121121) | Groundwater microbial communities from the Aspo Hard Rock Laboratory (HRL) deep subsurface site, Sweden - MM_PW_MetaG | ecosystem: Environmental > Aquatic > Deep subsurface > Groundwater... | reverse complement strand
TGGATTAACGCCTAACCAATTTAACCCACCCGAAATCTGCTGCTGTTCACTCGGTAACAAGTTACCCCACCACTGTGAGGATGGAATTGATAATGGAACACCTTGCTGAAATGGTTGACCGGCACCAACTTTACCACCAGTTAGTCTGGCTACGGCTTCTGGAGTACCGCCACCTAATTGGGCCCAATACTTATATGGGTCTGCCGCATACATTTGTGCCATTTCCTGCGCCGCTGCCGCTTCTTGCATTTTGCGCTGGAGTTCAGATTGCAACTGTATAGCCCGCATTTCGTGTTCTTGCTGTAACCGTAATTTCTCCTTTTCCCACTCCAACCTTTGCTGTTCAAATGCGGCTTGTTGGTCTCCAGTAAGTTGGCCACCCTGACTGGCCTTAACTCTTTCCATAGCGGCTATTCTATCCAACTCCGCCTGGCGTATTTGTTCCTCTGCGGATAATCCAGTGGCTCTTGGCACAAGGTCCCAACCACCTTCTCCATACACACCACCCGTTGGATTATACCAAATTTGGGTTCCATCAATATCTATTTTATAAGGTTCGGTGGTTGCTCCAGCACCAGCTTCACCCGGTTGCGGTAAATTAGACGCATTACCACCAACTTGTGCTATGTCAAACCAGCCGGGTTCGCCAGGAATATTTGCATATTGACCTGGTTCCGCAGTTGGTGTCCCACCTGTCGGTGTCTGACCATAAGTATAACCGGCACCGGCACCGCCTAACGCTGCCATCCAAGATGGTATTTTAGTGGCCGCACCTGCCATCTTTGCTATAGCACCTGGTACACCAGGTTTGGTAGCTAGTTGACCGGCTAAACCACCCATACCCAACACCTTTGCCGGAGTCAATAGACCTAATGCGGTTAGACCACCAGTCCACAACCCCCTCAGCAATGGTTCTTCAAATGCCGGAGCGCCAGACTCTTTAGACACCTTTGCCCAATGTTCAGGTTGCCAAGGCCAAGTCCACCCAGTTTCATCCTTCTTCGGCTCTTCTCCAAACTTAGCACCCTGCACTTGCTGTGCCCAAGGTATAAATGCCATCTTACCATACCTCCAATTATACTATTTCTCCAATCCCATTTCCCTCTTAACCTCGCCCATTTCTCGCAGCTCCACCTGCGTAGCCCAATGACACATTGGACAAGGTTCAGTTTCGCCATCTTGATGATAAATGTCAAACAGCGCCACCAATTCCTGCTCCGTCAATTTATCATACGGCTTACCCAGTATTTTCCATGGCGCATCTGGAATATTCATAGTCTCCGCTATATCATTCCGTAATAGCTCCAGTGCACCACGAATTGGTCTTAAAGTTTCTTCCGCCAGTCTCTCCAAATATGTTCCTTTTGACATATTAAAACTCACGGTAAGTTAATTCGTCCAAACTTACCAAGCCCAATTTCAACGCCTTTACAATTATCGACGCTCGGTTCTCAACTCCAAGTTTACCAGCCAATCTAAATGTCCGCATACGGATACCACCCACACTTAGATTCTGGCTTACAATTTTACTTGGTAAGCAAAGCTGTTTAATCAGTTCAATGTCATCCACAGTTAAACGCCCATTTGATGCCACCATGTTATTCGCACGCAACTTATCTTGAACCGTCGCCAACTCACACGCTTCCGAAGTAACAATAGCCATTTTACCATACCTCCTATTGCGCCACATTACCATACGGTGCTCCCGGCACTCCCGGAACTTTAGTTCTACCACCTGTACCCAACTTACCCATCTGCGCCATCATAGCCTGTAGTTCTTCTGGACTACCAGGCATATTAGGCTGGTATGCGCCCATCTGCTGTCTTGTCATGGCCGACATTGCCTGCGCTCCGCCTTGACCAGAGATGGCAGCCGGACTAGGTTGTCCGGCTTGTTGAGTTGGCATTGGTTGCCCACTCTGCAAAGCCTTTATCTTACCTAATCTGGCTACCTCCATGGCCAACTCCTGCGTTACTATTTGAGCCAAAACCTGTCTGGTGGCCGGGTCATTACGGAGCTTTTCAGCTTCCACTCTAATTTCCTCGGCTTCTGGGTCTATATGGCTCACATAGCGTCTACGAGCCGTAAATGAACTTAATATACCAGTCTTGACCAAGTTCTCGGCATCGGCATGGCGCCTGGCTTCTTCTTCTGGACTAACCGGCGTAAATTCAACAAATGTTGTGTAATGGTGCTTAATTTTTGACCTGTCAATCTTAAAATCAAATTCTTCGTCTGGCGCTTTTGCCCACATATGGAAATCTTGTGGTACCACACGCTCAGCTATCTTGGTACAATTTGACATAACCTTCGATGTACTTAATTGCATTTGTTCCAATATCGAATCATACTTCAACCGAGCTTCACCAATTACCAAAGACCTGTCAGTACCACTGCGCACACCGGCTTCGGGCAATCCACGAACACTTCTTGGAGCAGCACTCGCCGCTAATATAGAACTTGTATATTCCATATGCTGCATAACAAGTTCGGGCGGAGCCGACTTTACATAATCTTCGATAGTTACTCCAGCAGGTTTCTCATAAATCTTACCATACTTCAACTTAATGTTGGCCATAGATGCTGCGCCTGGCCCACTTACAAACGTTATGGGCCAACTATGCGCCTTCATAATTATATTATATACCGAATACGCAAATGATTCGGAGCGTAATAAATTCCGTAAATACCGGATTAACCCAACCGCTCGTAGTTCCGGCTTGGCACTCTTACTGGCATTACCTAAACCGGAATAGCCAACTACATAAGGAAAGAATCCATAATCATGTTCCAAAACACCATCAGCATCTCCAGCCTCTAAGACCGGCTCTCCATTTACATATATAGCCCGATACTGCGGGTCAAAATATGTTACCTGTGTGGCATCATGTGAACCACCAGTAATCTGTTCAATCGCCAACTGCTGTTTCACATTTGGCCATTCCGACTTAGCCTGCCCAAGTGTCTTAGTTTCTTCCACTATCATAAACTCACTATTTGGATCCGGATACACATTTCTTGGATGCACAGCACGTATTGAAATTGGCAACGCATCATAAAGTTCTCCATAATATGTATCCAATCTTTCAGCATAATCGGAGTCCAATTCATTGCCATTTTTATCCTGCTCCGGCTCGTCTGGAATCTTGTTTGGATTATACAATGACTCAAAGCACCACATACCATATAAACACCCATGCTTCGCCGCAGTTCTCCATGGCGATATATCCGATTCTATTTTAGTACGGTAAAACATCGCCGTATCAAATTTCCGCAACATTTCTGCTTGCTCAATGGCTGCCTTGTCTGTGCCACGAATTGGCCTTAAAAATCTGGCGTAGACGGTGGACACGTGATTGGTACCAGCATCCACTATATCACGGGCTGTAGGCAATACCACTCCATCTTCCTTATATTCGTCTGGCAAACCTAACCGGTCACGGAATAACAGTTCGTAATACTGGTCATCCAAATCAAAGGTTATATTCCGTGCAGAGTATAACGTATGGAGTTCTGCCAACTTGTCCATTATATACTGTTTGGTTGGTCTACTTGCCATCACATCTTACCCCTGCGTTTTAATCTGGCTTTAGCCCCATCACTCAGCCCCTCAATATTCGCCAAGTCCTTCTGGCGCTTTTCCAACACCCTAATCGCCTTTTTATGCATAGCTGGACTACGCTTTATTTCTTCGGCTCTAAGTAATGTATCGGCAGCATTTTCGGCCTCGTAGTCTTTTTCCATCTTTGTCTGACCTCCACTTATTTTACTTACCATTGCACATCCGCCTTGCCAACTTCCTGCGCTCTTTATTGTTCATTGGCACATTAACCACTTCTCCACCAACTTTCCGCACCTTTATATGTCCAACTGGTGACGCAACAAACTTACCATAAATCATACCCGCCTTGGTTGGACTAAGCGTTCTGGTGCGAGCTGGCTTATCATCCATGGCTTCCAACCTTGGTATTCCCGGCATTTGCTCCAATATCCGTCTTGCGTCATCCATTTTGCCCATCCTGTACGATTACACATTCCCTTTCCAATTCTTCCAATATCGCACTCGCCGTCTTTTCTATAATCGCATCTTTGGTATCTCCAGAATACCCAGAACTAGGCGAAAACACAGGCCTGGATTCTTCCAATATCCGCTTTTTAATCCATTCCCAATTTGTTGGTCTCCAATCCACCCCAACTTTACTTTCCATCTTAATCCTCCACCATACATATTTTAACAACGTACATTTTGAACATACGTATAACTCTTTTCCAGCACAACTTCCACATTTATTAAACGCATCCAACTTTCCAACTTTCCAACTTACCTTCCAACTTACCTACTGCCAAATGTCGCATAGTCGCCAACTGCCAATGTATACTGCGCATAATGTGATGGGCTAACTCCAATTGCCCCACAAAATGAAATCGCACGGTCGTCATGCGCTGGTTTCTTGGCTTCTATCTTACCATTCTTAATCACCAAAGCCCGCAATTGCCTAATCAATTTTTTATCGTAGCTAACCACCGAATCATTCTTTACTGCCAATATAGCATCCGATACCACCTTAGCCTTATTATAGTGGTCTGTATTCCAACCATACTTGCCCGTCAACTCACCACTTGCCGCTATTTCCATATACAAATTCTTATAACAAATATCGTTAACCAAATAATTTAGCACACCACGACCAACACCATTACGCTCTACTACCAATAACGCCAAATTATACTTCACCCCAATCTCCGCCACCTTATACGCAAATGGTTTCTGTTCCATCCGACTTTGTATACTTGCCACGTGCTCCAGCCCACCCGCATGAATCTTCAAAATTACACCGTCATGTGGGTCATTATCGGTTGGACTCTCACCACCACACGGGTCTACCCAAAATATATATCTGGCACCGGGTTCTGGCTCTTTCCAAATCTCCAAAATCCCTTCGGTTCTTACCGGCTCTCTGGCCCGGAGACTCCAACTTTGCAACTGCCCATCCACGTCCGAAAATACCTTGTCCGTAATGCCTAACCAGCATGATTCCAAATCCTCAATATACTCCTGTGGAAACAAATTATCCTTTTTATCTGACCGCATATTGCGGATTTTCCATCTTTTCCACCTCATCTGTTCCTCATCCAACCCTTTCTCCAACATAAGTTCAACTTCTTTTGGAGTAAATGTTAATTCACCACGCTCACTTTCCAACACCAAATCACTTCCACGAGCTATCCGATAGTCTTGCCCGTACCACCAATACAACGGCAATAACTTATAATCCGACCTACCCTCAATACACTCCTGTACGGAATCATAATAATACCCACTATCTCCCAATGGCGTTGATTCTCTGATTATATATCCACTCATCGGAATAGCCTCACGCAAACCGCTCAATAACTTTTCCGCATCCGTATAATGTGCTTCTTCGCTTACCAATGCTCGGTGAACCGTATCTCCACGGCCAAAGGCACGCTGTCCGGCTGTACCAATATATATCGTACTACCATTCTCAAATGCCTTTTCATTATCCGAATCATGGAACATCTTAGATTTCATCGAGTCTGGTAGATATTTATGGAATGTATCCACTTTATCCAATAGCCTTCTTGTGGCAAAATCTTCGTGGCTAACTATAGCTACCACCAAGCCCGGTATAAGCTGTGCCTCAACAAAAAAGAGCGCCAAAATCGCCGTGCTTATTCCCTCTTGTCTGGACTTTACCAATAACAACTGGTGTGCCCAATTAGCGAACAATAATCTTTGAGCCAAATTCAACTTTAATAACCGCAATTGGGCTTCTTTATCCACTATATACAGCAGATTTTCTATCATAGCCAACTTTGTTCGCATATCTGGTGTATACAGTGTTTGAGTTTGTGTTACCATACTACCTCACCCATTATCATCACTAACTTGCCCATCCCGTCTTGCCAATATCTGTCCCACAATTTCCTGCGCCATTTGTTTCTGTTCCAAACTTGGTTGTATGGTACCAACACCCACAACTTCTCTCGCCGTTACCGTTTTTTCCCGCCCATACATATCCACTTCTTTCACCGACAACTCCCTAGTTGCCATGGTATTATGAATCGAATTAGCCAACCTTTCCCACGGACTACTCGAATCCTCTTTGGCTCCCATCATAGGCATCCGTAACCCAGCCAATTTAGTCGCATAAGCCCACATATCCGAACTTACCGCCTCTTTTTTCAGTATCCGACCAAACACATATACCCCAGTTTCAATAATCGAAATGTCCAATAACGCCGTCCGTATCACACGAGCCTCACCGGCAAACTTATTGGCCAACTGTGGAATCGCCTCATCTAGCCTATAGAAATCTTCATCGGTGGAGCGCCAATGCTGCCAACTCCGATACTTTCGATTGACCAGTTTAAGCGCCATAGCCCTTACCATCCCAGCCACTCTAAGTACCAAAAACGTACCCTTTTGGCCATCATCTGGTTCAAACGGCAATATGGCTTCCAATATACTAGCTGGTTCTACCATATGACCAACTTGCACTTGGCTATCTTGATTAACGTGAACCTGGGATTCTTGAGTTGGTACCATTACTTGTTCCATCTTGCACTCCATTTTCCACCCTCTTTGCCTCGTCACGGCTCTTGAACCACCAGGTCACCGCTACTGCCATTAACGGCACATACGCCTCGGCAGTTACCATACCCATGAAGAATCCAACCGTAATCCCCAGAACCGCTATTAAACTTATTGTTGGTCTTACCCACTTCATAATTACAATACCGCCTTTCATGCAAATACTTTATCTGGTTGGTAACCATACATACCAATCTTATACCAAACTCCCGCATATTCAAACCCAGCGTTGGGTTCAAGCCACCAAATATTTCCATCTTTATCCATCGTAATCACAAATCCATGGTAGCCACCCGGCACATTACCTAATCCTAACCTTACGCCATTCACACCAAACTTATGTCCCGCATCACATTGTGCCTGTATGCCATAGTCCTCGCAGTCCCAAATATCTATGGCATAAAAATCAGCTGGATAGACTAGATATGGAGCCATTCTATCTAACTCCACTTTCGATGTTATGGACAGTTTGGAATCCAACAATGCTAACGATGATATACCAACCTGCCTAAATCTTTCCAGATATTCTCCACGCTCAATCATCGTCAAGTCGGTAACTGGCGTCACAACCGGATACAAAGTCTCATACCGGATAAGTTTAAGCTCCAGCTCTCTGACTTGCATCTTGGTTCTAGCTAACTCCAAAATAACTCCCATAATTACTCTACCCTCTACATTGAGCATAACACAGTTTACCCGACTTGTCAAGTTACTCAATTATAGTGGATGTTACAAAAGTCACAGGTTATGCACTCTATGTTATTATATATAGTATAGTATATACAATATCTAGAAACTCATAGACTTTATTTTACAGGCCACCCAACCTTATTGGCTCGTGATTTACGCCTGTGAGGCCAATTATTAAACATTGGCTCGTAACGAAATTGACTCGTAAGGCAGTTATTCGCCAGCCCAATATAATTGGGTGGTACCAGCTGTTTCTTGGCCCATTGCAATTAGTTGCAACTACATGTTAGTCTCCAAGCTAGTCCAACCATACTACCCTGCCCTTGGTGGCTACGAGCCATAAATTCGAGCCTGCTACAAATTTTAGAGGCCAAAACAGTGATTGGCTCACCCGTCACGGTTATTTACAGCCATAACCAGCAATATCTCCCACTGTGCATCTTCCAACCATCCAGTCTTACAGTCCGCCTCAGTGGTCCCATCTACCATCCAGTCCCACAGTCAACGGTCTTGCATCCAACCATCCATCCACCCACCTCGTCACCCCGCACTTGTAAGGTTTGGTTCCGACCATCATACCATCCATCATACCATCATAACTTACTGGCCAGCATAACTTACTCCAACCATCCATCCACCTGGCCTCTGACGAGCCAAAGTTGTTTCGGATGCTGGGATTGAAAATGTGGTCACATCTCCCCCAAAATCAATCTGGTGCCCCAGTCAGAAGCACGATGGATATTATGTAAGGTTGGATGGCGGATGACAATAGGCAGATTGCGGCTCCAATAATGTGACAATTGGGTTATTAAGGCGCAATAAAAAACGGCCCCAAAGTAAGGTACAATGCAAGGGCCGCTAATTATTTTACAATCATTCTAGACTGCCAAAGCACTGTGATTCTAATTGTGGGGCGGTAGAATCAATCCCAAAACTCTATGCGCTTAACTAACCAAATTGGTTAGCTTGCTGCTTCATAGGTATATCCGGTCAGGTTATGGGCCTCGCAAAACGCTTCAAATTTTGGCTTGGAATCAACTAGCACATGTGGTGTCACGCCGGTTTTGTAAGTAACCTTGGCTTTTTCCTCATCCGAAGCGTACTCCAGTGCGAACTTGGTTAGCGAAATACGGTTGCCTTGGGCGTCAACTATCACTGTACGTCCACTCTTTGCGCTTGCTTCACGTGGGCCAGTACTTGACGCCTTTGTGACGGGGTTAAAAGCTACCCCGGTACTTATTGTCTCGGCGCCTTGCTCATCCTTGCTGGTGGTTCGATAATAGCGCAAGGCGATAACTGGACTTCCGAGTAATTCGGCAACTTTCAGCCTGTCAACAAGCTGGAATATGCCTTCCGCAACTGTGATTCCGGCAGCGTCAATTGCCTCTTTGTTTTCCGCCAGTTTTGCCTTGGCTATTTCGTCCGGAATACGGGCGATTGCCGCTTTGGTGCTCAAGTACCGGCCATACGCCTCGTCAAATTCAGCGGTTGCGGGCGTCAAAACTTTGGCTGCTTCAAGCGCTGTGGTTAGTTCCGCTTCCAATTGGGCTTGCTTTGCTTCAATCTCTTTGACTGACATTTTAATTTTACACTCCAATTTTATAAAATTTACTTTGGCAGTCTAGGATAACTGTAATTGTGCTCCACTAGCTTGCTACCGCTATATTGTGGCGATATTACGCCGGGCTAGTGTTTGGAGCTATTCGGTTGTTAACGTGCGATTCAATATGATTGATACTCCAGGAAGTATAACATAAAATTGCGCCTTTGTCAATAGTTAGTATACATAATGTGGGTATTTTTTTATGCCTAGAGTGTTTTTTATTGAGTACCCTTTGCGACTCAAAGTTGTGGAGATTTTATGGAAGCCGCCTATTGCACTGGAGCTGAGTATAGGCACGGCGTGAATGGCTGGAGCCAATTTAATTGCGGCTCAATATGATACCCATAGTGCTGGAGCTTAACATAATGCTGTTTTACACGGTATAGTGTTATCTAGGCTCAAAATAAAGTATAATTATGTCAAGTAAAGTGTTGCAATTGTAGTCGATTGTATGCTATAATGTATGGAGAGTGAAGTTAGGGCTAAAGGAAAGTTGGAGAATAAGATGGGAATGGATAGTCGGTGCACGGGATGCAGATGGAATGTACCTAAGAAATTTGGTGGTGAGGGGCTACAGTGTGATGGTGGAACTATGAGAGCCCACAATTGTTGCCCGGAGTGGGTAATAAATTGGTATACGAATTATCAGTTTAAGGGGAATGGGCAGCCAATGTTGATGGACAATGTGGTGGAGGCCAATCGGTTATGAGCCAGTATTTGGTCACCAAAGAACAATGGGATTCGACCTCGGTGCCACAACGGGTGATAAATTGCCAATTTGTTGGGCTTGAGGGGAAAGTTGGTAGTAAGGATTGGGAATCGTTAAGTATGGATGAAATGGTGGCTCTATCGGGTGTGGATATACTGGGTAGTTTAATTGGAGCCAAGCGAATTGAATTTGAGGTAAGTGAATTGGCAAGGCAAGAGGAAATGGAGAAGCGGTTGGCCATAAATCGTAGTATCGCCAATGATGTATTGGCTAGGATACTAAATAAAAAATAGCCCAATTGGGCGGAAAGGAGAATGGGATGAAGGTAACTAATGGATGCATACGAGCTACGATTGATGAATTGGATTGTAGCAAATGGGTGGACCCAAAGACTGGAAAGACCATTGCATTTATGTTCGAAGATGAGCATACATTGGTGGTAGATATATGCGATGGGAAGTGTCCGGAAGAAGATTGTGGTAACAAAAAGACCATAATAAAAATATGAATGGTATGAATGGAATGGGAAATAAAATAATCCGATTGGACGAAAGGGGTGGTAAAATGGCCAGGGAACAGTTAACCAGAGAGGAAGCAATCCAAATCTTGACTAGACAACGGGACTTTGCGGATGATGCCAAGACCAAAGACGAATACATGAAGGTTCTGGAAGAAGCTGGAGATATAGTTGGCTATGCTCCGGCATTTCGTTGTTTGGTGAAGGGTCAGGAGCCGGAAGTAGCGATTCGCTGGGGGAAGTAGGATGGATATGGATAATGAATTGGATAGAATGGATGAGGTGTCTGGTAGGCTCCGTAAGTCGATTACAGACTTGGCTAAAATGTGCTATGCGTTGATGGGTATGGTGGGTTATGAGCCGTTGGATTTGGAGCTTGACCAGAAAATCAACGATGGTAAAGTGGAGGACTGTAAATGGAACTGAAAGTGGCTGATACGATATTATATGTGGCACCAGTCAAAACCAGTATGCCATTTGTGGCGGCGCATCCAATTACCAGACCAAAGCCGGTACGTAGACCTAATGGGAAGTTGTTTAGATTCCAAACAAAACAAAAATAAATATGCCGATATGGCTGGAG
>Ga0180008_1002224_pt1 | contig 10720 bp, 6 predicted proteins | sample MM_PW_MetaG_FD_121121 | JGI IMG/M metagenome (GOLD analysis project Ga0180008, IMG submission 121121) | Groundwater microbial communities from the Aspo Hard Rock Laboratory (HRL) deep subsurface site, Sweden - MM_PW_MetaG | ecosystem: Environmental > Aquatic > Deep subsurface > Groundwater... | reverse complement strand
TATTGCCTGATGCTCGGACTGGTAACATAAATAATTTCCTGTATCAAAATATATATGCGCACATTATACAATAAAAAAAAATAAATTTCTATATCAATTAAATTATGCGCGGGTATATAACAGCAAATCTTTTTACACCTTTTTGACCGATTGATTTAAATCCGGTCTTTCGGGAGATAATGTATGGTGGATCAGCAAATACCAGATCGACAGAATTATTTGGTATTTGGGAAAGAAATGTAATAGCATCAACATTTTTAAATATATTTTTTTTCATAAAAAATTATTGATTATTCATGGAATACATTCAGCCCAACAACCGCTACAGGGACGTGTAGCGATTTTCAGTGGCGTAATTCTATCATTCATACCAGAGCACCAAATTGCCTATAACGAATCAGAGTATGCGAAGTTGCACGGTCGACGTAGCCGATTGGCGCTTTTATTGCTCATTGTAGCAAGAAAAGTGACAAAGTGCAATTTGGGTGAAGGCTGGTTTGTCCAGCCGCAACCGCATACTCTGTGTTGTGTGCAGTAGCCGTCCAAAAATGAAGCAGTCGTTGTAGCCACTGATATTTACAACGTTATTACTTCTCGTAAGCCGTTTTTATTAGTTCAATAATAAAATCTTTATTTATTTTAATATCGTCTTTTGAAATTTTTATTCGATATCTTCCCCATTTATTATCATAATCAAGCATATCAAGGCCTGCAGTATCTATTTTATTTTCAATCGTTTCAGATTTTGGAATTCTTAATTCAAAACGCATAACATTTCTTTGAGGTCGAAATATAATAAAATTGTTTGGCTGTCCGTTTTTTGCAAGACCAATATAAAATTTGTTATATTTTAGTTCAAAATCAGGGGACACCGTTTTTATTAATTCTAATATTTCATCAGCGAGAGAAACGGTTTGCTTCGTTCCTCGAATTTGTTCCCAATAATTTCTATCAGTAGTTTCTGATACTTCTTCGTCTTCGTCAACAAAGCCAAGCGTTAGTTGATCTAAAACGGTCGTAAACATCAAAGAAATACTTTCACCAACTTTGATGGCACTCATTTGAATAGCTATTAAAGGAATTGATCCATTAAATAGACTAATCACGTTTAAAAATCTACTTGTTATATCCTCAGCAATTATGACAGCACAATGTTCATATTGGGGAAATCTTTTTTTTTCAATATCCCAATATTCAATTGTCCTTATGATGTGGCTTTCATCAGTTTTGCCAAGTTGAATTTCTATTTCAAATCTTTTAGTAGCATCTTCATCTTGAAGTAGTAAATCTAATCTTCCAGCATGCGGCTGAATTCGCTCTTTATCTTTTAAAATTAGATCTCCAAGACCAATAACACTTGGATCTTGAGCGATAATTTGTTGAACCCATTTTTCATTTAACTCAGGATGATTTTTTAAATCAATTTTTATCGGCTTAACATAGTTTATAGACATAATATCTCCTCAGAATTGGAAACCCACCAAGAATACCGGGCTTTTAAAAAACATTGGGGTCTGTTACACAGAACAAATTATTTAGGCTTTTTTTATTAATAATCTATCTTTTGCCACTTCTTTTGCATGAGCAATAGCCAAATGCAATTTGTTTTCAAGTTCTTTTTTCGGAATAATCTCAGTCCAGTATTCTGCAACCATAATGCCATCTTTGTACATTTCCAGGAGTTCCACCTGCTCTCTGCTGGTTTCCGCGCATAATATCAGCCCCAGTGGCGTACTTTCACCGGGTTGCTTTTCATAACGATCAAGCCACTTTAAATATAATTCCATTTGACCTTTATGTTTGGCCTCAAATTTTCCAAGCTTGAGTTCGACTGCTATCAGCCGTTTTACCTTTCGATGAAAAAACAACAGGTCGAGGTAAAAGTCTTCTCCATCAATAATCATTCGCTTTTGTCTTGCGATAAAGGTAAATCCGGCGCCAAGTTCAAGAAGAAATTTCTCAAGTTCATCAAGGATTGCTTTTTCAAGGTCATTTTCTAAAAAGCCGCCGTCAAGATTCAGGAAATCTAGCAAATACGGATCCTTGAAGATTGCCTGATTGTTATTTACATCAGTTCGCATCTGAATTGATGCAAGTGATTTTCTTTCGTACACTTTTTTGGCGATATTTTTACGTAAATCCCGAACGCTCCAGCGCTCCTTACCTGAAATCATGGCATAGTAGAGACGTGCTTTTTCATTTTTAATCGGAAGCAGCACAAGAAAATGAGACCAGCTCAGATGACGAGATAACCTGGTAACCGTTTTCAAGTCAGGAAAAAGACTCGAAAACTGCATCATTCGGCGCAAATTTTTCTCTTCGAAGTTTCGTCCATATGTGCGCTGTAATTGTCGTGACACTGTCACGACAATCTGTTCTCCGTACCCCGCGCGCTTATTCTCAAGAGTATATTCTGTAATCATTTTCCCGATTTTCCAGAACAGGATAGTCAGTGAGCTGTTGAAATATGATATGGCACCGGATTGACTTTTTTCTATGAGTGAGGATATTTTTTTTGTTAAGACGGTTTCGATCTTTGTCTTGTCAGGCATATTTTCATTTTTCTTCATTTTTCATCCCCATTGTCATTCGTATCGCCGTCTTCTTCTCCCGGACGATGTATTGCCCATACAATATTTTTTTCCGCCATTTCTTTATACAACCTATTCATAATTCATGTTTTCCGTCTGTACATTGTATATTCAAAATCATTCGGAAACCCTTTTGGAGCAAACTTGTGAATTATTTCAAAATTTGATTTTTCGTTATCAGAAAGATGATTATACATTTTTTCACCGATATGCAGGCACTGCGGGCTCATTTTTTCTTTATTACATCTGAAAAACAAGTCAATTGCCGGACCAATCGGGTCAAATCTTGGAATGATAAGTGACTGGGTGGTATCATCATCACATTTCCTGGAGTCAAACTCGTACATACCGAGATTTTTTGAGTACAGCTCCTGAATTTCAGCTGCTTTCTCAATTTCCGTGGATTCTTCAGAGAAGGGGAGGTCGTGAGAAAGTTTCAAATAGTTTGCTGTAATAAATTTATTAAGCAAGACACTTCGTTTTATAGAGTAGGATGCGATTTGAGCAGAGCTCTTACCATCACAATAATCCAAGAAGCATTTATATTTGTGTTCAATCAGTTTGTTTTCTCCTATTTCACATTCAGCAGGATTGTTGATTGTATATTTGTCAGGCGCTTGGCAAATAAGTTCTTGAATGACTGAGAGAAAATCCGATGCATCATTTTGTAAACGATAAAGATACCAGTATTCATCACCGATTGTTTTAATAAGATATAAGTTTTTTAAAGAAATCGAGCTATTACAAATTATTTTTTTATAAAGGGATATTTCAAAATCAATAAATTTTGAGTAGTACATGGAAAATATATCATCAGTTTTTGATTTTGACAGATTTTGGATATCATTTTTAATTTGCGCTGAATCAACTAAATCAAAGGAGAAAAGCAATACGGGGTCTTTAATTACCAGCATCAATTCTCTTTACCTTCGTCATCTTCACTATCTTCTTCTCCGAACAGCGCCTTACCCATGCGGTATTTTATGTCGTAGTTAATGATAAAGTCAAGTTCGGATTCGGTGAAGCCGTAGTGCTGGGCGAGGAGGGTGTCGATTTGGTCGATGGTTATCTTTGACTTTTTAGGAAAATATTCGTCAAAAATAACTTTCCCTGTTGCTTTATAGTAAGTTTCTTTTCGAAGTTTGTTTTTTTCATAACAACTTAATAAATCACTTACCTCTACATTTATTTTTTCGGTTATTCTTTCATCAAAAGTGTCCAGTGAGGCAGGAAACCATTCAATCTCTCGGTTTGTAAAGTCTCTACAGTTTGAAAGAGTTATAAACCATGAATAGAATAATGAGCTGTTTAAAATCGCAAGAAGTAATTTTTTTTTATTACTTTCTGTTATAATTGCTTTTATGTGGGGTGATATTTTTTCGCCATCTGCTTCATTCCAGAAGTACGGAGGTTTAATTGTTGCTCTAATCCAGTATTGAGGAGCATTATGAAAATAGATCATTTTGTTACCATGTAGGAAGTTGGAAAGTAGTTTTTGTTTCTCCAGTTTCTTAAAAATTAATCGATGATTTATGTTCCCGATTTTGGGTATTGCTCCCTTGAATATTAAGTTTTCATTTTTTAGATAACTGATTGAATTAAATAGCAGGTTTCTGAATTCGGAATTCCAGCGAATATATCTTGTTGAATATATTGATTTCACACTAGTTAATTTTTTTATAACAAAAACGGTAGCTCGAATATGCTCAAGGCCATCAAACAATTTGCCAGGTCTGTCATCAAATGTAGAAAATAAACTCAATGCAAACTGATTCAATAGCATTTTCTGTATTGGAAGCATTCGGTTTGAACATACTATAGGTAACTGCACAATCATTCCCATTGAGCCAATAAATGATAGAATTTTTATACATCTTTCAATTGTATTAACATATAAGTTGCCACAAGTAATTGTTTCATACCCTGTGATTTGATAGTTTTTTTTAGCTTGAGAATACTCCACATACGGCGGATTCCCTATCACCACATCAAACCCGCCATTTTCATTAATAATATCGTAATACTCAGCGAACCAATGAAACGGCTGATGGCTTTCGAGCCACTTCTGATATGTCTCAGCATATTGTTTTTTATTCTTAAACTTTCCCTCGTAAATTCCATACGTTTCAGAAAGATGCACATTCATTTTACCTGTCAGATTATTTAAAAGATTATTCAATTCCTCTTTTACTTCACGTAAACTGCCGATTTCCGGGCGTAGAGTTTGCACTTTCCTGAACGCGATGAATTTTTTAGCGATAAAAAAACACTCTTCTTTAAACAATTTCAGTTTTTCTTCCCAGCCAACCCGCACGGTGCCGGTGCTGTCAAACATGATACTGTCTTGCAGATCTTTTTCTGTCGCGAAACCTACCAGGGTGTTCCCGGTACGGATGTTAAAATCAATATCCGGCAGAGGCTCCAGCCCGTAGTTCTGCTTACGCACATTGATGTCAACCGCACCGACCATTTTTAAAAATAACCTGAGTTTGGCAATTTCCACTGCTTCGTGCATGATGTCCACGCCGTACAGGTTGTTGAGAATAATGGTTTTATAAATGAAATATTGCAGATTGGGATGCTCTTCGCTGTTCACCGTTGCCAAAACTTCATGAAAATATTTATACTTCCGCGGTTCTTCTGCGGTAAATTGCTCCATGCGTTCAATACATGTTTCGTAGAGTGGTTCAAGAATATTCATGGCTGCAAAAAGAAACGCGCCAGAGCCGCAGGTCGGGTCAAGAATGGTTATACCGCAAAGAGCTTTGTAAAAATGTTCGATAAATTCAGGGTCATTTGTATTGTGCAAAATGTCCTGAGTGAACTGCCTGATGTTCAGGTTATAAGTAATGAAATCGTTCATTTCATGTATTGCACCGGAATTGATCCTGGACACAATATCCGCATACCGTTTTCTGCGTTCAATAACTTCACGGTATATTTCGGTCGGCAAGGCTATGTCCCCCGGCGCGCGTTTGTTCCAGCATTTTCGTATCTCGAATAAATGCGGCCCATTATCGTCAACTAATTTGTTTTCAAGTTCGGGATTAAAACCATGCCTTATATCATCAGGCAAATCTGTGAAAATATCTTTTTCGTCGGGAACACCGTATTTAACCGCGTCGTAAATGTACGTGTCACCGCTATTTCTGAAATATTCCCACAGATGGCCTTTTTCTGCAAATGCTTCAGGATATTTTTCTTTTGTCTTGTCAAATAAAAACGGAATTATGGTGTTTTTGCCGATGTACTCGGTAATATCTTCCTTGGTATAGTAGGCGCCCATCGCCGCGCGATCATTAATGTATTTTTCAAAAATATAGCCGATGACATCAGGATTAATATCTTTTCCAGTTGCCTCAACTCTTGTATCAAGATGCCAGTTCCATTCATCAAAAAAGTCAAACAGTTTCTCAAATGCGTCATCTTTAATTTTAATTTCGGTAAACTGCTTTTCAAGCGCATGCACATCGAAAAGGCCGCCATTGAGATATGGTATTTTTCCGAGGTTTACAGTTGTTTCTCGGTTTGTTTCCGGCTGACCAAGTCCATGATGAAAGAGCTGTAATAAAAAGTCGCGGTAGAATTGATAAAACTTGTGTTTGCCAGCCGTGTTTTTGACTTCCTTGAGTTTTTCCTGTAAATAGTCGGGGTTATTGTCCAGATAATTTTTTTTTTGAATAAAGTAGCAGAACATCAGTCGGTTAAGCATTAACGAGGCGTACCACTGTTTATTTTTATTATCCTTATCCTTGATTGCGTCATCTATTCCTTCGATGAATGCGAGAAATGAACTGTGATGTTTTTTAAATTCGGTATAAAACTTTTTAGTAACCGTTTCAGAGTTTTTAGCCAGGTTCTCCTCAAATCTTGCCTTAACATCTATAAGGGTAATGCGCTCTTCTTCATCAATGGTGAAGAGGAGCCCGCGCGCGCGCTGGTAGAGGCTTTCGGAGTCCTGAGTGTTCTCATAGGTTATTTCTCTTATTCTTCTTGGTTTGTCCGCTTCAGGGATAATAAACTGCCAGATTTGCTTTGTTCCTGCGCGGTCAGGGAAAATAAGTAAATGTTCCTGATGAACTTTTCTATAGTTATGTTCTATTTTCTTTCTGATGTCACTAAGTGGGATTGTTCCATCCGGACACGGCTCGCATAGCACAACAGTAAAGCCCCTTTTCTCGGCAACACCTTTTAATGTGTATGTCTGATTTTCAAGCGATACTGGTGTCGCGTCATTATAGTCGTTCCAGCCAAGTTCGATAAACAGCTTTTTGAACTGATGTCTCTTGATGTAATCAGAAAAAATATTTTTATTCATTTATCAGTCACCGTTTACAAGTCCCATTGAGCAGATTATTTTTGGTTCTTTAAAAATGATTTCGTCTTCATTTTTTATCACGAGTTTTCCTTCATCCCGGAGAGTTACAAGCAAGGTTCCGAGATCATCATCTGAAACACCCATTTTAAGCTGCCTGTTAAGAGTTTCATTTGCGTATTCCCGTAACGGGTAATGATAAATATCTTCTACGGCGCGTTTTAATTCATCGGTAATGAATAATGTACCGTCATTTTCTCCGATGTGTCTGGTCAAACGCATATATGTTCTGTATCGCGCGCCGTTTTTTTTGCCCAGCTGTCCGCCGACGCTGCGGTCAGATTTTTTGATTTGTTTAAGCGCATCCTTGACAATTTCATGATGTGTATCCGCTTTTGCGAGCGGCTTTTCATCAGGTTCGCACTTAAGCGCTTTTAATATCGAGAACTGAGACTGGGTAATAATCTGCTTTTTATTGTTAATCCAGGTAAGCACATCATTATCCTGTGCTGTTCTCGCATAGACAATTGCTCCGGCATTTTCATTTTTGTCGATGTTTTTCTTTGTTGAATAAATAACATCGGATAAATCAGGTATAATAGTTTTTAATTTCGGATTTTCAGTAATCGCGTTCTGCCAAATCTGAAATGCGTACGAGGCTAAATCGACTTCGTTGTCATCTTCTTCGTCAAGGATGCCTGACTTCTCATTGTAAAGATCCCGTATGTTTACGGGATCTCCTTCAAAAAAAACTTCATCAGCGCCGACTGTCTCAGCGTTTTCACGAATTCTGTTTTGAAGCCGTTTTCGCAGAGTAATTATCTGCTCAATTCCATCTTCCGGCAGAAAAGAATAACAATAAATTTTGTCAGACTTTTGACCAATCCTGTCAACCCGCCCTGCTCTTTGTATAAGTCGGATAATCGCCCAGGGTAAATCGAAGTTCACAACTATAAAGCCGTCCTGAAGATTTTGACCTTCGCTGAGTACATCAGTTGAAATAAGAACCCTGATTTCCTCTCCCGTTGAGATTTCTGACTTGTTATTACTTTTCGGACTGAAACGAAATGCTTTTTGTGTTGGATCATCATCGTCGCCGGTCACACAGCATAACCCTTTGACTTTATTCATCAGGCATTTTTCAAGATAATACGCAGTATCCGAATATTGTGTAAAAATCAGTAATTTATCATCACTATGTGTTTTATTACATAGATTTATCAGTGCGGTTACTTTTCTATCCCTTTGTCCATCCCAGGTTTTGTTTAATAGAAGTATTTCAAGTAAAAGTGTATTATCATTGAGGATGTCCTTTCTTAATTGCGGCGAGAAAAATATGCTTCTTATCCAGTCATAGTGTTTGCTGGAATTTTCAGCTAACTCTTCATAGACTTTTCCCGCATTATTTTTGTAGATTTCTTCCTCATTTAAGATACTTGTGTTTGTGTCATCTTCACTATCGAAAAACAAATAATCATCAATAACACCTGTTTCCTGTTTACCTATGGGAAGTGGTTTGTTATTTTCAATTGCGTGAAGAAACAGGTGGTTCCTGAGCAGCTGTCTGCTGATTGATAACAAAAAAGAATATCCGCTGCTTTCAAGGCGTTTGAAAAGATTCGTCCGCGCAAAGCCTTTTAATTGGATACCCGCTCTGCTGAGGTTCTCGAGTATCTTTTCCTCGAATTGTTCCGGTTTTTCTTTAGGATTTTTGTTAATATAATTTTCCTGTCCAAGGCCATAGCGGGGAAATTTCATTTTGTTTATTTTATCAAGGACTTCTTCTGAGTACAATCGTGCATACTGGTCATCAGTGTCATTTTTCTTAAAAGAAAAATTAACCTTTTTGGGAATTCGTGCCGGAAAATACTGTTTTGTTCCGTCAGGAAAGGTTAAGTAATGCTTTCCCTCACTGTCTTTTTGTGCGTAGTTATTTTTAATGAAACTTCTGGTTCTTCTGACAAGGAATAAGCGCATCAGCTCATTCCAGTCATCCGGAAAAGTACTTTTTTCAAAAGCCGCGATCGTATTTTCTTTTGCCTGGTATTGAGCAAGAAATTGAGCCTTCCCTCCGACACTTTCGATAAAACGTTCCGGAGTTATTCCGAGGTTTGTTTCCTCGTCTAAAAATAAACGTAATTGACTGCCCAAGTCCGTATACGCTTTATTATAAGGGGTAGCGGTTAAAAGGATGACTTTACTTCCGAATTCGCGGATATACTCCTGAACAGCGCGGAATCTTTTTCCTTCTCGGTTTCGTAAATTGTGGCTTTCGTCAATTATTACAAGACGGTACCTTCTTTCTCCGCTTAGCTTGTTTTGAACTTCAGTAATAGACATTACTTTTGCACGCAGTTGATATTGATGAATATAATCTTCCCACATGTTAACGAGATTTTTTGGACAAACGACAAGAGTCTCAAGGTAAAAATCATCTTCAAATATTTTAGCCAGAGCGGTTGCGGTAATTGTTTTTCCAAGACCGACCACATCGCCGATGATAACCCCGCCCCTTTTATGAAGATGATGAGCCGCAACTTTTACCGCATTTGCCTGATAGGGGAATAGTTCTTCCTGAAATCGTTTCGAAAGGGAAAATTCGGAAATGCCAGAGCGGACTTCACTTGACAGGTGATACGCAGTTTTAAGGTAAATATAAAATGGAGGTACATCCTTTTCCGATGCCCAGCTTTTATCAAGTATTTCGATAAGTTCTTTTGATATATCAATAGACCAGCGGTTACTCCATCTTTCCTGAAACCATTTCGCCAATTTTTTTGCTGCATCTTCCTCAACTACATCAACATTAAGCTCACCTTGCCCTGAAATACCTGAAAAAGTTAAATTACTGCTACCTACAAAACCGACTATCGGGCTATTATAATCATCGCGAAATGAAAGATAAAGTTTCGCATGGAGCGGATGTTCGAGGTAAAGTTTGACTATTGCTTTTTTTTCTATTAATTGAGTTTTTAATTTTTGTAGCGCAATTTCATCGTTGTTATTCGGAGCGCCTGTTAATAACTGCTCCCGCAATTCTTTGGCTAGTTTTTTTTTGTATTCAATTGCCTTGGCATTATCAATTGTAACAATTTCATCTGTATAAAAATGTTCTTCAAGTTCATCAATTGGTCTTTTCTGCATACCGATGAGTATTCGACAAAAATATTTTTCATAATCTTCATATTCCTCTGGCAAAAAATCACCTTTTAAAGTTTCAATTTGATTATAAAGTTGTGACCAGCCGCGAAGATTAAAATAGCCAATACAAAAATCTGCTCTTTTTGCATTGTAAAGAGTTTTATTAAGACCCTCTGATAAAAAAAGTTCAATATTGTCAAATATCTTTGGCATATGCAGTCTTCCTATTTTTCAAAAATATTAAACTTGTAGTTCATTGCGGATAGTTTCATAATTCCAATTACCATTTTTCTCTTACATTTAACCAGACGAGTATTTGTGAAAATTTCAGTATGATTAAAAGGAGGTGTAACAAATGCTACTTCTTTTTTAGATAATATCCAAATTTTTTTAAGTATGTGAAATATCGTATAGTGATATTATATTTTATCATCATTCATTTCTTTCCGCATCCGCTCCGGTGAGCAAAAACCACGCCAGCCGCAAGCGGACTGTCATGGTTTTTGCGTTTCACCTCCGCTTACTTTCTATCAATTTTTTAAATATATTTTTCTGATAAATAACTGACTCCTCCTCCGGCGCAGTTTCCGCGTCCGCCCCCTGTTCAGGGTGAAGGGGCGGCCGCGGAAAGCTGCTGCCGAGGAGGTCTCATGTCACTTCATTACACAATTTA
>Ga0180008_1002221_pt1 | contig 10733 bp, 21 predicted proteins | sample MM_PW_MetaG_FD_121121 | JGI IMG/M metagenome (GOLD analysis project Ga0180008, IMG submission 121121) | Groundwater microbial communities from the Aspo Hard Rock Laboratory (HRL) deep subsurface site, Sweden - MM_PW_MetaG | ecosystem: Environmental > Aquatic > Deep subsurface > Groundwater... | reverse complement strand
TAAGGTAAGGCTACCCTGCCCCCCAAACTCTTTTCGTGCTAACCAAGCTACTCTTTACTATGCGAGTACGACTGTAGCACCTGTATCGGCTGGTTTGTACCAGAGCACCCAGCGCATCCAACCGACGTTATTCACAATAACGCATCCGAGAACTCCCGGAGCCAAAGCCACCCCATTGGGAGCATCTTCCATCATGAGGTTCGATGCGAGATGCCCGTTTATCAGGGGATCAGTCGGGTCACCTGAGATAGTGACTACATCTCCCAGGGTGGCCGCTGCGATACTGGTAGGAGTACAGAGAACCACATCTGCGCAGGCAGCAACGTCTGGGTTTAGCTCAAAGCTGATGGTCTGGGCACCTCCAGGGGCCGTTGTTATGATGCCGATTAGGCCGGTCAGCAATACCATGCCACCTGAGATAGTGAAGAAGGGGTCTCCCGGTGTAGCAGTAGCTGTCAGAATCTCAGCCGGGCGGTCTACTCTAACTCCAAGGTCAAGATCATCCCACCATGCCATGATTACCTCCTTATGGTGACCTGAATTACCCTCCAGGCCCCCGATTCTTCGTCTTAGATAACGGTTACTGTGGCTCCGTCATCAATGGGTTTGTACCAGAGCACCCAGCGGTACGTGCCTTCGGCAGCGTCGGCAATAAACCCAATGACCCCCGGAGATAAAACAACCCCAGCAGGGGCAGCAGCCATCATCTGTTGCCTGGCTACGTGGCCACCTACCATGGCAACACCCGGGTCGCCTGTGATAGTGAGCAAGTCCCCCTCTGTAGCGGGATCAATGTCAAAAGCGAGAGAGAGAACTGTGACTGCAGCACCGACAGCATCAGGTGCTAAACAAAACTGGCAATTGTTAGCCCCAGGAGCTACGGTACAGTAGCCGAGTAAGCCTGTTAGCCGTACCCAGCCTCCTGCTACGGTGAAGAAAGGTTCTCCCGGTGAAGCATCGATTGCAATAGCCGCAGCGTCTTTGGTTACTTTAATTCCCAGACTAAGTTCTTCCCACCATGCCATATTAGCCCCCTTCGGATAAGCCTGGGGTATATTTCAACCCCAGGTCATCACATTCTCTTCGTTTACTTTAGACTCCGACTACATAGGCAGCATCGTTCAGGGGTATGTACCAGAGACTCCACAGCATTGTTCCCGTACCAGGGGCTGCACTACCGACACTTTCTACTCCCCCAGCCGGCAAAATCAGTGGCGTTGTCATGCCAGGGACCGCCCCAGCACTAACAGCTGGGAGTAGAGCATTACCGGGTACTCCGGTGATTGTCACCGTAGCCCCTACATTAAAGCCGTTAATGTTAATAGCTGCACACAGGGCTGTGACTCCAGCCGTTGCCAAGTCAGGAGTGAACTGCAGGAAGACATTGTCGAGAGCATTGACTATCACCGTAAGCCTGCCAATAATCTGAGTGATAAGAACATCACCTCCGACTACGCTGGCCCACTCAAAAGTTTCTGCTCCTAATGCTCGAGCCGTAGCATCCACCCTAGTACCCATCCCGAGTCTATTCCACCATGCCATATTAGCCCCCTCTTGATAGCCTGGGGTATATTTCAACCCCAGGCTATCACATTCTCTTTAATTACTTTAGACTCCGACTACATAGGCAGCGTCGCTCAGAGGTATGTACCAGAGCGACCATGCGATCTCTGCAGCACCGGAGGCTGCCGAGACGACAGACTCTATTCCCCCCGCTTGCAAAATTAGTGGCACTGTTAAGCCAGGCTTTGCACCGGTGACAGTGACCAGCAAAGGATTACCAGGTACTCCGGTGATTGTCACTATGTCCCCCACATCCAAGCCGTTGACGTTGGCAAGGGCACACAAGGCTGTGACTCCAGCCGTTGCCACGTCAGGGGTGAACTGCAAGTTAACATTCGAAGCACCACCTGTAATGACTGTAAACCTGCCAATGATCTGAGTGATAAGGACGTCGCCCCCGAGTACACTAGCGAACTCAAAAGTTTCTGCTGCTAGGGCCCTGGCAGCGGCATCTACCCTGATGCCCATTCCGAGCTTATCCCACCATGCCATGATTAGACCTCCTCATGGTCTGAGGGGAGAGGCAACCCTCTCCCCCCGATTCCATTATTTACCTTATGCAGCAGCTACCGCAGCGCCTGTGTCGAAGGGTATCCATTTGAGGGTCCACCTGATGGAGCCCGCACCAACCAGGTTGCAGAGGAGCCGAATTGCTCCTATCTGGACGAGGACGCCGAAGGTCTGACCTTCCACGGTTGCAGATCTAGCCGGGGGGATCATCGGGTCTGTGTTGACACCGGTGATGCCCAGGAGATCCCCTATGGCGTACCCGTTCACAAGGAGAAGGGCACACATGGCACGGAGCGTGCCAGCGGTGGGGGTGGCAATTAGCTGAATACTGGAAGCGGTGGCACATGCTATGGTGAACTCACCCAGGATCTGGGTGACGAGGATACGGCCACCGGAGATGGTGAAGATATCGTGGGTATTCGCGATAAGGGTCTCAGTAGCCCTCTCGGTTGTCTGACCAAGGGCCCTTCGCCCCAGGTATATTTCCCTAATCCATCTGAACCATGCGCCCATGTCTCTAACCTCCTTCGATTAGGTCTCAGCCCCCGGTTCTCCCGGGGGCTGGCTCGGTAATTACTTACCGGTCTATGGGAAGCTACTCAGCTTAGCTCGTGAGCAATGTTCTCATGGCGGTGGACATCTTCACCCAGATGCCGATCGGTCTCAGTTCGTCCTGGCCGACCTGGTAGTAGTTAACAGTGATCAAGGCCGTCTCCTGGGGATAGAGGAAAAGGGGCTGTTTCAGCTCACAGATGGCGTCCCCGATAAACGGATTGGCCACCTCGAAGTCGAGGTTCTGGATGTTGTATTGCTGGGCCAGGTAGGTGAGTTGGACAGCATCGACACAGGGGGCGGCGGCCGGGTTGGCAAAGCCAAGAATGGCAAGCCCCTCGGTCGTACCCATCGGTAGGGCGGAGCCGTGCGCGGTGGCTATGCCGTAGTCACCCTCAATGAAGTTTGGCGCTGCGGCCGCGATATGGGCCGCGCCGATGGCCCTTATCCAGGATGCTCTCTCTCCACCGGCACCTAGCGCAAGGGCGACATCCGGGTCCTGGAACTGCTCAGCCCTCAGGAGGAGAGCATCGAGCTGCCGGCCGGAGCCATTGGTACCCTTGAAGCCCGAGGACGACTCCGTGTTGACCACCCTGATGAGGTTGGCCAAACCCACGGCGTTCTTGGCGAAGAGGGACTGGACCAGGGGGTTCTGGAGTTGGAGGGCGATATCCAGTTCATTGCCAAAGATCTGGAGATCGGCGTTCTCGATCTCTGACATCCGGTGTTCCCTGGTCTCCCCAGTAGGGGTGATGGTCTTGAGCATCTGCTCTGGGATACGCCCGCTGGGCTTGTAAAGATCGGCGTTTACTAGTGCTTGGATAACTGAAGTGTTAGCCATGTTTACATTCCCCTCCTTGTGATTACTTCCGGCATGACCCCCACATAAGGTGAGGGAACATACTCCTGGTAGGTCGCTCCCCGATCGCCCGGTATTCTCCTGTCAACAACTGGCCTCCCCCTATCGTTTACGGGGGTTACCGTAGCTGAGGTGACCATCGGGAGCCCGGGGATAGCCGGGAGTTCAGGCAGCTCCGGAACCGCTGGCATCTCCGGAACCTCTACCGGGAAGTCGGGGATCGCTGGTATCTTGCCGGCCACATCCAATAGAGTCGTGGAGAGCTTCGGGGCGCCTGCTGGCAATTTGGCCTCGATCGCTGCGGGGTACTTTGTTGCCGCTACCAGCACCTGCTTGATATTTGAATATCCTGGCATAGTCCAACCTCCTACCCGGTTACTCGCCGGATTTGATTTTTGACACCCGCGACGGTGTCCATGATGCCCTTGCCGACGCCCTCGAAGATGCCAATACCGGCGTGGACGGTTTGCCCCACAGCCTTGACAGCGACATCAGGCAGTACTGCGGGGTCATCCGGTAGGTGGCCCTTGACCGTCTCCATGTTGCCCTGCACTTCCGAGGCGAAGATGGAGCAGACGTCGGCGACGTTTTTGGCTACTCTCGCCGGCGCTTCCGCGACTTCAAGTGCGCCGTCGGCCACTGAGTCCACAATAGTCTTGGGGTCAGGCATTCCTGTTCCCATAAGGAAACCTCCTTCTCCGGAGGAAGCAACCTCAAAGAAAAGAGGGGGGAAGCCCTCAGATCACTCCGAGGTTGCTTCCCCCCTCTATGATGCCTAAAAATTGTATACTGGTTCTTACGACTTGTCAAGCAAAGTAGTCAAGCAAGGTAGGGGAATAATGGCGGTGGCGGCAGCGGGAATGCCACCTTGGGTCGTGCCTTCACCCTGGCCATCGGGTTTCCCAGCAAAGACGCATTCTTGGCATTGAACCTGAGACAGGCGGCTATCAGCTCGTCCTCCTCCTCCACCGCGGCATTTCTCATCAGCTCGTTGGTCAGCACCACAAAAGCGTCCGCCGTCACCTTGCCGTCCAGGATGGTGTTTACGCAGTTAACGATTGGCATCATGGCCGGCGCTGCGAACTTGTCGGCCCAGGGTGTTGAGGCTGACTCGGCATCCATGACCCACACGAGGTCCTCAAGGAAGCCGATATAGCTGTCGGCGCCAGCATTTATCAGCGCGGGGCCGAGCTGCCGTGCGGTCTGGCAGGAGATCAAGACTACGACCTTACCCCGGACGTCCGGTATCGAGGAGAGATCAATAAGCACTTGGTCCCTGTAGCCGCTGAACCGGGCCGGGTCTCCATGCCCTACCCCTATGATCGCATCTCCGGCTGACAGAGTGGAGAATAGGGCTTTACGGTCCAGGGGCCCCACCAACTGGGGGGGCTCGGCGCGGGGTACCACGTGGCGTATCAGGAAGCCACTGGCGCTCCTGGTAGGCAAATCGTGCAACGGGAGTGCCAGCATCACTCTTCCCCCACAATCTTACGCATCTGCTCGAAGAAGGCCGGATTCGTCTCCATCTCCCGGGGGATGTCCCTGACATCAATCTGCGTGGGGTAGTCTTTCCTGAATCCCAGTGAAACGAGAGTCGGCTTCGACCCTGGCTTGCCGCTGAGCCTCTTTACCCTCTCGTACTCCCTGAAGCGCTGCGCGGCCTCCCTCATCGCCTCCGGAGTCGCCGGCTTGCGGAGAGCCTCTTTCAGGTCCTCAAACTCTTTACTCATTTGATCTCTCTCCCTGCTTTAGCCGGCAGTGATTGACCTTAATAGAATCCTAGATACTCAAAACTTGAGACCAAGTTTCTATCCACTATATCCCAGAGCGATGTATGGCCCGTTGGGTCATAAGGGACGGCAATGTCTCTCACGCTGCCATCAATGAATGTCACCCTGTACCAATACTGCCCTGTCGGTGGATGAACTGATGCGATATGAGCATCTAACTCAGCTTGTGAATTGAAAGTTGCGCCACAAATAGGACATGTATAAACAGGCGGTGGTGGGGATACTACTACTTCTCGGAAGGCAGCGACAACCCACCAATCTGCATTCATAGTCATTTGGATACTGGGAGATGTAGACCCCATGCCTGGATAAGATGGCCAGCCTCCCCAGTGATCAAATTCATATCCAGAATAAGGAGTGGCTATTAAAGTTACCACCTCGCCGGCTGAGTATGTAGCTTTACTTGGTGATGCTGAAACAACCCCTGCCCCAGGGGGCTCGATGGAGACCTCCAGGTTATATTCCTTTCCCGTAATCTCTATCACATTATGATAGGTAGGGCTGTAGATATCGGCGCCGGGGATATCAACGATCTTTGCGTAGAGGTCATACCCCGGCTGGACCGTCATGGCTGACGAGATGTAGATGTCGACAGGAGTCTGGTACGTTTTTTTCTCCGGAGTGTCGGGGACGGTGATTGACACGACCTTGTAGACGACCTCGTCGAAGCCGAAAACGCCGACTCTGCCTATGGGGACACGGATCTTCGCCAGGACCTGGGGACCGCTATAGTCATAGTTCACCATTACCCGGCAAGTATTACCCACCTGCAGCTGAAGCACCTCAGGCGGGGTTGCTAGGGACAACACCTTTGTCACCATGAGTGGCTCCTTTAGACCTTGGCGTAGCTGACGATAACCAGGTTACTGAATACCGGCTCCTCTGGCTCTATCACGATGATGTCGTCGTAGTAGGGAGAGAAGATATCCGCTCCGGTGATGTCCACCAGCTTGGTGTATAGCCCGATCTGTTTGTCGGAGAAGCCACGCGGAACCAACAGGTCGATGTCCGAGGGCGCTGTGGAGACATCAACACCCGGCGAGGGGCTGTCGGGAATTGTGAAACTCCGGTGTCCGAAGACCATTTCATCGTGGGGGTCGATTCCCTTGAAATACATCGCGGTACGGAACCTCCCCGTCATCGGTGGGCCTTCGTAGCGAAAAGCGCTGCGAACCCTGATGGTATCACCTGCCCGCACCGTTATCTTCTGCGGGGGTGCTGCCAGATCCACCCTAACTGTCTTTGCCATATTATGCCTCCTCGACTTTGCCGTAGCTTACTATCTGGAGCTCGGTGTATTTGCCGTGTTCCTCAACAGTGGTGACGCTCATCATATCGCTCTGGCCAACGACCGGTGGGACGCCGATTACCGGCAGGGACAAGGGCGCCGGTGTGGCCACAACGGTCACCTCGTACTTGCCGGCCTTCGTCGGCCGCCACGTAATGGAAAAGTCGCCGCCAATCGGTATTGCGAAGCCACGCTCATAAGTGGTTTCCTCGAGTATCTCGGGCTTGTACCAGTCCTTCTTCTGAACCTCAGCGTAGAGAAAGGGTGGAGGGCCAATCCCCTCGGTAATTGTGGCGACCCCCTCGATCTCGTAGGTCCTGCCAACAGTAACCTCAGCCGGCAGCGGCGTGGTTATTTCTATCTTGACGAGGTCCATCATTTACTCCTACTCCGGAGGAAGCAACCTCAAAGAAAAGAGGGAGGAAGCCCTCAGATCACTCCGAGGTTGCTTCCCCCCTCTATGATACCTAAAAATTGTATACTGGTTCTTAAAGTTTTTGGCCGGGGGTTCTATTCTCCCCACTCCAGTTTAAGTTTTTCCACTAATCCTCTCGGTAGCGGCGGGCCTTCATGCGGCGAGCATGGTAGGGGATCGCCCAGCTCTTCCACAAGGTCGCCAGGGGTATAAGCTGGCTGGGGTAGGGATAACCGTTTGGCCAGCTCCCGCATTGGGTCTTTACCGCCGGTCAACTTCTGGAATCCATATACCGTTGCTCCCGCTGCCAGAGAGACGAGGAATCCTGGCAATAAATCAGCAATTGGCACTTAATCCCCCTTCGTCAATGCCCGCATCATGGCTATTACTGCGGGGGCAATTTTATCCTGCTTGATAAACTCGTCATATTCGCCCGGCGAAAGTTTTTTTCTTAGCTCGGCGAAGTGGAGGTCCTCGATAACATCCGATAATACATCCCCAACCACGGGAATCATAGCCGGCACCATTGAAGCATCAATGGCAACGGCATGAAGCATTGCGCCTCTACTCTTCTCGTCCAGTGGCGGTGGCTTCGGCAACCCTAGCTTATGCTCGGGTAGAGATACAGAGCCGAAGGGCGTGGGGATTTTCGTCTCAGGGAATGTGGGCGGCCATAGCTTGGGGGCTTCCTTTTGACCGGGTAATTTTGGCAATTTAACCATCTCTACCCCCCAACCACTATTTGGACCCGGTCGGTAAGGATCTCGAAAGGCACCAGCCCGACCCTTATTTCTACCTCAGTTTCCCCATCGCTGTCAAGGGTTAGCCGCCAGTCATCCGTGCTGAACGGGCCGATGTGGTCGGTCTCGCTTATGTACTCCACGGATGAGTTTTGGCGGATAGTCACGTACAAGCCGTAGAGAAGCGGTATTGGCAGCCCATTCCTGACAGCGAATAACACGTGGCGACCATCTAAGGCAGTCTCTTCCTCAATCGGGCCGTAGAACCTGAGTATCGGCTGCGGCGGTCGAGCAAGGTACTCCGCCAGCTTCTCTCCGGGTGAGCGCGGCCTGTCAATTTCAACCAGTTGAAGCTTCGTGGGCAACTTACCAATCTCCTCTGGCAAGCTCTCTTATCCAAGAAAACGCCGGTTTATCGTCCGGCGGCAGCCAGATTACGCAAAAACCACCTGGTGATATAGTGCCATCAATCACCGAGCATGAGTCAGGTTGCTGCCAGAACCTGCACTTCCTGCATTTGTAGTCCCAGAAGAAAGGAGGAGGTGAGACCGGCACGTAGGCTACCTGTCTCTTGGCGAACTTCCCTTGTTCCGACACATGCCTGTTTATCTCGTCAACCCATTGCTGCAAAGAACCGGGAGAAAGAGTGGCGTTGGCCGCGGCTTTACTAATGGAAGTAATAAGCAAGCTGGGAATGGAAGTGTTCAATATTCCCTCCAGGGCCAGTGTACTTTCAGGCCACGGGGCAGAGGTGGCCCTTCCTTTGGGTGGCTTGGCCGTACTCTGCTCGCGTGGCGTTCGACTAGGTGCCCCATCAGTAGATCGCCCCTGGTGATGTCATTAACCTCACCGTGGATCGTCTCACCGCAGAGAGGACAAACTACGCTGGCCTTAATCATAGGAGCCTCCCTAATATCTGGGGAGTGTCAAAACTCGCTATAGATACACTCCAAGTGTTCGCTCGCTTCAAGCATATTCGGTGTCGGGTAAGCTTGCTTGCCCACAAGGTCGATGCCCAGGTCTCTCCACACCAGTGTTACCAAAACTGTGCACAGGACAGAGTCAGGGCTCAGCGCGGGTGGTTGGAAACTCAAAAGTCGCCCGAAATGAAATGCGAGCCACCATACAGCGATACCGGGGACTGATGAGTAAGCATAGAAAGCTCGCCCATAGTTATAAGCAACCCTCTCAACCAAACCCGCATCCGGCCTGGCTACGGTTTTCACACGGTATATCCTGATCGGGATATCGGCGTATATTTTGTTGAACAACCCGACAGATGTTCCCTTGGTCATTAAGGCTTCAATTACCTCGTAATCAGGAGGCCCGGTATCACTTAAAATAGGGCGAACCACCAGGCCCCAGTGGATGGTCTCAGCATTGAGAAAAGCGGTACAGATCTGCCCCAGAGGTTCACGGGGCGATGTGGCATATAAGTCCCCAGGCAGAAGTTCTGGCAATATCCTGCCGTTCAACATAACTCCGGCACCTCTTCAAGTCACTTCTGCCATGGCCACTTTAGCCCCAACTTGCGCGGCAAGGGGGGACCCTGTTCGGGTGGCATCGGCATGAGGTTATTCACTGTCTGTCCCCTGCCTAGCCTTTCAAGCGGGGGTGTCGAGCCTTTGCCGAAAATCCTTTCGTGGACTGACTTTCTTTCTGCATCTGTACGCGGCATAACTTCACCTCTTCTTGAGTTCATCGAGGAGTTCGGGTTTTTCGTAGAGGAATCGTGGCAGGGGCAGCCTTGGCGGTGGCGCCGGGAGCAGGTCCGCAGCCCTCAGTTGGGGTCCGACTCTATTGGCCGCCTCTATGGCAAACGCCGTACCTACCGCGGCCAGGCCGCCGGCTACGGCAATGATAGCAGCGACACCTGGAGCTATCATTATTCCCCTTTCAAGCTGCTGAGGAAGTCGATTACCTCTTTTGGCGCCAGCTTCATCACCTTCTCTACACGCTTGAGCACCTTCTCAAGTTGCACCAGCTTGTCAAGTGGCATCGAGTTGATCTCTTGAACTAACTGAACCACCTTATCAAGCTCCGGAGCACTCTTGGAAACCCTCTCTGCCACGAGAAGCAGGGACTTGATTGCCTTCAGTCTCTTCTCGTCGGGGACTTTCTCCAGCGTTCTGGTTATCTCGGAGAGAGGAGGGAGTCCTAATGTCTTTTCTAAGCGGTCAAGAACCACAGTACACCTCCACGGAAAGTTTAGACCTAAAAGGCGAAGGGGTCAATAGCTAGAGGACAGCCCTGATGTTGTCGAAGATGAGCTCTTTCGTGATTGGCGGGCACTCCTTGAGGTTACTGGGGAAGTTATCGCCAGCAGTAAGATACGGCTCGAAGGCGGCCAGCAGCTTTGCGAATGTCGCTTCGAGGGGGGTTGCCTTGAACTCAGGTACGAACTTCACATTGACCAGGATGAACTCGCTTACCCACTCGGCCAGCTCCCCCAGTGTCGGTGGAGAGGGATTGGTGAGCCAGACAATGCCTTCCTTCTGTGATGAGGAACCTGGTTCTGCGGCTAAGGCTTCGGTGACAGCCGAAATCGGCACCAGGTTGAGCTTGCCTTCAGGGTTGCCCTTGATCCTGAATAGAGGTTCCAGTACCGGTAGCCTCATGGTGCCCTCTATCTTCCTGCGGATAAGCTCGGCCCTGTGGTGGATTTGGATCAGGGCCGACACAAACCGGGTGAAGTGGCCGGGGTAGGGATTCTCCCGCGTTCCCAGGACGATTGAGGGTTTGAAGATGATAACTCTCAACTTATGCCTGGACTGGAACCAGGCGATGTCCCGCTCGGTCTGGTCTTTGCTCCTGCCGTAGGGGTTGACCGGCCAGGCGTAGGCGGTTGACGTGTACGCGAGCCTGGGGACATCATGCGCGAGGCAGAAGTCGAGCACGTGCCTGGTGCCCTCGACATTGGCCTTGTAGATCTCTCCGTCCTTGTCCTCGAGACGGAGGGTGTGGACCCCGGCCAGGTGGTAGACGATGGTGATATCCTTGAGGTCCCCGGTCTCGG
>Ga0180008_1002220_pt1 | contig 10736 bp, 13 predicted proteins | sample MM_PW_MetaG_FD_121121 | JGI IMG/M metagenome (GOLD analysis project Ga0180008, IMG submission 121121) | Groundwater microbial communities from the Aspo Hard Rock Laboratory (HRL) deep subsurface site, Sweden - MM_PW_MetaG | ecosystem: Environmental > Aquatic > Deep subsurface > Groundwater... | reverse complement strand
GCAAGAGGGATAAGCCGTGCTGTCAAGGACGTGGTTGAACATATCAAGGCTATGGCTAAACCGGTAAAGACAAACGAGGAAGTCCGGCAGATAGCGACTGTAAGCGCGAATAACCCGGAAATAGGCGGCTTGATAGCTGAAGCCATGAACAAGGTAGGTAAAGACGGCGTAATCACTGTTGAGGAAGGCAAAGGTGCAGAAACCACGATTGAAGTTGTTGACGGCATGCAGATAGACCGCGGATATATCAGCCATTTCTTTGTTACAGACCCGGAACGCATGGTATGTATATTGGATAATCCGCTTATCCTGGTAACGAGTGAGCCGATAAACAGCGCCCGGATAGCTATTCCGCTGATAAACAAGATAACAGCCAACGATGACCCGTTCCTGGTGGTAGCGCCGGAGGTTGACGGGCAGGCGCTGGCGACTATGGTAGTGAACAAGATGCGCGGCACGATTAAATGTTGTGCCGTGAAATGCCCCGGATTCGGGGATGGCAGGAAACTGCTTACTGAAGACCTTGCTATACTTACCGGGGCAACGGTTATAACCAGGGAAACAGGCATGAAGATAGAGGATGCCACGATTGAGGTGCTTGGCAAGTGTAAACGTGTAATAATCAACAAAGAGGATTGCACGATAGTAGGCGGTGAAGGTGACCAGAAGTTGATAAAGAAGCGGATAGCGAGCCTTAAAACGCAGATAAACGAGGTGGAATCGGATTTTGATAAGGTTAAACTACAGGAACGGCTGGCGAAACTTGTCGGCGGGGTAGCGGTAATATCCGTAGGTGGCAGCACGGAAACAGAGATGAAAACGCGGAAATTCAAGGTAGAAGACGCCATGCACGCCACAAGGGCAGGTATTGAAGAGGGAATAGTGCCTGGCGGCGGTGTATGCCTTCTAAAATGCGTTGACAAGGTAAATATAGGCACAGCTAACCGGGACGAGGAAATAGGCGTTAAACTGGTCATAGAAGCGATAAAACAGCCTATCAGGGAGATACTGCTTAACGCAGGGATTGAGCCTGGGGTAGCAATATCCGATATAACCAGGGGGAAAAACGCGAATATCGGGGTAAATGCTGATACCGGGGAATACGTGGACATGATTAAAGCCGGGATAATAGACCCTGCAAAGGTAGTAAGGACAGCGCTTGAGAATGCGTCAAGTATAGCCATAGGGCTATTAACCACGCGGGTATTGGTCACGGATATACCTAATCCGGCAGATGATATAGCTATGGGTAAGCATTTACGGCCACCTGCAAGTGCCGGGAGGACATATTAATGCCAAACAGGGATGGGACAGGCCCGAGAGGTAAGGGTGCAAGGACAGGCAGGGGAATGGGTAATTGCCCTGGAAGTGGCGGTAAAGGTCAAAGGGGTGACGGCAGGGGTATGGGCCGCGGGGCAGGAAGAAGGCGACGTAAGCGGTCATCATGGTAGAATGATATGCCTAAAAAACTTATGCGGTGCGTAAGACAGGTATCAAAAACAAAAGGTGAGCGTGCTGCGTGGGGTATATGTATAAAATCAACAGGGCAAAAACCACACAGGAGGAAGAAAGGATGATAATCACTGTTATTGACCCGAATGTTAACCCATACGGTGCGGTAGTGTTTACCGGTGGCGTGCAGTTAATGGTTTACGAGCGTAACCTGCGGATAACGCAGAGGAAAGGCGAGTTTATCAATATCAACTGCCATACGGCATTAGACGCGAATAAACTCCTTGACAAAATCAGGGATGCCTACAGGAAAGAGCAAAAAGAGTTTATAATTGAGGCGCAGGAGCCTAAAACCGAGAAGAGGGGGAAGAAATGAAAGAGAAATGTTATATCGGGTATAACAGCAGGCGACATAATACGGCAGCCCCGGGGTTCGGCAGGAACCATGCAGGGTTACAGACCGGGCAGGGGTTAGGTGACAAGCGGGCCCAGGAGCCGCAGCCGAATACTTACGAAGGCAGAGTATCAAGGCGGTTTGAAGGTACCCCGAATCCGCCGAAGAAGGAACGCGGCAAGAAAGACATATACGGAAGCCAGAATCCGGGTAAAGACGGGTATTTAAACCCGAAGAAGGTAAAGAACTGAAGGGAGAGGTGTATGGCACGCGAAATACGGAAGAAGAAGCCTGTTTTGCGGTATTCATTGAAGTTCAGGAAAGACAGGCAGATAATAGTAAAACTGCCGAAAGTAATAAGCATGGTTGAAAAGGTATATATCCTTTGTGATTTACAGAAAGCGCTGTTTTCAATCGGTGAGTATAATCTGGGAGTATCAGATGCAAGGAATGCGTAAACAGCGGTATATTGGTCTTTTTCATAGCAAAGTTAAAGTAGCACTTTAAGTATTTTAAGATATATCGCAGACTTAAAGTGAAATCTTAAAGTTTTACTTTAGGTTTACGCTGAAAATAGCGGTATAATGGGCGTTTTCGTTGTTTTTGCTCTTTTGTTTAGAGGTAAAATAACAAAGGTGTTGGGCGTAGTAAAGGTTCATGTCGCGAACACCATAGGATATTAACCGGGCTATCAATGGCAGAGCGGGTTCGCAATCCGTTAAAATTGACCCTGGCGAGTGTCTGGAATCACATACGGCGAGGATTGTAGGGGCGCAACCCGTTAACCTGCATACTCTTTAACGAGAGGCCCTTACGGATAGACTTCTACAATCCGAGTTCTCTGAGCGGTGGTTGTTAATGCAGTAAAGGGTGTGTTGTAGTTAAGATGTAAAGTGTTACTTGAAGTAAATGGCGAAAATGCCGATTTTATGGGTGTTTTCGTATGATATTCGGATGGAATAAGGATAAAGGGGCGATAATGGCTAAAGGGAACCTTGACAAAGGCAGGATAAAAGGCGATATTGCTGACATGGATGACGTAAATATCAAGCAGAGCGATGAACTTGAGCAGGAAATATCCGTTTCGGAGCAGGAAGGCACGATATTTGACCCTGACAAGCGGAACCTTATAACCATTGATGAAGACACGCAGCAGGAATGGGCTACTGAAATCTGCCAGGAAATAGAGAAATCAATACAGAACAATAGCCATTTACTGAAGTTAAACGAGGAAAAACACCGGATATATGAGCTTGAGCCGGACAGGTCTATAGCGGATGATTCCAGCCATTTTGAACTTGACGATAACCCCGGCATACGCAGTATATACGCTACGGTAGCCGTGCAGGGTAAACTCGCCATGTATATGAAGGCGATGTTCCCGGAAACAACGTGGGTGGAGACAGACCTGCATTCTAAAGATAAAGAGAAACGCGAGATAGGGTCCCGTATCCGGGATTTCCTGCATTATATCCTGAAACGCATGATTAAGATTAAAAAGGCATACAGGGATATAGGGCGTAATACCTGTATAGAGGATGTCTGCGTATCATATATGTATTGGGATATACGGTCTGCACCGAACCATGCGGATAGGGAATACAGGAACATTGATGAATTTAAGGCTGATTGGGAAAACGCCAAAGAGGCGGGTATATCCGAATCCGAGTATAACGCTTATATAGCGCAATTGGAATCCGGCGAGCCGGTATCCGTGCCGATAGACGAAGACATTATAACCTATAACCTGCCTACAATAAAAGCCACGAACAGGGAAGATTTTGTATTGATACCTTCGGAAGCCAACTGGGATACTGCCAGGGGTAAAGCGCTCCGTGTGCCTATGAAATGGGATACAATAGCGAAGAAATACGCGAATGGGTTATTCAAGAATATAGACAGGATAAAATCACGGTCAAGCGGTGAAGAACTTATCCCCGGTATCGGGCAGACACAGCAGGATAAACGGAAACGCGAAGGCACTGGGATAGGCGATGCCAAGGAAACCTATAAGACAAAAGAATACAATATATACAAGGTGCTGGTTGAGAAAGATATTGACAATTCAGGGATAGATACTCTTTGCATATTCACGGTTGATTATGATACCAGGACAATGTTACGCTGCGAGAAATGGGATTACAATTTGTTCTTTGAGCCGCATTACATAGAGCCTAAACCGAACAGGTTTGAAGGTATCGGTGTTATTACCAAATCCATTCCGATAATAAAAGAAGCCGACCAGATGATTAACCTGCGCATAAAAGTAGCCAAAATGGTTACGAGCCCGTCATTTAAGGCATTGCGTGGCACGGGTTTTGACCCGAATATACAAACATGGTATCCCGGCGTTATCTGGTGGCTTGACCACATGGAAGACGTGGAACAGTGGGATATAGGCGTGAATTTCCCCGAGTTGTTCAGCGAAGAGCAGCAATTTGAGCGGAAAGCGGATATGCTGCTTAACTGGACTTCCGGCATGAGCGGACGGGAATTACCGCAAGACCCGAATGCGCCTGGGAATAAGACAGGAATGCTTATCAACCGCACAATGTCGCTTATAGACGAGGATATAGACGTATTTGCGGACGGGCTTGAAAACAACATATATAATATCCTCACGATGTGCGCCAAGTATATGCAGGATGATGACCCGTTACTTGCCAAGTTCGGGTTAGAGAAAAAGGATTTAATACTTGCCCGTGATGAAGTATGCCTGCGCGGAACGAGTATGGCGTTTGAAACTGAAATACGGAAACAGGAAGAAACACAGTTTTACCAGATATACATGGGGCATCCGTTGGTCCAGAGTAACCCTATGGCGCAGAGGGAGGCGCTGTATAACCTCGTGGACGCATGGGGCAGGGATACGAGTAAACTCGTGCCTACAATGGAAGAAGTATTCCAGATGCAGGTGGATATTCAGAAAGAGGCTCTTCGGCAGTTAATGGCTGAACGGAAACAGCAGCAGGAAGAAGAGGGATTCAGGCGGCAGTTACGGTCTGAAGGGTTTGACGAGGGCGAGATTGACAAAGAGTTGCAGGGATTTTATCAGGCAAAAGAAAAGGATGCCGTAGCGGCAGGACAAGCGCCGCAGCCGGTACAAAAAGGAGTAACCCGTGGATAACATGACAGACGCACAGCGCAAAGAGAAGGAAACGGAGAAGTATAAGGCGAGATTGCAGTATAGTATTGACACATATAGCAGGTTCAAATCCTTATTTTCAAACAAGGATTTCAGGGATTACATGAACCTGTTTGCGTCAAAGGCTGAACGATACAGGCAGATACGCGCTGATATACCCCGCCTGGGCGCTACGAAGGCGGTAGAACACGTTACACGGGATGATAAAGGGCAGATAATATCAAGGACGAAAGTGCCGGTCAGGGTAACGATAGAAGACCAGATAAACCACGTTACGCAGTATGATTGGCGGATAAACGAGATAGAATTATTGCACAGGTTGCCCGAAGACCTTGAAAACGGGGCAAAACGGGCACAGGCAGAACTTGACAGGTTCATGGAAACAGCAAACAAGGAAGAAATAAAAAAGAAAGCAAAAAAATAGGGATTCCCTCGTGTGGCAGGCACACGGTAACTAAAACTGGAGGAATTTATGCCAAAAGAGAAAGAAGTAAAGGAAGGCGAACAGGAACAGGTAGATTCGGAAGAACGGGAAGACGCGGCTGCGGAAGAAACAGAAGATTCCGCGGAAGAGCAGGAAGAAGCGGGCGACGAGAAGGAAGAAGATGGTGATGAGGAAAATAAAGGCAAGCCCCGCGAGAAATATATACCGCGTGAACGTTTTGACGAATTAAACGAGGAAAAAAAGGAACTTGAATCCCGTGTCGCCAAATTGGAACAACGGCTTGAAAACAGCCCGGAACTGCAACAGCAGCGCGAGAAGCTCATAAATGATTGGGCACAGCGCATGAGCGACAGTTACGGGAAAGACGAGCTGGGTAACCCGAAAGTACCGGTTGAAACGGTCAAAGCCATCGTCCAGATAAGCCAGGATATTGGCAAAAAAGACCCGGACGAAACCGACAGGGAGGTCAGGATACACCAGAACATAGATGTTTTTGAACGGCGTAATCCAGACCTCAAAGAGGACATAGAGAAATTCAGGGACGACATCGCGAAAAGCGTCAAAAACCTCGGCGCAGCCAGCCAGGTGCATCCGAAGGCGGTGGAAGACAGTTTCTGGGTACTTTACGGGAAGGGCAGGAAACAGGCTGAAATGGAAGCCAAAAAACAGGGAAAGGAAGCGGGCAAAAATCAACGGCGAATATCCAGCTCAATACAGGGGGATAAACCAGTGAGCGCAGGACAGTCCAAGATTACGGATTATGGCTCAAAATTATCGGCAGACGAAAAGCGGGTGGCTGATGACATGAAAATCAGCTACAAAGATTATTATGACAGTAAAGGTAAAAAATCCGTGCCGATAATTAAACGCAGCCAGCCGACAAGATTCAGGCCCGAAAAAGTGAATGAGTGACGGCGGCCGTTATACTCCGAAAAGGGGAACACCGAGCTACGGATACAATATCCGTGTAAGCGAGGGTTTGCCGCGTAAACTTTATCACACACATCCGGCTTCCGACCGTGAAGGCTTCAAAGCCGAATCCAACCGGTACAGGTGCAAGACGTGCGGTTTTCCTTGTGACCGTAGCCGGGATACAATATGCCCTAACTGCGGAACTGAATATTACTGGAAGGTGGTACGGTGAACATATTCACTCGGTTGCGCCTTAAAAAGCACATGAATCCGTCCGGGGGCGGTAAACTGTTATGCCCTGGGTGCTACGGTTCCAGAATGAAGTTCTACGAGGATGTAAATCCTTACATGGTGCGTTTTATATGCAAGGATTGCGGTATGAAGACGATTTATGACAGGCGTGACATGGACACTTTTGAAGCCGATAAATTCGGGTTTATACCGAAATACAAGGACGCACTTGCAAGGCATTGGGCTATGAGAGAACGCAACAAAGCCCGCATAGAAGCACAGCAGCAGAAACGAAGGCAAATATTCAGTTGAAAGGAGAGAACAGATGGATTTCAAATACGATTTGGTTACGGGCTCAAACGACCCAGTTGTAAGGGACGTTCCCATGTATGACGCTACGCTTTTGGCGTTGGGTGAGCTCCTTATGCTTGGAAATACCGCCCCGGACAGTGCGGCTGACCACGGGGTGGCATTCCAGACGGCATACGAGAGTTCGCAGTCAACCTCCGCTATTGATGCGCTCGGTATCTGCATGGAAGCGGAAACACCTACTACTGTCCCCGGTGACGGGCAGATAGAGTATTACAAAGCTGTGATTAACCCTTTCGCGATATACTACGCGGAGTATTCACAGGGAACTTCGGATGACGTGGCTATAACGACAGGCTCAACGTCAACCACGGTAACGATAGGCAGCCTTGAAGACGACATTGACTGCGGCTGGCTGTATTTCCCGCTTGCAAGCGGCGGAGCACAGTATAAACTGCGGTATATCTCGGCTTCCGCAAGCGGTTCCTGCACGATAAGCCAGGCGATTACGGTTACGACCTCGGATACGTGCATAAAGGTGCTGCCTCCGAATCACAGGCTGGTAAGCCTTACCACGGACGCGAAGAAACTGCTTTCACAGGCAGCTGCCGGTGATTGCGTGGCAATCCATGTCATGAAGAACTGGATTATGTCTGCGAAGTATGCTCCTTTGGAAATGAACAAGGCATACACCAGGCTTCAGGGCGATACGGACGCGCAGCCGTCAGACACGAAGATATACGCGGAAATAGCATTGCTTGACCACGTATATAACATGGGTGACTAATAGAGTATAGGGAAAACAAGAAAGGAGAACTAACATGTTGCTTTCAGAGAATTGGCCAGATTTATTGACCCCCGTGTTTTTCAAGATATTCACGGCGGATTTTATGCGTTGGTCAAAGGAAGAGTCCAACCTTGCGGATATTTACAGGGTGGAAACCACGACCAGGAACTTTGAGAAAATCAGTTTCGCGTCTGCCCTCGGAGATTTTGAGGAATTCGGCGGAACTGTGAACTACGGCGATACATACCAGGGGTATGACCGCAGGTATGAATTCACGGAGTACACGAAAGGCATAAAGGTTGAAAGGAAACTTGCCGATGACGACATGTATGGCGTAATGAATGACCAGCCGTCAGAGCTGGCACATTCGGCATACAGGACGAGAGAGAAACACGGGGCTGAAACCTTTAACGAGGCTTTTACCTCCGAAAATACCGCGACTGAAGGCGGATACCTTGATGCCAGCGGCAACCCGACCGAACTGTGCGCTTCTGACCATGCTAACGCGGGTGACAGCGGAACGCAGAACAACGAAGGCACAAGCACGTTTGCGCCCGCGGCAGTTGAAACCACGAGACGGAACATGAGGGCGTTCCGCGGCGATGTTTCCGAAATAGCCGGTGCGAACATGGATACCCTGATTATACCGGATGCGCTTGAAGAGCAGGCATACGAGATAATCAACAGCAAAGGTAAAGTTGACGTTGCGACGAATAACGTTAATTTCCATTACGGCCGCTACAAGATGATAGTGTGGCCGAATTTCCTTACGGACAGCAATAACTGGTTCGGGGTAGATTACCGGCTGATGAAGAAGTTGCTGTTCTGGTGGGAACGTATAGCGCTTGAATTCGCGCAGGATAAAAACAGCAACACCTACGTTGCGCAGTATACGGGCTATATGCGTTACAACAAGGGCCCGGCGGACTGGCGCTTCATATACGGGCACAAGGTAGCATAAAAGGGTTATAAATCAGGGGGCGAAGGTTCCCCTATGACCCTTCGCCTCCTGTTAGTATTAAAGGGGAATAAACGGGGGAAAAACATCATGTATGACAGTATTCAAGGACAGGATGCACCAGTAAGGACAGTAACCGGCGCGGAATTAAGAAGAAACGATTATTTATCGCACGGCGAAATAGTTCATTACAGGCAAAAACTGAATTACCTTGAAAACACGATAAAGAATTACAAGAATTCGCCTTACGACAGGGTAAAAAGCATAGAAATAACACCCTACATAGCGGAGGCGAAAAAGATTAAAAAACTGTTACAGGAACGGACACCCCCGAAAGTAAGGCCGCAGAGTTACGATAAACTGCGGGCAAGGGCAGCAGACCTTGAACGGGTTATTATCAATGGGATGCCTTCACACAGCGAATGCTGGGGTGAACGGAAAGGGAACAAGCATGACGGCTACCATTGGGAAAGCCGGGATATGGTCAACAATAAATACTACCTCTGGGAGAAACAGCGGGCTCCGCAGGTTGCGGAATGGAAAAGCATAATGCGGATACTTTACCCGGACAATCCAGGGATGGCGATAGTAGAAAGGTTGAGAAAAAAACACGGGTATTAGGGAGGTGAAGTAGATGAAAAAAATACTTTTATTTGTGTTTGCGTTGATGATTTCTGTAAACTGTTTCGCCGCAGGCAGGGGCGGGGTAGTCAACGACATAAACGGTTGGGGCAGTACCGCAGACGGAGACGGTATTTCCATAGATGCGGATGGGAATATACTTCCGTGGACGGACGATGACCATGACCTCGGTTCAAGCACCTACCAGTTCAAGGACATCTATATTGACGGGGTTGCTTATATTGATGAACCTGCAATAGATAACGTTATCACGAAGATTGATGGCGAATATCTATACCAGAACCTTGCGGCAAAAACGACATACTCGTTTTTGGCGGCTGGCGTGGCGGTTACTACGTCAACGCTTGTGGCGATGACAACCGGGTTTGACTGGTCTGGGTTCACGCAGGTAGGCAATGTTGCAAGGAATCTGTGTTGTTACTTGGACATAGACCCGGCTAACGACGAGACTGCGGTAACATCCACGCATACCATGACATTGACATGGACGCTTACTGGAAAAGGTATGTACGGGCAGTCTTTGTCCGAATCTTTGCAGACTGTCGGGTTCGGGAAGGTTGCTTTAAGTTCGCAGGCGTATGCTTCAATAACCAACATATTTGTTACGTTGGTAAGCGCACCTTCTGATTTCGGTAACGATGCAGACCTTGACTCGGTTAAACTGCTTGTCGGTAACGGTGACCTGATAGGGTTGTCCGGCGACATAGACGCTGCGGCAGACCTGTTCAAAGGCACGGTTAACGGCGTAGACGAGACGAGCGATTTTACTGCCAACGCCACATACGATACATGGACGCACAGCGATGTTCCTGACGGTTCTGATGATTTCGTCGTGTGGTTTTACAGTAATTCAAATTAGCAAACAAACGGGGGCTAACTAATTAAGCCCCCTTTGCACTTATAATTATTATAAGAAGCAGGATGCACAAAAAAACAGGAGGAAAGTCAAAAATGAGGAAAGCATTAATCGCAGTGATTCTGGTGTTGGCGGCAGGGGTATCGTATGCGCAGAGCCATGTTAAGATTAACAAGGGCAACAGCGCGGATGTTTACAAAGTATGGGTAGGTTCTGTTTCCTACAATATTATCACGGCAGAAGAAGCCGGAGCGCTTGTAGATTGGGCTATACAGCCGTTACATGCAACAAAATCTATATGGCATGACTATGATTCCAGCGTTTCCACTGGTCCTGCGGCACAGACGAGTAGCCCGAATGGGTACCTATTAAACGAGAACGGGGAGATAGCAGCAAAAGATTTCTTTTCCCCTGGCGGTTGGAATGGGGCGGGTGTATGGATAAATGCAGGTGACCCGGCGGGCGTTGAAGTGCAGATATGGAAATTTTACGCTTATTAAGGGATTTTTAAGTTAAAAACGGAGGGATGAAAAAATGAAAAGAGCAATGGTTTTGGCAGTATTATGCCTGTTATCGGCACAGGTATTCGGGTTAACGCTTGAGAG
>Ga0180008_1002219_pt1 | contig 10739 bp, 12 predicted proteins | sample MM_PW_MetaG_FD_121121 | JGI IMG/M metagenome (GOLD analysis project Ga0180008, IMG submission 121121) | Groundwater microbial communities from the Aspo Hard Rock Laboratory (HRL) deep subsurface site, Sweden - MM_PW_MetaG | ecosystem: Environmental > Aquatic > Deep subsurface > Groundwater... | reverse complement strand
CTGAATGTGCGTACACTCCATTTTTCTATTTTACACATTTCCATGTAAAATGCTCGTTTGATAGGGTCTTCCATGAAAAAAATAATGCGAAGATGAGACCAGCTCAATTGTCTACACAGTGTGTATACAATTTCCCGCTCCGTGAATATCTCTGCAAAGCGGAGACAATGGCGCAGTTGTTTTTCGCTCCAGCCGCTGCCATATTCTACCTGTAATTGTCGTGCCAGTGATACGACAATCTGCTTGCCGTATTCTGCCCGCTTCTCTTTCAGCACCTCTTCGTTGATTCGTTTGCCTATATGCCAGTAGAGCATGGTCATGGCGGCGTTTACCGTTACGGCTACCTGCTGACGGGTTTGATCTATCAGCGTTTTGATCTCGCTGAATATGCCTTGATTTTGGCTTAAATCTTTACTCATTGGGTAGCTCCATTGGACGGATCATAGACTCGATAAAGGCGATTTCATCTTTTGTCAGGCTGAAATGAATGTAGAGTTTTTCGTCTGTCCATACTTCCGTCATTGGTAAAATGGGCACAAATGAAAAGCGATCTCTTGTGATGTGTTGAGTATTCTTACGCAGACCAACCATGAATCGAAGAAACTTTGTTCTCAAGTATTCTGATAGATTATTAGCCTCAGCTTCGGTCTCGTAAACACCCGTTATAAGGTAGGTCATTGTACATGCACTCAACGGTGCGGCTACAATCGGTTTACCCATGATCATGCGTGGGTAATCACGGGTTTCGCCTCCCTCCCCATAAGCCATTGATATAAGAACTTTCCAGAAACCCAGCATTTCTGTGCCAGTTATAATCGCTGTTTTTTCTATCTTGCCGACGCATTTATTTGCGTATAATGTTATTGTTCCCTTTCCTGTAGGCCTGGCAAATGTAGGTAATCCAAAAGGTTGCACTCCAGAAACTTGTTTGCTCATTGAAGGGTATTTCCTTAACTTCACTTTTTCCAGAATGGCTATGGCTTTATTGAAACGAACGAAAGTATCAAATTGGTCCAAGTGGCGAGTCATAGTGTCATCTGTACTATTCATGTGTGTTGTAACACGGCAAGATCCGCTATAATCCCGTTCCCAGAGAAAATAACATACTCCGCCAATCACCTTAACGCCTGGAAAAACATCAGATGCTATCGGATAATCAGTCAAGCTTGAAACCCGCTTATCATTAAGCATTTCTTCTCGAAACTTATCTAACCCCATGCCACCGGCAAACCAACGTGAAGGAATGATCATAGTGAGAAAACGAGGATTTAGCTTCTTTGCCTGTTGCACAAAATGCTGATAGATTGGCTTTGCTTGCCTTCCAGATCCACCAGTATCTAACTGATACGGCGGATTCCCCACAATTACATCAAACTTCATATTAAATACCTCCTCTGGCTTGTTTGTGTGTATAAACTGATAGGCATGAGTTTCCAGCTCATCGCTGCGGTCATATACCTCTTGGCTGGCGCCGCAAAACCGGCACTTGCCGTTTTCCCATGTATGATCAATCCGTTCAAAACGGATGTTACCCTCTTGATTATTGAAAGACTCGCAGACAGAGTATTTCCATTGGCTGTTTTGGAACAGTAAACAGATCTTCGGGAAAGCAGCGAGGTCAACTCGGTTATGGCAATACCGAAAAGCTGATTTTTGTAAATGTGGTTAATCCTTTCCTGCTTGTCTGGGATTACCATTTCCAAGCCAATATTCAACCTCTTGGCAATCTCCCTCAGGAACACGCCTGACTTGCAGACAGGATCAAGAAATTTGGCATTCTTATCACACCAAATGTTTTGGGGCAATAAATCAAGAATCTGGTTTGCCATTTTTGGAGGCGTGAACACCTCATCGTTGCTCAAATTCGCAAGGCAAGTCAGTACATCCGGATTGTAATTACTGCTGTTCAACATCGGCTACCCTCAAAAAGTGAATTACAGGAAATTCTTTTACCGGAGTAGGAATAAAAACATCCTCCCCGAGATCAGAAGAAATCGGCAATTCTCTCATTCGCTCATCAGAAAAAAGCGGCAATTCTCTCATTCGTGCATGAGAAAGTAATTCACGGAAAGCAAAATCTCTTCGTTTTATCCTGCTGCCGTTGACGGGAGACCACTCGGAAAACACAATCGGCTTTGGATTCTCGCCCACCGTTTTCAGTGTGAGTGCATCTCCCCAGATGATATTCCTCGCAAGGATATATTTGATCGCCTGCTTGCATTCTTCCCTTGCCGCTTCCTTGTAAATGCCGTCATATCTCTCGTTGAATATGTCAAAAAGCCGCATCCTGCATTCAACGACATTATCTTCCAAAATATCGATGCCGTAGATACTAGATACGGCTATAACCGAATACCTTTCATATTCCAGTTGACTTTTGCTGTAACGGGCTTTAACAACACGAAGTTTTCTATCCAACACCTCCGCCAAAAAATTCCCCTTCCCGCAGGCAGGCTCCAGAAACCGGGATTCAATCCTCTCCGTTTCCTGCTTCACCAAATCAAGCATAGCATTTACTTCCCGCTTGGCAGTGAAAACTTCGCCATGGTCAGAAACTCTTTTCTTTGAGACAACCTGTTTTTCTTGTTTTTTTAAGCTCATATCTTCAATGCATTCTCCCCATCCCTGGAGGTCCTGACATGCGTGAGCGACTTGAGGAATCAGTTTTTTCCTTCTTTGGGGTTAGACTATTTAATTTCACCTTTTCGCCCTCGGTTAATCCTTCAATTATCTCTACACGAGTTTCATCCTGCAACCCAGTCTTTATTCTCCTCGCAACAAACACGCTATCCTCAAGGACAAGGATTTTCTTTCTTCCTTTATGCTCAACAATAGCCTCAAGGGGGACATAAAGGACATCTGTTTTCCTATCAGTGATTATATCCACATTAGCTGTCATTCCGGTTTTTAATGCGGGGTTCGGTGTTCGGCTATTCCCTTGAACCATCTGCCTTCTGTCTTCTGTCTTCTGTGTTCTGTGTTCTGTGCTCTGTATTCTGTATTCTGTATTCTGACTCCTGACTTCTTGTTCCCTCTGTGTCTCTGTGTCTCTGTGGTTAATCCTGACCCCTGCACCCAATATCTCTATCGTCACCTCATAGGTAACGATATTGTTCTCTATCTTACCTAAAGAGGCAATATCGGTAACCCGGCCATGATATTTTTCCCCTCTTATGGCATCTAAGGTAATCTCGACCTCCTGCCCTGTTTTAACCTTAGTAATATCTACCTCATTAATCTTAGCCAGGATTTTCATTGATGAAAGGTCTCCTATGGTGAGGATGACAGTTCCGCCGCCGCTATTACCAATGCCTGAGGTAACCTTTTCTCCTTCCTCTACATTCTTCGCCAGAATTGTCCCATCAAGTGGGGCATAGATTGTGGCATCCTTCAAGTCAGAAGCAGATTGTTCATGAGACACCTCTGCCTTTAATACACTTGCCTTGGCAGAGACAATATCCTGCTCTCTTGCCCCCTCAAGTATTAAACTCAAGCTGAGGGAGGCAGTGTTGTAGCTACTCATGGCTAATTCATACGCTCTTTGGGCTGTATCCACATCCTGCTTTGAGATAAACCCTTGTCTGAAAAGCCCATTTTGCCTGTCCAATTTTACCTTAGCATCCTCAAGATTAATCTCTGCCTGCTTTAATGACTCACGGGCTTTGGCTATATCCTGAGGTCTTTCTCCAGCCAGTAAGGTAGAAAGCTTTGCCTTTACCAACTCAAGGTCTGCCTTTGCCTGAATGAACTTGTTTTTAAGAATGGTTGTATCCAATTCGACTAATAAGTCCCCCTTTCTGACCCAATCACCCTCTTTGACCGGCAGTCGGACTATCTCGCCCCCTACATTTGACTTTATCTGGACAGTAGTTTTCGGCTGGACACTACCTGTCTCCGTAACCTTGGTAATCATGTTCCCTCTTTGAACAGCCACAGTCCTTACCTTTAAACCACTTTCATTACTCTTCTTGAAACAGGATTTCATTCCAAAGATTATACCTCCCAACAAGGCTATTGAGATAATTGCCACAACTATCCTTTTCATAATATCTCTCCTCCTATAACCTTCTTTAAGGTAAAAATGGCTACTTGGTAATCGTAGACTGCCTTAACATAATTGGTTTTGGCATTATTAAGAGAAACTTGGGCATCTATTGACTCTATTATAGAGGCTACCCCTGACTTATACCTTCCCTGAGCAGCATCAAAGCTCTCCTTTGCATAGCTAAGTTGTTTTTCGGTAGCCTCCATCATTTTCTTTTGCGACTTGGCAGTCAAGTATGCCTTTTTCACCTCTAAGGCGATTTCTTTCTTCAACTGGTCCGCATTGATCATGGCATTTGATAGGTTAATATCAGCCTTTGTCACCCCTCTTTTTGATTTACCGGCATCAAAGATGGGGACACTTGCCTTTATACCTATCTCCCAACCTGAGCTCTCATTCCAACTATATTTATTGATGAGTTGATCTAGATCGGTATTGTAGTTGCCTTCTAAAGCAATACTTGGCCAGACCTCTTTCTGGGCTAATTTCAGATTTATCTCATCTGTCTTTAGGCTGATTTCAGCCTTCTTTATTTCAAGACGATTCTTTAAGGCGTAATTCTGACATTCATCAATAGTCATTTCTATTGGTTCACTCTTCTCTGTATCTACAATCAATAGCGGGGTATCCAAATCTATTTCCATAATACTATTGAGGTCAGTTTGGGCTATGGAAACTGTATTTTCTGCAGAAATTAAGTCTAATTCAGCACCCGACACCTCTACCTCAGCTTTAAGGATGTCGGATTTAGGAACGGTTCCGGCATCATACCTTGCTCTGGCTAAATTGAGGTGGGTTTGGGCTTGCTTTAAGCCTTCATCTTTTACCTTGAGCATCCCTTGTGCCTTAAGAAGTATATAGTAGCTCTTGATTACCTCAAGGGTCAGATCACTGCGTATTTTCTGAAAATCTAATTGGGTAGACGCAAGACTGATTTTAGCCTGCTTGATTTTAGCGGAGGTTTTGCCATTATCATAAAAGGTCTCTGCAATCGTTAGGTTAGCTGAATAATGGTCTTGGGTCCATTTTATCTGATTATAGGTGTCATTAACCCCATAGCCCAAACTTGCCTTTAATTTTGGAAAACACCCTGCCTTGGCATCCTTTACTTCTATTTCTGCCATGGTCAGGCTTCTTTTAGCTATAGTTATCTTTGATGAGTTATCCATGGCTATCTGAATGCATTCTTTTAGTGCCAATGGTTTTTTTGGGTCAATGGGTGTGCTTTGAGCAGAGGCAATTGAGAAAGCAAGTAAAAAAAAAGCCATTATTGGCACATATCTTGATAAACATCCCATAAAATCTCTTTCTGAAAAGTATGATAGTATCAATTACTCGCTCCGGCTATAATAATAGGGGGCACGGAACGTATCCTGCCCCCTATTCCTTTTCGCAAGGCAAATTTGCTAATCGCTTTCTTCTTCTTCATGCCCATGAGACCCGCGTCGTTCTTTCCGATTTTCCGTTTTTTCCTTCACTTTTTTCTGGAACTTTACATACTGCTCAGGGGTTAAAATCTCCTTTACAGCAAAAATCCCATCTGTGCGGCAATCAATCATCTTTGCCTGTAACGCCTTTAACTCTGTGGTAATCGGCTCAACACTCGCTCTGCTAGCATCAGGGGCGATTGATTTATCCCTTAATTCTGCCTGCTTCTCCATTAGTTGCGTTCGCAATCCCTTCATTTTCTCTTGCTGTGCCTTACGGTTTTGCTTAAGCTTATCCTTCTGCTGCGCAGTCAGATTAAGCTCTTTGAAAATCTTATCTGTCTGTTGAGCATGACCCATTGCAAATCCGTCCATCTTCCTGGACAATCCGGACGGCTCAGCGAATACTGTGGGGACAACAATCATTACTCCCACAGCCATAATTATTAGTAATTGCATTAATCTTTTCATCCTTTATCACCTCCTTTCTCTTTCCATTATTGGTTTCATCCGAAGTCTCATTCGAGGACAAGGGGGATGTGGCGAGTCCATTCTTTCCATGATAAACTTAAAAAATCTTTTCTGTTCCTGCGGGATAAGATTTTCTTTAGCAGAAAGCAGATGTTCCACAATCATTAATTGAATCTTTCCCTGCAAGGTTTGAATATTATTTAGCCTCCGGTCAATTTCTTTTTTTCTCACCTCAGGCTCAGAAAGAAGGCTGATTAACTCTTTTCTTTCCCCGGCCAATTCATGATTGATGGGTTTCATCTTTTGCATCAATGACCTTCTTAACCCTTCCATCTTTGTCGCCTTCTCTTTAGACAAGCCAAACCTTTTTTCATAGAATGGACGAAATCCGTGTTTAAACCCAATCCTATCGTACCTTTGCCAATGATGCCATCCAATTGCCCCCAAAAACCCTAAGTTGAGTGCTACTGAAAGGACAAAAGCCATGATAAATAACCTCTTTTTCATTATCCTTCCTCCTCGACGAAGATTACTTTACCTGCTGATCCTTCAGAAAAGTTAGCAAAGCTATCTAAGTAAATGGAACTGGCAAATTCATAGCTTGTTTCTCCAGGATAATTGTTATTCAAATAAAGGAATTGCCAGAGAATACTACCTATCATAAGACCTACGATAATAATGAACATTGCCGTGGCTGGTCTTAAAAAAAGCTCCTGCCACCAGGGTAACTCTTTCTTGATGGTAGCTACTTTTGTTATGATTCTTTGAATGAGATGGACCGGAGGCTCAACTAGTTTTAGCTTAAGAAGAAAATTCCAGGAGAAAGAAAGGGCTTCCAGTTCTTTTGAGCAAGAAGGGCAAACACCTAAATGCCCCCTAATCTCTTTTCCCTCTTTTTCATTAATTTCACCGTCTAAGAAAGCTGATAATCTTCTTCTTGCTTTTTCGCATTTCATTTCCTCTTGCCTCCTATATCTATAAACACCGATTATCTAAAAAACTTGCGGACAATCTTGTCTTCAGATTCTGTCTTGCCCGAAATAGAAGAGATTCAACCGATGAGATAGAACATTCCATAACCTCGGCCATTTCTTGGTAAGAGAGATGATGAAACCTCTGTAACACTACAGCCATCCGCTGGTTTTCTGGCAGAGAGGCCAATGCCCCTTCGATTAAAATGCTGACCTCTTTTTTATCATAAACTACCTCAGGACTATTGGAATCAGGAGCTTGAATCTCAGCGATTTCCTCTTCCTTATCTAAAGAAAACAACCTAAAGCGGTGTCTCTTCCTTAAGTTATTAAGACAAAGATTGCGGGCGATTTTAAACAGATAGGTGGTAAATTTAGCCAGAGGCTTATACCTTTTAGCGGTAGTATAAACCCTTAAAAACACCTCTTGGGTTAAATCCTGCGCCTCCTCATAATCGGAAAGGGTGCGATAGATAAAATTAAAGATAGGCGATTGATACCGACTTAAGAGCTCGGAAAAGGCAGGGAGGTCTCCTTGGGCCACCTTATCCATCAGGTTTGCATCAGAATCTAACTTTATATCTTCCATTCCACTTTAGGTGACTCCATTCAGATAAACAACAATCATTAGAAAAACTTATTTCATAGTCATTAAAAAAAAACAAACTTACTCATTTTATTTTTAATCTTATCGTAATTTATCTAAATTGCCAAAGGAAAAATTTAGTAACTTCTAATTGATGATCATTAGTCTTAAATAAAAACGGCGGGGTAAAAATATTTGAGGATATACCCAAATAAGTCAGGTTGGCAAAAAAGTGGTTAAAAAAAGTCTATAGACTATCTAAAATTTTCGTAAACCAATTTTCATTAAATATAAATAAATAAGCTCAAGACTTTAAAGCCTTGAGCTTATTTATTTTCCTTTTATTTTCATGATTTAAATCTTATTTTTAAGCAGTGGTATTAATATGTTGAGCTTCTGAAACTTCCTTCTTGGTCTTCTCATACCATTCATCAAACTTTTCAGAAAACTTACTCATTGTCTCTTCTATTACTCCAGAAACTTCATCTGAAAGCATACCTAACATATCTTTAGCTTGTTTATAACCCTCTTCTACTGCTCCTTTAATAATTCCATAAAAGTTATCTACTTGCTCAGTTCCTAATCCATATCTTTCTTTAAACCCTTCAAATAAACCCACTGCAAAATCAAATATTCTTCCTCCTACTGCTTCTGGCTTCCAGTAATCTTCTACCTTAGCTATTAAGGCATCAATCTTAGCTTTTTTCTCATCATCTTTAGTATTATTTTTAACTGCTTCCAGTAATTCGTCTCTTGTCTTCCCAACAAGATCTTTGGCCAGACCTGATTTTCCAAATTCAAGATAGAGAAGCTTATTTTGATATATTCTTACCTCTTCAAATTCAAAAGCAGCTCGTTCTCCTTGTTCATCTTTATTGAGACCATTAGCCGTAATAGTATTATCCATTTCCTGGTTACTACTATAAGCTCTTCTTTCTTGAATTATAGTTTGCTCTTGATAAGCTAAATATCCATAATTTGCCTTATTGGTATTAATAGCATTAACATTCATTTCTTCCCTCCTTAGTTTCTTTTCAAAAAATCTGGATTATTCTCCAGATAGATTAATGTTTGCTTATTTCCTCCCTTCTTTAAAACTAATTCCCCAAAACGTCCTTCTAATTCTAGAAATCGGCAAAATTTTGTCTAAACTTTAGCTTTATTTTTTTGCTTAAAGGAGGGTGTAATAAATTACCTGGATATGTAAAATAATTCACACTTTACTCTATGGGTTAATCTCTCTTTGGCTAAAAACCTTTAAATTATTTAGATGTTAACCATTGGTTAGCTTGGCATGGAATTTGCGCTAATTTTATAATGAGAAAATAATTTAGGAATATTGGAAAGAATAAACCTTAATTAAAAACTTACAAAAAAAAGGGATAACCTTCTCCTTAAATAAGTAGCTGTCCCTCATCTTATTAAACTAACCTTTTAATGTACTTTTAATATGTCCTATGGACACATCTTACATAAACTTCCTGGCTTAGGAAGATTACCTTCTACTAACATGGCAATAGAGCCATTTTCGCCAAAATATTCTAATACTTTTATCATTCCTGCTTTAGTTTGCCTACGACCAATAACTATCCCGGTATCAGGGCTAATGATCTCTTTCCCTAGTTCATAAACCACCAGAACTGTTTCTAATTTTAATCCAGATTCTTGACCCGCATCTAAATAAATCTCTCCTTCACTTACATCTGCTACTCTACACGACCAAGGCCTTTTGCTTATTTGAGTAGCCACATTCTCTGAAAACTTAGTAATGGCAGCTCTTAAAGCATTTCCTTCAATGGTTTCGGCATATCCTCCTCTGGTACCCATTCCTAAAAAAGAACTATGCTTTTCCGAAGAGACACCTTTCCCTGAATCAGTATAAATAATACGGGCTGTTTCTATATCTACCACTCTAATATCTACTGTCGCTTCCGCAATTTGGCTTTTAGATTGAGTAATTAAAAAGTCTGTCCCAACTGTCTTTGTCCCAAACTGAGAAATACTACCAGTAATAATAGCATCTAACCCTAATATCTTTCCCACGGTAGCAATTGTATTAGGATCTATTATTCCAGTCATCCCTAATTTTTGTTCTTCTAAAACCTTATTTAGCTTTTCTCTCTCTATCAAGATAAACTTTCCTGTCTTTCCTAGTTCTGTAATCAAGATATCAGAAGCTGCATTTCCTAATCTTCTCTCACCATACTTAGTCTTATTCTCAAAGTCAATAACTGCTACTTTTCTTTTAGGACCAGTATATTCAGATTTTACTTCTTTTGCTGGTTCAGAGGAAGCCCTTTGCTCTCCTTTAACTTTTACCGCAGGTAAAAAGATAAAGTTGATCATTAAAAGTAAAATTATTCCTTGCTTAAAAAAATCCTTAATCAAACCTATGTTCCTCCTTTTCTTTGAATTTTTACCTTCCAGGAATATTTAATAATAATTTATTAGTCATTTCCTCAAGCTGAGGTTCTAACGGATGAATCTTAAGAACACTACTTATTACTTTTTCCTTAAGTTTCTCTTTTAATTGTTCTCCAACATTCTCAAGAACATTTCCACTTACGAATTCATCTTCTTTTACCTTCTCTTTATCTTCCCAAAAAAGCTCACCTTGATAATAAATCTTAACTTCTCCTTCTACTTCTTTCTTTTTATAAAATCCAACGGTCATATATTCACACTTATTTAACACCCCATAGCCTAAAGCTGATACATCAAGTGCTTTCATCAGTTCTTCTTGAGAAATGCTATTTAGCTGACCTCCTTCCGTAATTCCTAATTCATTTAATTTGTTATCAACTTCTTCTAAGGAAATTACCAAATACCCCTTCTTGCAAAGACCGGTCCAAAATAATCTTCTCAATACCACTGACCCAGCTAAATCATTAGTCTCATTGACAAAAGGAAGAATTGCCACCTTAGTTACTTTACCAAAATCTTGATGAATAAAACAAGTTTTAGGAAGACAACCAGGCATTAAAGTAATTAAAAGCAACAAAAATAATAGATGAAAATACTTCTTCATCTTTTTGACTCTCCTTTGCTCCTTAAACTCTTTACTATCTTTTCTTAGTGAAAAAGGCAACAATAGTTGCCTTTTTCATAAAGTTTAATTATACGGCTCGCTCCGAAGTCGCTCCGAAGTTGGTTTGTGAAAAATATTGTTTTTTCGCAAACCTGTTTTGTTTGAGGATATCTTAATATCTTCTACCGCCGCCGCCGCCGCCAAAACTTCT
>Ga0180008_1002218_pt1 | contig 10743 bp, 9 predicted proteins | sample MM_PW_MetaG_FD_121121 | JGI IMG/M metagenome (GOLD analysis project Ga0180008, IMG submission 121121) | Groundwater microbial communities from the Aspo Hard Rock Laboratory (HRL) deep subsurface site, Sweden - MM_PW_MetaG | ecosystem: Environmental > Aquatic > Deep subsurface > Groundwater... | reverse complement strand
CATCGCTTCTATCTTTGAACGCTTCTAAAAACAATTTAATGAGAAGACCAAATTGTTTTCTATCTTCACCCACATTGCCAAATATCCACTGTCCAGCAGCCAAAAAATTATATTTTGTTGAAAACTTTAAATTGTCAGGAAGTTTTTCAACTGAAACACTTTCAAATTTTTCTATGTCAGCACCGTACGGACAAATGTAAACTGGAACCTTTAATTCTATTTCCTTTTGATTTTCAAATGCTACCTTTGAATGGATTGAAGGAACAACAAGAAGATCCATATTATTGCTGTATTCATTCCAGGAGGGCAAAACACAATCACTTTCGATCCCTGCTGTTATGCCCACGTTTACTTTTGCTAACTTTTTAAATTCTACCGCTGTAAATATTTGAATGCTTATGTCATATTCTTTTTGTTCTTTTATATATTCAACATGATTTTGAGAAGCTGCTATAATTTTTTCTCTCAATTCTTTATTACCGTACCACAAAGAAGCATTGCCCCAAGAGACAGGATCGGCAAATATTTCAAGGCGCTCATCTTTACTTAGATACTTAAATACATCTCTTGATAGTTCAGAGTAGCCACTACAAGTTAATAAAGGAGCTCTTATTATTGTTTTTAATTTATTCATTTAGAAACCCTTCAAAATTTTCATGGATTTTATTTTTGATATCGTCTATCAATGAGTTTATTAATACCATCTCACTTAAAGTATATAAACCGTCATTAATTTCTTTTTTCTTTTCAGCGAGATATTTCAATAGGTTGCTAACTGCCTCATATTTTTCTAAAATCTTTTTCTCTTCTTCCTCATTTACCACATATAAAATTTCTTCTTGAGGAATTTCTTTAACCAACATAACAGATTTAATTTTTCCTTCTGCTATCAATTCATTGCACAATTCATCAATGGTAGCAAAATCATAACTAAATTTTTGATGAAGTTTGTAACGCCCCTACTTTGTTTTTGTAACATCACGCAAATTTGATTTTTAATACTTTCTTTTGAAAATATATCAGTCATAGCTGCTCCTTGTAGGTTTTAAAAATATGCATGCGGGCGCTTTCTTTTTGCCAATCACCGGTATTGTGTATAACTTAATTTTACCGTTTACTATCAATTCATTAATAGCGTCAATCGACCAGCTCAGGGTTGTATCTTCTTTGACTTTATCGACATTTATTTGGATATGATTAAGAATTAATATTTTATCTGTGTCCATCATATAATTTTCTTTATCCTATAACCCTGATAATCTTTAAATTTTGTAATTGCATCTTCGATAGCTTTATCCCAACTATTGACCATTTTATCAATTGAAAAAATAGATGAGGACCATTTCCTAATCATTTCTTTACGCTCTTTTAATTCTTGCTTCTTTAAATTTTTGTTTGCATAATAAACTTTGAGCATTCCTCTAACAAAATCTTCTTCGTCAAAACGATCTTCGTATATGTAAGGTGTCACTTGAGAACCAATTAAATATTTGTTTGTAATTGAGATTCCTTTGCCCCACTCATAACCTTTGCAACCTTCTTTAGGTTCTTTTTCAAAACCTTTTGGGCAAACTTCCGGGCAATGTTTTTTGCAGGTTATTTGGTCTTGGAGACCTCCTGTCAGAGGAATTACGACTTCCTTCCCTATTGTAAGCATTTGGACACAACTTAGACCAAAGCCTTCCGCATTTGACGTTGATATAAGGAAATCGCAAGCATTATATAACAAATTCATTTGTTCATAGGGCATAGGCTGAATTGATAATATAATGTCATCTTTATTGTCAAAATGGTTAATAGCTTCAAAAACTTGGGGTCCCTCAGGATCTAATGGATTAGTATGCAATATTAATATGGCATCTCTTCCTATCCTGTTGTTAAATTTTTTAAATACACTTAAAGCAGTAGTGATACATTTTCTGTTTCCATTACGAGAATCCCACAATATTTTGAATTTGTTTTTATGTTCTTTCTTAAAGGCCTTGCCAACGAATTCATCAATGTCTTTTTGCGCTGCTGGCTTAAAAACATTTGAATCAACCGCATGAGGAATATATTCAGCTTTATTTTTAAAACCTAATTGACAAACAATATCGTAGGTTAGTTTTGAGATGCAACCTATAAAGTCCGTGCTTTCATAAAAGACACTATTAAATTTGGGAGCAGGATAGTTATCCCAAACATGATAATATAATAAAGGACAATACTGGTGAACTTCATCTTCCATTTCCCATAACCAAATAAAGTATCTGGGATCCGTCATAAACCACAAAGCATCTGGTTTCACACTATACAAAACTTTCTTTAAAACTTGCCCATCTCCATAATTTTTTACGGGATAGATTGTCCAGTTCTCATTAATTTTTTGAGGTTCATAGTTAGGATGATCTTTTGCTCCGCCTAAAGAAACAATTTGGTATTTACCTGTTTTTAATAAACCTTCTAAAATAAGCCTCGTTTGATGCGCTACACCACTAAAATGAAGAGGATAATCCGAGATTGTTAATAGTTTTATCATACTTTTTATTATATAACAACATTACAAAAGCTTAAATTTTAATTAGACAAATGTGAAATCAAGTTTAAGTAGGAAGTTTGGATCGTAATAAGTTCTTCTTTGAGGTAAAATTGAGATAAGTTTTTTGAATTCTGGTGTCACTTTAAGATATAACTCGCCTTCCTCCTTGTGGGCGAGTGTTAGAATTAACATAAAAAAATATCTGAAGCTTTCATCATGTAAAGAATCTTTGGCATATATATCCGTTATGTGGTGAGCAAGTTCATGTAAAAAGGTTCCAGTGTCATATGCATACAATACAACGGTTCCAATATTAAAACCATCTTCTTCCTCCCAATAATGCTCTCCAGTCCACCTTGTATTTGTATTTCTTTCAACCATTAATACATGTCTGGTAGTTCTCTCTACCAAAAAGCAATGCTGATCAATTATCTCTACAACTTGTTCACCAAATTCTTCAAGGTGGTAAATATCACAATCTATATTATAATTTAAAGACACAAGCTTGTTTTTAAAATATTTTGGCAACTTTCTTTCACCTTGGCCTAACCACTTATAATTTACAGCTCTTTTTTTCTTAGTCTTTATTGCTCTCATACTTATATTATAGCATGAGCTAATTTAGAAGCCAACTTATTTTATTGGATTGTTTGGGAAGATTGTGAGTATTAGTATCCCACAGAGTCGACAGAGACGGTATTCATGCTCGTGAATTCTTTTGATATGAAATTGGAAACTTTTTTTGCGATTTCAGCAGCAGTTTTCTCGGCTTCAAATTCAGGTTCATCAAGTTGAATTGTGATTGTCAATGTAGCAGCAATGGGTTCTTCAATCTGTTCTTTGTAACTCTTCATAGCTGTTCTCCTTTGTGAGTTAAAGTTTTTGTCTTCATCGATTATTATTATAATATAACAAAGAAAAAATGCCAACTTATTTTTTTATGGTAGAAATATTTGCTATCGATGCAGCTAAGAAGTCAACAGAAGTATTAAAATTAGTTTTGGTTAATTCGTGTGTAACCGCTGTAGCAAAATAAAAATCATTCCAAAAAGGCATATTTGTTGCAATATAGAAGAAGTCAAATGGTTTTATAGCTGTTTCCCCAAAGAGTTCTAAGTTACCAGTTCGATATAAGATGTTTAAGAGAGTCTCTTCAAATATACCGCTCGTTGTAGTTTCTGTACCCGGTTGCCCTTTCATCACTCTCTGAAGAGTGTGTCCGGCAACAATATCTGCTATTTCTGATGCTCTTTCAGTTTTTATTGTTATTCTTTTAATAAGAGAACTTTCCCTACCCATCCAAAGAACAGGAATATCAAGTAAACTCTTTTTTTGATCTTGCGAAACCTGTGAAGCAAGTATATCTTCAGCTAAAAATTCTGTGGCTACCCTTTCATTATTTTTCCCATTTACTGTCTTGGCGATCTTTTCGCTTTCGCTTATAAGCATTTGTAATCTTCTATTTTGATCAAAGAAAGTAAAAATCATGGTGCCATCTTTTTCTTCTTGAACCACGTATCTCGCATCCGCCGGAACAATGGCATTCTTTTTATAAAATTCTTTAAAGAAGTCAGAATACTTTTTTCTATAAGTACCGTTGCTATATATCTTATCTAAAAATTTTAGATCGTTTACTTCATCAGATCCTAAATCTAAAAGATATATTAGGTCAACGGAAAAGGCGGTTTCCATAGCAACATCAATAGCATCTGCAAAGTTAATCATGCCCTTTTCTTTTCCTTTCTTTTCAACCTCTATCAATAAGTTAGTGATAGCTTTAATCGGAATGTATGCCCTATTTAAATGACGATTAAAGGCATGTCCAGCATTTCTATTAAACATTCCAAATCTTACTTTTGTTTTTTTACCAAATGTTCCTTCTACAACTTCAGTTATAAAATCGCCAAATTTTATAAAAGATTTACTCGGTGATCTGCCTATTTGTTTCTTTAAAAAATTAATCCAATATTGATTTTGAGCATAGCGTAGAGCCTCCGATTTAGCTTTAGTAGTAGAAATTTCATTTTGTGCTTTTGTTAATCTAGACAGATTTTCACTGCCCTCTGAGGATGTTGTTCTTCCATCCTCGTTTAAAGTTTGTCGTTCATCTTTATTTGTCTTTGCTTTTTCTAAATCGTCCGATATCTTTTTTAAATATTCTCTCAGGATTGAATCGTTTGAACAAGGCGATATTAACATGCTACTTCTTAGGTGCGCCAAGAAGCCAGTTGCATTAATGGTTATATTAATCAATCCTTTTTCATCTGTCTCGGCTTCTATATTGTTGACGATACATATGATGCTATTGAGATCACCAAGTTGTTCTTGTATTGACCAACCGTAGGTAGCTCTAAAAATAGAACCGGCAGTCATTAACGTTAGTAAGAAAGAATTATCTATTAATGCATCCGAATTCAATATTGAGAATAAAAGTGTAATAGATGATATTTCTGTTAATCCTGTCTGTGTACTTTCTCTGCGAACAGTTAATTGTTTAAATGCTGCAATGGGTCTATCTCCATATCTACCACTTTCAACAGATTCAAATATTGGTGCTTGTGTCTGTCCATAGGACATGAATGTCCTTTCAAATTCATCTGAGGAAGGAGTAGCTAACCATTCTGTAGGATTTACAATATCAACATGAATGTAGGGCAACGCACTATTTAAAATTTGAGGATCTATATTTTGCTTCTCTTCAAAGTAACTTCTCCTGAATTCAAACATAGCTTCAATTTCGGAATCGCCAACGGGCGATCCCTTCTCATCAAATAAGGAGGCAGGAATATATTCTTGCGGCGGCGGAACAATTGTGAGAAATTTTTTTAAGTCTTCTTTGCTAGGATCTGAGGATATGGGATCCCTATATTTTTTTCTGGTGAAGGAAGCAACGATTTCAGTAACTACTTGTCTATCTTTCCTTAAGTTTTCATTACATAGCTTAGAAATTATATTTTTAAGATGAGCTGTAATAGCAAGTTCTCCTGCGGGAGGAACTTTAAGATTAAGTTTGCTCTTTAAAAAACTAATTTTTTCCTTAATTTCTGTTTCGCCTGCCTTGCGATATAAAGAAAGAATAAATTTTCTAATATGATCATCGTCAAAAAGTTTTATTTCGGAAGCTTCAAAAATTGAAATGAAGTTTTCGATAAATGCATTTAAAGAAATAACTTCACCAAAATTGTCTTTAAAAGATAACTCTTTTTTATTAGGAAGGAATTGTGGAAGATATTTATAATAGATTTGATATCTATTGCTTCTTCTGGCGCCTCGAACCTCTTCTAACGCTTCTTTAAAACCATGATCGTTGTACCATTCATCTTCAAACTTTGAACCTAAATAGCCCATCGCAATGAGCGTAGCATTATTCTTTCTGACAAATTCTCTCCAATTTAATAGTTTGCCTGAATGCCCTTTGCCACTTGAAAATAAATTATTTAATGAATCTTCTTTTTTACTTTCTGATGTAATACCCGAATACGCGTATAATGCTTCTCTTAAGTCTTTCTTTTTAACAATAAAATCAGATAGTATTTTAATTCCTAGGGGGATGTTATTAGTAGGCTCAAAATACTTTATCCAATTTTCTGGGCCTTCGCCTTTTATTTCACCAGGCTTTGTAAAATCTGGCTCAGGAAAATTAGATGGTATTATTTGAAACAAGCCATATGCTCTATAATATTTTTCATATTTCTTATCAATCTTATCCTTAACTTTTTTCCAGCTTTTTGGAATTAAGCTGCCCCTTGCATTTTTATTAAATAAACTTTCTTTACGTATCACAGCCAATGCGAGCGATAGAGGAACATCTTTTTTTGAACACTCGCTAATTAAAAGCTTTTTTTCTTCTTTGGTCAAATTAGGAATTGTTTCCTCAGCTTCCATTTTGGCTGAAGGAGATATTAAATCAGTTTCGCCAAATTCTATTGCCTTATAAACATTATCTTCTCCAAAATTCTTTAGGAAATAGCTAAATTGTCTTCCAGATATGGCCTCCTCAGAATTTAACGGAGTCCAAAAGAAGTTTGCAACCCCGCTATTGTTTATTAGAAAATACCAAACTTTGTTATCTTTATTCTTTTGAAACAACTGAGGCAATATGATAAGATTTAGATACCACCACCATCGCTCATAATACAATTCTTCTTCTGCAAACTCCATTTCTTCATTGCTAAAATATTGAATAGCATAAGAAGGTATTCCGCCATCATTTGTAAATGTACCCCACGTAACTCCCACATCTCTTATATTTTTATATTCAGTTAAGTTATCTGCAAATAAAATACAATTAAAATTTATTGGAATGCCATAAGGGCTTAAACTATTAATATTTGTATAGTTTTTAATATTACTTTGAAGAGAGTTCAAAGTATATTTAGTAGTAACCCTTTTCTTAACTTTATGTTTTTGTTCAGTTTCAGGCATTTTTATAACGCGTTGATTATATCTTGAAAATTGTTTGGAATATATAATATTGTATTTGGTTCCAAATTAAAGAAAAAACCAATATCATTGAAGTAAGCTATGATCCACCACAATTTATCGTCGCCGTAAAAGTGATGCGCTAACTTATCCAAACGATCTCCTAAGACTACTTTATATTGAAAGTATGGAATTTTAGTTTTATCCAACTTAGGAATAGTTCTTGTCCCTAAATGATCATCGACGATTGGACTATTATAATATCTTGACTTGGCCATTTTAATACCCTTTTAAAAAGGTGGGCTTAATCCCCCCAACTCCCAATGATGGCTTTTGGGTTTTCACATTTCCAAAAGTTGTTTCCAAATTTCCGAATTTTAAATCCGTTAATAATTGTTCGTGAAGTGTTGTTGCCCCAAAGCCTCTTAAATAATCATCCATAAACATTCCTCTTTCAACTTTAATTTGTTTCCTATGGAAAGCCTGAAAGCTTGTTGTTATATTTATCAATAAAGGAACCTGCCGACTCTCAGTTTCGCTTCCAGGAATATCAGTTTTAGGACCATCAATTTCCCACATGGCTCCTGCATAATCCCAAGATAAGGATGTCAGTTTACCAGGGATACCATTACCATCAATATCACAAATAAGATCCCCCACTCTCATTTCAATGATGGGAGAACGATAAACTCTTTCGTTTTGGTATTCAGAATATACCATACTTGTCAACCAATTAAGCTTTTGATATGCTATTTTTACGTCTTGTGGCGAAAAACAAACTATTTTAAAATTACAATTGATTGTTCTGGTAACATTTGTATCACTAATCATTATAGGATCTGTTCTTCCATAATAGCCCTCACTTGTAATAGAAGGAGCAAAATTTTCTCCAATGGTATCAATAAACGCTCTGAGCACAAGATAATTGTTATATGATTTACCTTGCATTGGATAAGTTCTTAAATCCTTAAAGAAGAATATGATATATAAATTTCGATATAATTCTTCTAAAAGTTTATGTCTTGCATCATTGTTATTTTCTACAGGAATAATTCCGCCTGCTCTATAATCCTTTTTTGTAACTGCTACGTCAACCGTATTAGCTCTTTTCCTGGCCAGTACAGCTTCGGAAGAAGAACCATCTTCCATTATGATGGTATCTTTTAAATCATGATAACCTGTAGGCTTATATCCAGCTGAAAAAGCAGAAACGCGTGCCATTATATCTTTTGCTTTTTTAACTAAACCTGTAGGATCTATCGATGTTGCTATTCTTTTCTTTGTTCCGTAAATATTATCTTCGCTTTTAGGAACACTTTCAACTCTATGTACGGAAGGAAAATCAGGAATGCTTACAGTTTGATTAGGAAACCATTCTGATAGACCAGAAGCCACTTCTCTCAGAGCAACATCAAAAGTTGTTGGAATGTTGCCTCTAAATAATGGAAAGGCTGCAGCATAATAATTAAAAGGAATATATATTTGACCTTTTCCTAATTGAGGATTCATTGCGTACAATAATGTTTGGCTTAAAGTAAATGATGCCCACTTTGGTAAGTTAAATGTTATGATATCACCACCGAGGTTTGCTTTACCACTTCCCATTTCTCTTGTTATAACCTCTAACCAATCCCAAACTTGTTCAAGAATATTGCTTTTCTTTATCGCAGGATTGCTTTCAGAATATATATTATCTTTTGGTCTATTAACTTCGCTTTCATAAGTTAATCTAGCATTTTTTGAATTTGTTTTTTGAGTTTTATCCATAACATCCCAATTTTCTTTTGATATTGGGTAGTTATCTAACTTTGTTGAATTCGGTGCAATATAATCTTTGGAAAACGCTTCAAATGTCTCCGTTCTTTTGTCTGTATATATATTAACATTCTCAGTCTTACCAAGATCATTTCTTTTATCAGAGGCTTCTTTAAATGAATCTGGCTTCTTTTCGGTGTCTCCTGGTTCTGTAATTTTCTTTGATGTACTTAAATTCTTATCCCAATTTTCTTTTGATATTGGATAATCATCTATTCTCTTTGGATCTTTACTTTGAGAATATTCTTTAAATGTTTTTTTATCTGTAAAAATATTTTCTTTTGGTAAACCTGCAGCTTCTTCATAAGTTAGAGGCGTCTTTTTTTGAGCAATTGCTTCCTGACCTTGTTGTGTTTTTAAAGTCTTATCATAATTTTCTTTTGAGACTGGATAATTGCTTAGAGCTTTCGGATTACTTTTAAAGTAGTCTATGAATGTATTACTATCTGTAAAAATATTATCAGCCAAACTTTTTGCTAATATTTCGTTGGCTTCATCAATAATTTTGGCAGGACCAAACTTTTCGAGTTCATCAACTATTTCTTCGTATGTTTTACCTACCTCTTTATTTTCTACTTGTTTTTTAAATTTAATTTCAAATGGATTGTCTTTTGCTTCGTTGACTATATCTTCATACTTCTTTTCTTGCAAATCAATAGTCTTTTTAAATTGCAGATTCCAATCTTCTAATAATTTATTAGCCACTTTATCTAGTTCCAATCGGTCCTACTTGCGACCAAATAACATTTCCTAATTTTTTACCATCTATGATAACATCACCTTTCATTGCAATAACTTGAGGTGGCTTTTCAGTTGTCGATGGAAGTTGACCACTCAATGGAAGTTTTGGATTGACAAGATACTCAGTAAGATTTCCTACTTTTCCATAAACTCCTCCTGTAGGAGAAGCCAAAATAGTTCCTGGAAATACAGCTCCACCTGTATCTTTTTTTGCTGCAGTAGGAAATTTTGGAGCAAACTTTTCACCACCACCCTTTTGAAAGGTTTCAACTTGTTCTGAGAAAGTATTAAGACGCTTAGTTAATTCGCCTACGTCATCTCCGGCTCCCAAAAAATATCCTGAAACTTTTTCGTAAAGTTCCATTTGATTTATTTCTCTTAGCTTTTCCCTAGCTTGCTTTAAACTATCCCATTTTAATAAAGCAGCTTTTAATTTAATCTCTTCTTTCATTTGCATTGTAGACCTGAGTTTGAGATTTATTTCGTCTTTTAAATTTTTTAGATACTCAGGTTTTTTTCTTAATTCTTTTTTGGCAGCTTCGTCTGCCTCCTTAAAAGTCTTTATTCTCTTTCCTTCAAACCAACCCTCACTCAAAATTTCTTTTTTTCTTCGCCAAACTTCTTTGGTATACATTTGTTCGACAGTTTCGGACACAGCACCAAAATTGATTCCCGCCTTATCGGCAGCCTTTTGAATGTCTTCTAATGTCTTAGCAGTATCTAAATTAGCTTTGTTTCTTGTGTAAGTTGCTTTTACTTCTCTTTTTACGGAGTCTTCAGAGAACCTTATTGCCTCCGATTGTTGTTTCATCAAATCAATCAATGTTCCTTGCGAGGTAATCTGCTCTTGAATTTTTGTGTTTAAATTTTCAAAAGTAACTTTTGTTAAGGGGATCCCCTCATTTGGATCGCTTAATTTTTTTAATTGTTCGTTAGTTAAAAGGCCAGCCTCTGTCATTTGTTCTAATGTTACGGAGTGTTTTGTAAATTCGGTAGTAGATAGTTTAACAACTTCTTTATAATTCTTTGATCTTTCTTCAAGAAATTTGAGAGTCGTTTGATAATTTTTCAGTTGTTTAAGGCGATCTGTTTCTTGTCTCAGCTCAGCACTTCGATTTTTATACAATTCATTTCTTTGTTTTTCTATTCTTTCGGCTTGTGCCGATAAAGACTCCTCAGTCTTTTTGCGTCTTGTCAATGCTCTTTCTAAATTGCTGTCTGTAAAAAATCCTTCAACTAATTTAAGT
>Ga0180008_1002217_pt1 | contig 10745 bp, 22 predicted proteins | sample MM_PW_MetaG_FD_121121 | JGI IMG/M metagenome (GOLD analysis project Ga0180008, IMG submission 121121) | Groundwater microbial communities from the Aspo Hard Rock Laboratory (HRL) deep subsurface site, Sweden - MM_PW_MetaG | ecosystem: Environmental > Aquatic > Deep subsurface > Groundwater... | reverse complement strand
TCTTTTTCAAGATTTCATCATGATATTGTTTGAGAGTCCACTGGCGTCGGCACCGAGAGCATTTAATCATAGAAGAATTTGGCTCAATAATAAGCGGTGCCAAGATATGGTCTGTAAAGCATCTTGGGCAACTGGTTATTGATTCTTTATCTGTCATTTCTTCCACCCTTCTCTCCTTCCTTTATAAAGTTTATAAAGTTTCTCTACATCTTTCCTTAATAACAAGACTTCTTTTGTTGCTGCTATCTGGCACTGCTGCAAATCATATAGGTATTTATGTAAATCCTTAATTGATTTTATTTTTTCCATCTCTTCCCCCTCCCTGCTTCCTCAAATGGAATCTTAAACCTTTCTCCCTTCCAATACATCTCCTTATCAAATGCCAGCTTAACAAGCTCACTCACCTTCTCCTCATCCCCTTCCCTCACCTCTGCCAGGAAGCTATCAAATCCCTCTTGGATAATCTCACTTCCTTCAGGCAGGAGATACTCAAGTTTGATGATTGCTTGGTGAGCATACTCCCCAATGGTGGATTGAGGGATGTGAGCGTATGCCTTTCGGAACATATCTTGGTCGTACCTTCCTCTGAATCTCCTCTTCCTCCCCAACGGAGTTGCCAACACCTTTGTCTGTCTCAACTCCATCTGTATCTCATTGTGCCATAGAGGGATCTCTGGAGCGAAATTTTCATATGTCTGTAAGGTGGTCTTGGCAGAAGCTGCTGTCAGGAAGAGCTTGGGGGTGTCAGGATGCTCCTTATTATACTTCCCAATATCGGAGTTGGCAATGATCATAAATAAGCTCCACCCCAACCCGTAATTAGATGCATGAACGGTTCGCTTTCCGAGGAAGTATTCTCCACCAGGTCTATTCACGGTGTCAACTTCATCCTCTGGCTTATTGAATATCCACCCTGCAACCATTCTGTGAATCTTCTCTCCATTCCTTAGCTTACTCAGGAACGCTTGGCAGTTGGCGAGGATAGCAACAACATAAACCTCTGCTTGCCAGAGATCCCACCCAATCAACACCTTTCCCTCTGGGGCAACGAACATCTCTCTCAACCTTTCAGGGATATTCTGTAGATCAATCCCAGTATCATCATAGGTTTTCTTGGAGGATGTTCTCCCTGTGGCGGTTCCACAGGTGTTGTATCGACCTCGCATCCTTCCATCCTCATCATGTTTGGTCAGGGTGTACTCATCTGTTTCCTTATCCTTCGAGGCAAGGTAGGTTCCAACATCTTTGACTGACTCTCTGATCTCCATCGCCAGTTGAAACTCTGGTCGAGGGTATCTTCCAAGCAATCTTTCAAGGGTCTCCTGGTTGGCAGTGGGTTTCTTGGTCTTCCTGTGCCTCTGCATGGGGATCTTCAAATCCTCATAGAGGAATTTGATCATCTGTGCTGAGGAGAGAGGATTGAGGTCGTAGCCAACAGCCTCTCTCAGCTCCTTCTTTAGATTACCCAACTCAACAAGCTCTTGAGTAAGCAGTTCTACTCGCTTCTCTTCATCAACCAGTAACCCTCTCTGTTGAATCCGCCACATGACTCTCATCTTTGGCATATCAAAGCCATAGAATCTGCCAAGCATTCCATAATCTCTCAGCTCTTTCGTTAGGATGGGTTCCAAGATGAGTGGAATCTCAACATCCTTCCCATTATAATCCCAAAGAGCCTCACTTGAGGTGGTATATTTCCAGCTTTTCTCCTCATCTTTAGGGTCATCCTTGTAATATGGAACGTCGGTGTAGATTGAGGTCATGAAAGCAAGGGTGTGAGGGAGTTCGGGTTCGAGGAGATGGTAGGCGACCATGAGATCATACCAGGGAGGGGCAGGTTCACCGATGAAGGGGAGGAGTTTGGTGAAATCGTAGTTTAGGTTTTGACCAATTTTGAGACACTGGTCATTTTGAAATAAAGTTCTGAGTTGTACCCAAACTCGAAATTCATCATCATCCGACCAATAGTTATGGTAACCAAACTTGAAGGGGATACAAATAGAAAACCGTCCTTCATTTTTGCGTGAGATGCCTCCAAATCCAATACAGGCGATTTGTCCTGATCCAACAACCTCAATATCAAATGACCATTTGTCAAGTGTAGAAAGTTCATCAACATATTCTTCCACCTCCTCTAATCTAGGTTTGATAAGTGTGTTAAAATTGACAAAATCAACTCCTTGCTTACCAACCCTGAGAGCCTTCTTAACATCCTCCGCCACCACCCCTCTCATCTTCCAGTTCTCAATCACAAACCTAGGGTGGAAGGTTGGAATGACCAGCTTTCTCTCATCCAACAGGCAGGGGTAGATTGACCCTCTATGCTTAGAGATGCCAGAGATCTCTCCCTTCCTACTCACCGTTCCTTTCCCTGTCAGATAATGGAAAGCAACATCCCCATATGCAATGATCACAGGGCAATCAAGAGAGGTTAGAGTCTCCCTCAGGTTTGGGAGGAGATCCTCAATCGTGACTCCAAGTTCAGGTAACCTTTCAACCTTATTACTGGGTGGTCGAATTGGGATGATGTTATCAAGATAGCAATCCTCCCTCCTAACCCCAGCAATTGCAAGGATATTATCCTGAACCTTCCCAGAAGGGCCAACAAATGGTTTGGGGATGGGGAGCCAATTAACCTCTTCCTCTCCTGGTGCTTCTCCAATCAGGATCAACTTAGGATTTCTTGGTCCCTCTCCCTTTACTACCACCACCTTGTCCATTGAGCTCTCCTCTTTGCTGGGCTTCAGTTTTTGATTTTGTGATGAACATCCGGATTGCCTCCCTCAAAACAAAGGAGAGCTGTCCATGATGGGTGATGTAGTTTTTTAGCTCATCCCATTCCGTGTCTGTGATTCCAACTCTGAGAACCTTCATTCTTTCACCTCCTCCTCTCCTTCTTGAATGGATAACCAACCCCAACATAAACTGGTGGTTGGGTCACCCCAAACCAAACACGCAACCAAACCTTACCTCTGAATAAGAAATGGAATCGCTCACTCCATGAGCCCTTCCAGCAACTGATACATATCTTACCATCAGAAAAGACAGAGAGTGGACCACATTGCTCATCTGTTAGACTTGGTGGTCTTTGTAAGATGTTGGTTTGTTCTTTAAATTGGATTGGGTTCATCTTTACCTCCTTTTTGCTTGAACGTCTCACTCTTCTTTAACACCTTCGAATACTCACACCCAAACCTATTATGCTCAATTAAGCAGTAAGCTGGGATGGCATACCTGCAATATGCCTGGAACAGCTCACACTTCGTCATGGGCTTTAGCATCTGCAGTTTGAATTGCTTTCTGAGGTACTCGTTCATTTTCCCTTCTTTCCTGGAAGGGTTGGATAAACCCTCTTTGATGGGAACACCTCTCCCTCCAAAATCTTGATACGCATCTTGAGATTTAAATACTGCCCCTCATCGTGCCAAACATCCTCCTTCTTAGCAATGATGTAGCCACCTTCAAAGGAGGCAACTGCAACAAGGATTATGATGGTAAGCCAGAAGAAGAAGTCTCTCATCTCATCCTCCTACTTGTTAATTTGATTCAGTATCTTTGAAAGAAACACAACCTTCTCATTATCTTTGTAAGGTTCTCCTCTAAAGGAGGCAGTTCTCCGACCTTCTTCTCTTTCTTTCTTGATCACCGCACGGAGCCAACCAGTCTCTTTCTTGATTGGCTCTATGAGCTTCTCAACCCTGAGTTGCTTCTCAAGAAAGGTAATTCTGAAAAGCAACCCTTCATACCCCTTGACACCTCCCCAAATCATCCGTTCAAGTTTGGAGATTCTATGATCAAGCGGTTCATTGAGTGCTTTAAATTTCTGTCTTTCTTTTTCAAGTTCAATTTCAAGCTCTTTTTGGAACTGTTGCATCTCAACAAGTTTACGCTCAAGAATTTTCATTGAAATTCTCATTTTATCCTCCTTTCCTTGGCATCATCTATCATACCCCCCCAATAATCTGCTTCTGCATCTAAAGCAGTTTTATATCCATCTTTGGTTTTCAAATGCTCCCTCACAACTTCTTCAATATCTTCACAGTCTTCTAACACCAACCCTTTATGGACCATCTCTTTGAAGATAATCTCAGTGTATAACTCTGGATTGTGGGACCAGTAACTCATTTTGTATCACCTCCCTTATGCTCAATATACCTAACCGTATAATTGAGCTTAGCATACACCTCTTGAAGATTCTTTGCTGTTCGAGCTGAGTAATAAACTCCTCCTGTTTGAGTAGCAATATCTTTCAACCTTCTCTCATCCGCATTCACTCCAAATCCAATCGTGTCAACAATCACCTGGCATTCCCTACATCGAGTAACTTGCTCATCCAGCCACTCTTTCTCAACATTGGCACACCCATCGGAGAGTAAGATCATCCTCTTCTTCTCTACCTGTTTGAAGATGACAAGTTCAATTCCCTCCCTGATTGCTGCTGTTATATTTGTGGAATGAATCACGTGGAGGATCTCTTGCTGGGCAATGATCAACCCAAAGTTTGAGGTGAGTGGTTGGATGACCTCTGCACGATCCGAGAATGCCACCAACCCATAAACAACCCTGTGGCCAGCCACCCTAAGATTTGGGATGGCTTGTTTGACAGCTTCGAGCTTTGACACCTGTGACTCCCCATTTGCTGGCTCACTCATTGAGCCTGAGACATCTACAAGGATCACACAAGCCTCTTCGAGTTTTAGTTCTTTCAAAGTTTGGGCGTGGGCTTTAAGCTGCTCAGCCAGGGTACGTTTCCTCTCCTCTAATTCTGTCCCATTCATATTAACCGCCTCCTAAGCTTTCTTTATCATCAATTGATAGAAGTTGTGTTTGTATCTTACCCATTAAGAGTAGGAGTAAAGATTTGGTTGAGGTGTTGTGCTTGAGTTCTTCCTGTGTTATGAGTATGTTTATGTTGTAATCCATACCTTGTACACCAATATTAAGTCCATAGGTGTTGAAATGAAAGAAATATGTAGGTATCATGATCGTTCTCCTTTCTTCCCCCCTGAAAATACTTGATTGATTCTTGCCATCTTCTCTTCATCCCCACCAGCTCTATCAGGATGATACTTCATCGCTAACATTCTATGGATTGCTGTTTTGTCTGCTTCATCAAGGATGGAAAGAAGAGGGTCGGTTTGCTGGCTTGCCTCCATTGGAGCGGTTGCCTTGGTGAGGTCAAGCACCTTGTCAAAGTGGCGGGTGAAGATATCCACGATGACATCAATTGTCTCTATAGAGAACTCCCACATCTTATCTGTAGCGTTCCAAGATTTTTTTCCTTTTGGAACCTTCTCTCGAAGCTCGTCAATTACTTCCAGCTTGTAGGGGAATCTTGAGCAGAGACATCCTCTTCCTTCATCCAGCCATACTTTTGCCACCGACTCGTTAATATTTCCTCCCCAACTTCTCCATCCTTTTGCCATTTGTTCCTCCTCCCACCACCTTTTGAATTTGCCCTCTTCATCAGGAGGGGGTGGTTTTTGTTGTGAAAGCACCTTATCAGATAGATCTATCATCCCTTTTTGATATTGGTTTATGGGAAAGGGGGAGATACCAGTAGTAAGAAAAGCATCCTTTACCACATCCTCCATCAATTTCTGGAACTCTGAAGTACGAATCATGCTGGGCCAATCTGTTAGTTTTTTTGATCCTGGCTGTCGTATTTTAGACATAATAACTTCGTCAATAAACCCCACCCCACCACACTCCCAACAGGTAACTATCTCTCTTTCTCGAGGTTTTATCTTGCTTACTGGATCTGTGAATAGTTTTGCTATCTCTGTGAGGGCTAATCGTCGTAGTCTCTCAATCTTCCCCCTTCCATGACATTCTCCACAAACCTTACTGCTCATCCTCTCCTCCTCCAATCCTCTGCAAATCTCTCCTCTTCCTCCAAACAACCAACCATAAACTCATACAACCCACAGGTTAGAAGTAAGGCTTTATCAGTCTCAGATGCAGGGAGGTCTCCTTGGTTGAATAACCTGTCTTGGTGGAAGGATAGGCCCTGTCTGAGTTTGATGTCAAACTTCATCTCGGGGGATTCTCTGAGCTTTCTCACCCTGACCTTTGGAGTTCCACCAAGTCTACAAGATTTCCACCTCCACGCATTCCTTCGCTTTGCCACCAATCAAACCTCCTCAACCTTCTTCTTTGCCTCAACCCACCAAACCGAATCAATCTCTATCCCAACTGCCAACCTGTCCATCTGCTTACAAGCAAGGGTGAAAGTACCTCCTCCAAGAAAAGGATCAACTCCTCTCTCCTTTGGCTGGGAGCAGTTCCCAATCAACCACTTAACCACCGCAAGAGGTTTCTCTGTTGGATGTACCTTACTCCCCCCTCCCATGATGGGATGGTCGAAGGTGGAAAGAGGTTGGATTGTGGTGAGAGGTCTTGGTGGATACCCCTTTGCACAATAGAAGATTGGCTCGTAGTTGACAGGATAGGTTAGCCAGGGTCTTAGGTTGAGAGCATTATTCTTAATCCAAAAGAGAGGAGTTGGGCACACCCAGAAACCTACCTCCTCCAATAATGCTCTTACCTCAGTGTACCTAGCAATTGCAAAAAAGACGTAGCAGTGTGATGAAGGTCTGAGCACCCGATATGTCTCTGCCATGATAGGTTTAACCACATCTTGTAAGACCTTACGAGAATCATCAAACTCAATCCCTTGTCTGACATCCCCTCGGTTTGGGAAGGTGTCCTGCATATCATGCACCCCAATCCCATACTGGGGATCGGTCACACAGAAGTCAAAGCTTTCATCGTCATACTGCTTGAGCTCTTTTCTTGAATCCCCATTGATAATTTGAATAGGTTCCTCGCCTCTCTCCTCACTCACCCCTGCCAACACCTCAGCAATCTGCCGCCTAATACTCAGCTCTGTACCTACCTTCATTGCTTTGAAGGCTGCAATCTTACTATCTTTCTTTGCAAGGTCTGGGTTGGCTCTGATTGCTTTGGCCAGTTGTAAATCTTGCACCATCCCCCCCTTACTCTCCCCAAACATCTCAGCAGTATCTTCAATCTTCCAACCACCACTGTGCTGGCCTGACCATCCAATCCCTTGAGTCTCTCTTGTCTTTCCATATTTTTCCTGGTATAACTCATGGAGTTGGAGTTTAGCCTCAACCTCATCCTCATAGGTAAGACTTTCGCGGTGGAGGTTTTCTTCTAATTCAATAATTTTCCTCTCCCACTCATCGAGGTTTGATTTCCTGACATATTCAATCTCATCAAGCCCAAGCACCCAGTGTGCTCTAATCCTTCTCTCTCCTGCCACAAGAAGATTTTTATCATCGATCACAATTGGTTCAATCAAGCCATGATCTCTGATAGAGTCAGCAAGTTCCTGAAGTTTCTGCTCATTGAATGTTTTCCTCCACCTACCATCTGGGATGGTGATGTTGGCAATTTTGATCTTTGGTTGCTCATCCATTATGATTACTCCTCCCTCTGTATCCGAAACTTTACCCCTGCTTTTGTTATCTCTGCTTTTGAAAGAGCATCTGCAAAAGAATTTTTTTCCCGTGGAATCCACACTCCTTTAATGCTGTTGAAGTGTTTGAGTAGAGACTTACACTCCCAAGCGATTGGAACATAGAAACCCTGATTGATGTTCCACGATCCAAACATCTGTTTGATGACGAGCTGGGAATCCCCAAGCACCTCAATTTCCTCTGCTGCCAACCCTTCTTCAAGAAGATATTCAAGGATTGCTTTGAAACCTGAATACTCAGCAACATTATTTGAGGTCTCCTTTTCTTTCCCAGGGATGGGTTTGAAGAGTTTTGAGTCTTTCCAAATCAACTTGTTATCTCTGAAGATTGCCACCCCATAAGAGGCGGTTCCTCCAGGATTGACAGGTTCACAACAACCATCGAAGTATGCTTTGATCATGATTGCTTCCTCCAATTCCAAATCCCATAAATTGCCAACCCAACATACACCACAAACAGACACCCCTGCCAGACTGCTCCAATTGAGAAATCATAGATTGCCCAGCAGGTGTTTGTGCCAAGCCATATCTTAAAGCACACCCTCTTCTTCTTCACATTGAGATAGGTTGCAACTAAACTAGTAAGCATGAGGAAGAAGGTAAGGTTTGACCAGTTCATCCCCTCCCTCCCTTTCCTCCTGGGAGGCCAGTGAGGTTGGATGGTGGGATAAGGGTTGGTGTGATGACCTTCTTTGGCTCATGGTGCTCAACAACCTGGATTGCTACCTGCAACAAGCCAAAGCAGAGTATCTTATCATGGATTGGACCATGAACAAGGATCTGCCCAGTATCTTGTAGTTCGATTGTAAGGGTGACTGCCATAATAATCTCCTCCCTTTCTGAGTTTGAGAAAAGGTTTTGAGGTTGATAGAGAATGGTTAAAGGTTATTCAACTTTAATCCCTGCTTTCTTGAGAATGTCTTTGATCTTCTCCTGGGCTTCAGCTGGAGCTTTCTTAACCAGACTACCCAGGGATAGAGCTCCAGCAGGCTTGCGGAGCTTGTTCATTTCATCTGTTTTGATCTGAGCATTCAGTCTTGCAACAATTTCTGCAGCCTTCTCAGGAGATGACTGAATGTCTTTGATCACTTCCCCACCCGCATCATACAGCTTGCACTTGCCGGTTCCAATAACCTTCCCTGCTTTGTCTTTTGCAGTTACGGGAATTTCTTTCATTTAGGTCATCCTCCTTTTGTTTTCTTATTCTCCATCAACCTCTCCACCTCTCTCTTCTATCACTGACTATAAGTTAGTGATTGCCTGAGCATGGGTCAAATTGTGACCCAACCTCAGACGACTGATCCCCCACCTTTCTTCTTCGTGACGATCCGTACCGTGTTATCGATTGTGTCTGGGTCATCCTTTCTTGGCTTATGACCAACCTTCATCACTCCTGTTTTCCCAACAAACACCTCCCTGGGAATTCCATAAAAGGTGGCTCCGGTGGGATCAGGATTGGGCTGTGATACCTGTATCCCTGCTTGTTTCACAATGTCCACAATGGTGAAGGTGTTTGCGTAATCCCACTGCTTAGTGTCTGGATCGATCCAGGGTAGCTGAGCATAGGAAAATAACGAACTGTTTGGAAGATCGGGTCGATTGATAACCTTCAACCTGAATCTCCATTGAGGCCTCCCAGATTGCTGAACAGGTGAGTCATCCACTGCAGCAATGGAGTACTCACAGGTTCCATCAGGAACCAATGCTGGCCTTGACAAATCATCAAGTTCATCAAATCCAATTCCGAGTTCAACTGGTGACATAGTAGTATCCTCCTTTGAAGTAAGATTAATCCTTCTCCATCAACTCTCTGGTTGGTGAAACCTTAACCCAACCCCCTCCATCACAATCAGGGCAGCTTTCTCTAACTCTTCCACTCCCCTCGCAGAAAGGGCATTGGATCTCTTTCTGACCAGCTCCCTCGCAAGATTGACAGCTGGCTATATTCACCTCCTTTCCTTCTTGAATTGCTGACCGAACATCCTCAACCAGGTTAATCATCTTCTTGGTGAGTTCCATGATTGTCTCCTTCCATCTTAGAAGTAGTAGGTATCCTTTCCACTTCCACCCCTCCTGAGACCACGAGCAGAGTTATGTCTGGGAGGGTGACTAAAGTTCCTTTCTTGGAAAGGTTCTACAATTTCCCCATGAGGAGAATGAGCATGGTTGGTTAATGCCCAAACAGTTTCTGTAAGATCACTAACTCGGTCAGATAGATCAATCACAACTATACGCATCCTCTCAACCTTCTCAACAATTGAGAGTTCACTCCAATATTTCTCTCTTGATTCCTTTGGCAGTTCATCTACCATCGTTTACCTCCTTTCTTCCTCGTCCAACCTTCCCTTGAGGAACTTCTCTTCCCTTTTGAGAGCCTCTAACTCCTTCTCCTTATCAATGATCTCATTCTGTAAAATCATGATAAGATCCTCAGTCTTCTCCTTTGCTTGACCCTTCCTCAGTTTTGTCATCTTTACTCACCTCCTTTCTTTCTCTCTCAAGATGAGAGAGGATTTTGTCTGAGAGGGTTTCAAGAAGTTTTATTTTGCCCTCTTCAGATCTGTAATGAATGCAAAGAGTGTTCTCATCAAGGTTGAGTACAAGGCAAGATCCTTCGCCTCTTTGGTAAACCTTCAAGTTGATATCTTTCCAATCACCATTTTCTGACTGGAGATTTAAGTGGATCGGCATTTCACTCCCCTCCTTTCTTCTCAATTGGCTGGCACAACTGACCTTTATAGATGTCAGAAAAGTTTGGTTTGAGTTTGATTGGGAGGTCATCAAATGATCGTTGCCTGATGATGCGTAGAAACATCTGAGGTTGTGTCTCAAACCAATACTCCTTCTTCCCTGACATCACCGAGACTGAGACAAAGTAGATGTCATCAATCATAGAGAGAACAATCCCAGGTAACTTCTTCCCATAGAGGAGAATTGTTTCCTGGATCTTGCCAACAATCTCATCCTTCATTGATTCAACATGGGCTGTAAGGATGAAATCGAATGGGGTGTGACAGCAGACATCCACAATCTCCCTCATCTTCTCAATCGCCAACCCATAGGTGTATTGGGAGGTTCCTTTTGCAGAGTGGCCAGCGAGGTCTACCATCCCATGTAGGACGTACCATTGTAACCCTGTCAATCCATCAAGTGTGAAGTGACAGACTCCTCTTTCCCTGTACTGTAGAGCTTTCGTTTCCAGATCGTTGATGTCCTGCCCAAGGTCAAAGTAAGCCTTGTT
>Ga0180008_1002215_pt1 | contig 10753 bp, 7 predicted proteins | sample MM_PW_MetaG_FD_121121 | JGI IMG/M metagenome (GOLD analysis project Ga0180008, IMG submission 121121) | Groundwater microbial communities from the Aspo Hard Rock Laboratory (HRL) deep subsurface site, Sweden - MM_PW_MetaG | ecosystem: Environmental > Aquatic > Deep subsurface > Groundwater... | reverse complement strand
GACTTAATGAGCTTTTTCAATGTCTGCAGAACATTAAGATTAAACATTGATAAACTTAGATTCATGATACAATTTATAGCAGACAGAAGAGTGCGCAGGCTACAATCACCAGAATACGACAGGCTATTGTACATGTGTAGACTGAATGATTCTATACATTAAAAGCTCAAATAATAGCCTTCTGTGTCTGGGTGATCCTCAGCTGAAAAAGGAATTTCATAATGGAGGAAAAAACAAAAGAATGAAAAAGAAAGTAAAAATCAAAAAACGCAAATTAACGTACGAAAAAGATGATAAAATAAGAATCGGAAGGCCAAAATTACAGCATTCTACAATGCTTACAGATGAAATGGAAAACGTAGCGCAGTTGACGAGACAAGGAAAATCGGCTGATCAAATAGCAGACATAGAAGAAATATCGATAGAAAGAGTACTATTGTATTTACATGATACTCCAATCGTAATGGAAAGAATAAAAGAATTGTTCGAAGATAAAGCAGAAAGATTCACGCTATTAAGAGACTCAATATTTGAAAGCTGTATGCGAAGAGCTAGAAAGATGATTAATGATGGTGAACTAAACACCGAACAGTTGGATAAATGGATGAGAAGATATGATCCATATGAATTAGAAAAAATAGCAATAAAGAGGACAGAAGTAAAAAGGCAACGCAGAGTAGAAGAAACAGATAAACCAGTGGGTAGTGTATTTAAAGAATTAGAAGTGGAGAAAGATATTGATAATAGCGATGATAAAAAATTGTAAATAAGCTAATAAAGAGTAGAATGAAGAAAAGCAAGAAACAAAAAGATAATTATAGATAAACTAGTAAAATTTCGTAAGTAATTATTTATGAAGATAGCACAGTTAAATAAAAGAAAGAGATAAAGGGAGTGTAAAGAATCAATGGTAGTATATGCTTTGTGTAAAGATAATGAATAGAATATAGAAAGATAAATAACAATAGCGAAAGTGTAGGATATGTTTCTTTGTGTCACTGTTGTTGTTACACATTGACGTTAAGTGCAAGAATTGGGAGAGGGCACCACGCAAGACACGCACACTCACCCTCTCAACTTGATTCATAGTCAACCCGGCCAATGCTATCATCAATGTTAACATTGATGATCTCGACAGTTTACCACTTAGAGAGTTGTGAGAGAAAGTAGCGAGTAGTGTGACGTATGTAGTGTGTTGCGCAAAATAGCGTAAGAGAATAGTGTGGTGTGTAGCGAAGAAAGTAGTATAATGCGTAAGAGTATAGTGCGAGCGGATGAAGAGTGTCGTGTAATGTGTAAGAGAATTCGACAAGGAGTGTTGCCGCGATTTTAAAGGCAGGGTTGCGTGAGAGTGATTTTAAGCTTTTTTGATCTGCGACGGCAGGAAGTGAAAAATCAAGTTTTTTAGTGTGCGTGGAGCGTTAGAACAATAGCGGTTGAAGTGATAACTGTTATTACGCTTGTATTCTTCTCAGCGTGAACGACTTTGTCAATCACGCTGAGAGTATTGAATTAAGAGTATTAACGGGGTTGACGATTGTGACTGATGACGTTAGCAAGATTGCGCGCGCCGATTTTCGAATTCGCGTCCTCGGTGGTGGGAGCGTTATGTTGTAGTCTGGGGTATATCCCCCGGGGTTTTCATTAACGGGAGTCGTTCCTTGAATTTCCCCCCGGAAAATATAGTACCGGAAAATATAGTACCGGAAAATATGAGCGGAGAGATTAAAGATGAAAATAATGTTGTCCGAAAAGTTCTTAAATAAATTAGCGAAAGAAAAAATAAACGAAGACGCCGCAATTGTAGAAGCGATTAAGTATTATATAGAGTTTACGCATCTGCCAGATTCATGGTTTAAAGATTACGGCGACGTAGACGATAAAACACGATTAAAGTATTTCACAGATACACTTTTTAAAAATTTCACTACAAAAGAGATACATAAGTTTCATAAAGACTTATTTCTATGCTTCGTAAAGTATGGCATAAAGGATGACGAATCTTTATATCTTTACATTAAGATATTTTTAAACTTAGATATACCACGCCAAAATACATGCAAGCTGTTTAATCCAAAGTTTGATGAATTAGATTATCCGCATGTTGCACCATTTGAGTATATTTCTGACATGTTCTTCGAAAGGGTACGTAATTCAATCGCGTTTGCTAACCGCACTGGCGGCAAAACCACCAATGTTGCTATTTTAAACCATTTAGATATGTTATTTAAAAACGAGTGTGAAGTAGCAAGTGCCGGAAGCACTTTAGATCAAGCTGCAAAGGTATATCGTTACTTTACAACATTTCACAAAAATCCTATGCTTAATAATTTGTATAAAAAACCTCCGACCCGATCGATGACGTTTTATGATAACGGTAGTATGATAGAAGTTGTAACAGGTAGCGTCAAGGGCTTGAATTCTCCACACCCACAAAAAGCCCGTATTGACGAAGTAGAACTAATGGAATGGGACACACTACAGGAAGGTCTTTCAATGTCAGTTTCTAAGGATAATGAAAACATAGAGATTATGGCACAAAATACGTTTTTGAGTACGCGTAAATACGACACCGGCACTTTTAATAGATTATTAGCAGAAGCAGAAAAGAGTAATATGAAGATTTACGCTTGGTGTATTTATGAGATTTTGGAGAAATGTCTTCGAGAATGTAAAAGCGATAAAAAATACGGTGACTGCAGAATTTATGATAAATGTAAAGGCATGGCGCACCACTGCTGCGGATATTATAAAATTGGCGACTATATTGATAAAGCGTGTACATTGGCTTTAGAAACATTAGAGACTCAGTGGTTGAACTTACGCCCGTCTAGAGACGTTTTGGTTTATGGCAATTACGAAAAGGATTTGGTTTTTAAACCTGCTGGCTTTGAACCACCGTCAGATAACGTTATGGTAATGTCGGCTATTGATTTTGGGTCTAGCCCAGGACACCCGTTTGTATATTTAAAAGCTTTAGTTGATTATTCTAATCTTATCGAAGTGTTTGAAGAAACCGAGCAAGGAAAAGAAATTATTTTTAAACTTAAATTCTATATTTTTTATGAATACCGTAGTGGATCAGAAACAACGGCCTATCATGCAGAAGCTATAAAACGAAGTCCGAAATATTCACGAAATGAGTTAATATTTGCAGACCCGTCTGCAAAACAGGCACGTATTGATCTTTTTAAACTTTATAATGTAGATACGTTTGCTGCAATAAACGCCGTAGAAGAAGGAATAGATTTAGTTCGTACTCATTTTGACGTAAAAATAGATTATGCGCAAGGTGGCAAAAAAGTAGTTGATATTTATTTTGTAGAAGGCTACTATTTTTCTGAAGACGAGAATTTAATTCCAACCGATAAAGAATTTGATATTTATAAATATTCTAAGCAATTGGACGGAAAGGTTGCTAGAAGAATTCCTTTAAAGATTAATGATCATGGGCCAGACTGTGTTAGGTATCTAGTGCAGACGGCGTATGCTATACTTCCCGACCTTGTGATTTCGACAGAAGAAATAATTGAGTCTGAAGGCTATTGGTTTAGTAGGTAATTATTTAGAATTGATTATATTTGATATAATTGGCACGATCGTGCCAACCGCCAAAACCTAATAGGAGGTTAAAATGCTTTTTGAAAAATATAGAACAAATAAAAAGTTAGAAATAGCTAGAATGAATTTAGATTTGACTCAAATAAATGCCGCTGACAAATTTATTAGCGAGGTGAGTAGGATTGTACGTCCTGACATAGATGATGCAAAGTGGTTTAAAACCGGAGAAGTTACTTCTTCTAGCGATGACGCTCCGAGCTTTCTTAATTATGATCACTATCAGATGCTTGAAGAGGTTTTTAAGAAATATCACACAAATCTTTTCGCTAGAGCTATAGTTCGTAATCTCAGCAAGTTTATACTCGGCAAAGGACCGACTATAAAAGCTAGAAGTGATAATAAAAAAGTTCAGGATTATTGGAATCTTTTTGTTAAAAACAATAAATGGTCTTTAAGAGAAAAAGAGTTGGTCATTAGAGCCTTTCGTGATGGCGAAGTGCTTTTAAGAAAATTCGTAAACACCACTTCTGGTGATACATCAATTCGTTTTTTAAAAGCCAACAGTATACGCAATCCTTCAAAAGATACAGATAAGAAAAAATCAGAAAATGTAACGTTTGGAATAGGCACTAATCCAGAAGACATTGAAGACATTAAGACTTATTACCAATGCAACGCCGATGGTTCTCTGGTGAAGGCCATTGATGCTTCAGAGGTTATACATATAAAAATATTGGCTGATTCTGATATGAAACGTGGTGTGAGTTTTATGCTTTCTGCTTTACCAATGATACAGAAATATTTATCATGGTTAGATGACAGAATAGTATTGAATCAAATTAGATCTGCAATAGCGTTAGTTAGAACTGTCAAAGGAACTTCTGGCACTGTTGGTTCTATTAGAGACGCACAAATATCAGAGGTTCAAGATTCTGATACAAATAAACAAAAAGCATTTAAAAGAGGCACAGTATTAACAGCAAGCAGAGGCATAGAATATAGTATGCTGTCGCCGAATATTCAAGCTAGCGATGTTAAAGATGACGGTAGAGCAATGTTGTTGGCTGTGTGCGCAGGAATGGGAATGCCAGAAATGTTTTTGACAGCTGATTTTTCTAATGCTAACTACTCGAGTTCAATGGTGGCGCAAAATCCGTTTGTTAGAGAGATTGAAGATTGGCAAGATTTTTTTACGTATTATTATAAAGTATTATTTTCTGACGTTATTAATGTTTATATAGAACATGGCGATTTGCCAAATAACACAAATGTTGATTGTGAAATTGAGTGGCCACCTTTAATTCTCGCAGATATTTTGAAGAACAATCAAGCTAGAGAAGTACAGCATAGAAACAAAATTCTTTCTAAAACTACATGGCAAAAGAAAGAAGCTTTAGATCCAGATATAGAAAAGAAAAACATGGAAGAAGAGCAAGAAATGGACATCTATAAAACTCCCTTCAATATGCCGACGTCACCAACAAATCAATTTGGTTCAGAATTTGAAGATGATTACGAAGATGAAGAATAATGTTATTGGCGTATAAAGAAATATTTGAAGCTCCAACTGTACCGGTTATTGGAGTAAACGAAGAACTTAGAAATTTTCTTCTTCGCAGAAGTCATTATATTCAACGCTTTGAAAATGGAACTATCAACGATTTAGTAGCACCTTACAATCAAGCCAAGCAAAGTTTAATGAGTAGTATTAGTAGATTAGAGGATTATGGCTCTGGCTATACTAAGCAATATCGTTTAGATAGACTGAACGTTCAACTCAACGAAATAGATCATATTCTTCGTAATGCTACTGTAGATTCTGTTAATAATTTAACATATAATTTAGAGCAGTTTTCAATGGTTGAGGCAGACTTTTATCATTCGCTTTTAGGAAATACCTTCAACAATATCGGAGTAAATATAACAAGAATTCCTTATGAGCAAGTAAGTGAGATAGTAAGAACGCCGTTGGGCGGAGCCACTTATTCTGACAGAATGCTTCTTAGATATCAAGAGAGTGTTTTCTTGATGAAGAATGAATTGACTCAGTCTGTCATATTAGGTGAAAATATGGCTAAGGCTTCAAGACGGTTAGTTGGTGTTGGTGTTGATGTTGGTGGTGAATTAGGAAAACGCATAAAAAATCAATCTGAAGTTATTGCTCGTACTGAAATTATGAGAGTATCAAATGGTGTAAGCAGAAGAATTTATGAAGAGAACAAAGATATATTGAAAGGCGTACAATATCTTGCTACGTTGGACGACAGAACATGTCCTGTGTGCGGCGTTAATGATGGAAAAATATTTTATTTTGATAAAAATCCTGTAACATCTGGTGAACAACCCCCCTTGCATCCTCGTTGCCGCTGTGTTCTAATTCCCATAACAAAAACCTGGAAAGAGTTAGGCGCAGAAAAACAAGAACCTCCCGAAGGCGGAAGACCTTTTGTATACAAAGGAACTCCACCTCATAATCTTAGCTCACGAATGCTTCAATTTCAAGGAAATCCAAACAAATGGGCCGGTGATGTTCCAGCATCTTTGAATTATGAACAATGGCTTAGAACAATGAATGTTGAAGATTCTACATTTGTTAAAAACATTCTTGGGCCAAATAGATATAGATATTGGAGTGAAGGAAGATTAACACTGAAGCAAATGGTTTCAGATAATAGGGTGTTGACATTGGACGAATTGGCTACATTACCTACTCGCCCAACCACTCCTGGAGTTGGTGTAGCGGTGAAGAAGGGTGTAATTTTAGATCAAGATAAGCAGAAAGCATTAGATTTAATCGAAGACTTGATTTTGTCTGGTGGGAAACCAAACAAAAAAACTATATTAGCTTTTACAGAGCAGTCGGCGCAGTGGTTGGATGAAACAGTGTTGATGGCCGAACAAAAATTATACAGAGGTATTAGTTTGCTTGAATCTCGTTTAACACCTGCTCAAATAAATATTGTAAATAATCTAAAAGCAGGTGATGATTTGCCAGAATTTCTTTTTAAACAACATGTAAATGCTGCTTCTTATACTAAAAAACAAGGACTTGCCAAAAGTTATGCTCAAGGCAAAATGCAGATTTTGGTTGAAGCTGATGTCCCCAAGAATAAAATTTTAGCTGACTTGGAAAACTTACCTAACTTAATAAAAAAACATAAGTTGAAACAAAGTGTATTTGATATTGATGATTTAAAATATATGAAGCGAGACAAAGAGGTTTTTGTTTTAGAACCAATTAAAGCAAGAATTTTATCTATAAGCGGTAAAAAGTTAACTCCAGCTCATATTGATGTTGGTAAAGATATTCCCACCGCTAAAAAAATTATATTGAAAAAACCTACTCCTATAGAAGCAAAAATTACCGTAGCACCAAAGCCTAAAACGTACTTTCACCAACAATGGGCATTGGAAGATAAAATCAATGCTATTACTATGGATGATTTTGTGATGGCGGTGAGAGCTAAGAAATGGGATGAAGTTGCAAAGCATATGGATGATATACTCTCCAAACAGGAGCTTGGGGTAGTTCAGCACAATCTTAATGAACTTAATGTGATGAGGTATATGTTTGATCAGGGCATGACTGCAAAGCAAGCCAGAACATTACTTGGAGATTACATGCCAATCTCGAGAGCAAAATTGTATAAAGGTGGATCACCAGTTAAACCAATTCCAAAAGGCACAAAGGCTAGGTTTACTCAAGCTCAGCAGAAAGTAGTAGATGAAAAGCAGTATATCATTACTCAGCAAGACAGGGATATAGCAGAGTTTTGGGAGAAAGACATAGCGCGTAGGCTTGAAGCAGAGCATATTACTGGCAATAGACCTTATGACTTTTTTATCAATAATGAATTTATAGAGCATAAAACAGTATTGAGAAATACTTCTGGCCTTCAGCATCAACTTGATGTAGATCCAGTTGCTATAACCAGAAAGCTTAATTTTAAGAATACATACAAGGTACGCCAGCATCAAACTGCCATAGATATGACCCCTGACTCTGATACCTTTGGCAATGTGTTCTATAGAGGTGAAATAGGCAAGTGGCGACTTAAAAGCATGGAGAACTTGGGGCATATAGATGATCCTGCGACCATTGTTAAACTGAAGGCAAGGATTATGCAAGGAGCCAAGAAGTTTGATCAACCACCAGTGGCAAAGGCAAATGTGCCAATAGCTAAAAGTCTTAAGCAAGCTGAAAATTGGGCAGTAAAGAATCTTGATGTGAACATGGCTGACTATGATGAAATGGATACTTCAGTAGCTAATTTGTTTAATCAGTATTTGAAAGGAGTGGCTGATGAATACAAGATAAAGCCCAGCGCCATTAGAGTAGATGCAACAATGTTTATTGGAAAGAATAAAAATTTAGCTGGTTTGGCTTTTGAAGACGGCACAATTGCATTCAATCCTAAATATTTCAAATCTATGGATGATTTGGTAACATTGGTAAAAGAACAACATAATATAAATTGGTTTATGACAGATAGTAGGGGCCATATATTTAGACATGAACTTGCACATCAAAAATACTTTAGGCTTGGTGGCACAGAATCAATGGCTAATACTAAGTTGTCGAAGAAAACTATTTCTGAATTAAAAAAAGGAATAGGCGATACAGATCTACATAAATTTGTAAGCAAATATAGCTTGAAGAGCGAAGGTGAATTTTACGCAGAACAAATGGCTCGTCAAATGAATGGTGTGTTTATTCATCCTGTTGCTAAAAAAGTAATGAATGATATTGAGAGAAGAGTTAAGAGAGCTAATTTACATAGTAGAGTTAAAATAAAACCAAAAGGTGTTGGAGCAAAAATAGAAAACATAGATGAGTTTGGGTTTAAAGTTGGAACTGGTAAATCAAAGGTTGTACAATTTGTTGTGAACTCTGGTGATGAAGGCGTTTCTATCAAAAACATACAAGATTTGAAATGGAATACAAAAGGTACCACGTATAAAAAGACTTTAGATCAACTTAAAGATAGGGGAATTTTTGTCGAAAAAGATGGTAAATGGTATTTGAAATCGAAGAAAATTATTGCGCCTAAAGAGCCAATTGTTACTATTGTTCCTAAAAAGCCAACGGTTTCTAAAGCTCCTGAAACACCGAAAGCAAAGGCAATTGTTAAATCCGTAGATAAAATTACTGAGATTGATGATATTAAGTCTTTTAGTAAATGGGCAAGTGATAATATAGATGACGTTAAATTAACTAAAAAACAATATCATGAGTTAAATTGGTACAAAGAGTATGGTCATGATGCTACTAATAAAGCATTAAGGACCGGTGTATTAAAATTTAAAGATGTTAGTGGTGACACTTTATTTAATTTTGATTATACGGAAAGAATTAAACTTTTAGACCAGGTATTAAATAAAGTTAAAGGGATAAAAGCTCCGATTAAAGTATTTAGAGCTTTGGCAAAACCTATAGCAAAAAAATATTTTATTGGTGAAGAAATAGTTGATATGTCTTATATGTCAACAACTGCTATTAAAAGTGTAACAAAAAGTTTTGTGAAAAAAAGAGATCTTTTATCTGGATGGGAAAAAATCATTTATGAAATAGATTTGCCAAAAGGGCAAAAGGCATTTCCAATTATATCTAAAGGAGAGGCTGAATTACTTTTACCAAGAGGGATGAAATTTATAGTTAAAGATATTAAGAATAAAGGTAAGCATATAATATTAGGTGTAAAAGGATAAATAATGATACCAATATTACAATGTGGTAAGTGTAAGTTTAATAAAACATTTAAATGGGAAGTATCAGTAGAAGTAGAAGGACCTGGTAAGATTATTTGCAGCCAATATCCTGATGGTATTCCTAGTTATGTTGAAGAAGCTACCGATGATTGCCCAGAATTTGAGGAAAAATAATGATCTATATTGCAGATGAAACAAAACATGTTGGTGATTTTGGTAGTACTGCAACTATAAAGTTCTTTGAAGAAGTCGCAGATAATCTTGATTTAGAGTATTTGACGGAGTTTCTTACAAATGGTTTTACTATTAATATTAGAGAAACAATAAACGATATAGAATCTGTGGCTTGGCCGGAAGAAGATGGGTTTGCAGAAATCGCGTCAATGGTAATAACCGCACTGATGAAGTGTAAAAACATTGCTTTTTTGGAATAAAATAGCTAAAATTTTTTAGAACTCGTTAAAAAATATATAATCTCTATTGAAATGCCTAAAAAATTAGAAGACTGTATAAAAAAGGTAATGGCGCAAGGTACACCTAGAGAACAGGCGATACCTATCTGTGTCAAAGCCACTGGGCTTAAAATGAACGATGAGGAGGTGCAGAAGCTTATTAACAAAAGTACTACTAAAACTGAGGATCATTATGTGAAGAGCGGAGTAGGTAATTTTTGGCGTAACAATTAACAAGGAGTAATGCTAATGAAAATAAAACTTGTTCATCAGTATAGGGATGTTATCGAATCGGATGATAAGTTCTTCAGTGAAGTTAGTGAACAGAATATTAGCGAGGAGACTCATACGATAGGTAATGTTTGTGTGTTTGGGACCCGTCACTCAAAGAATGGCTATGAGTATCAAGATATGGCCATTGATAGCCTCACCAAGATGACTCAAGGAGCTCATTTCTTCATTAACCATCCGTCGAAATCTGAGGCGAAAGAACGTGATGGGGTCCGGGACATTCGTGATTGGGGTGGTGTATTCTCCAATCCTCATAGGGAAGGGGAGAAAGTGATGGCAGACTTGTCAGTTCGATCAGTTTTTTGGCCCTTAGTGAAAGATGTAGCAACTATGAGACCTGCAGGAGTAGGTAATTCAATTAATTCAAGGGTGAAAATCTTTAAAGACGATAAGGGCAAAGAGCATGTTGTTGATATTGATTCACTTAAGAGTATTGACCTTGTTGCATCTGCAGCCACTACGCAGAATTTATTTGAGAGTGCGAGTGAGAAAATAGTAGATGATAGGGAAGATTGGGTTAATAGTTGGGTAGGATATGTAGAAGGTTATTATGATACTAATACTATTAAAGCTATGATAGTACATGATCTGTTTGAGGGGATGCTTATTGACAAAATTAAAGAGAAGGAGATGACAAGGGCAGTGAGCAAACTCAATTGGCAAGCTTCGGATATTATAGAGGAACTTCTAAGGGATGGTAAGAAGAAGTTTGCTGATAAGAAGAAAGAAATTGGCGCGGT
>Ga0180008_1002214_pt1 | contig 10753 bp, 12 predicted proteins | sample MM_PW_MetaG_FD_121121 | JGI IMG/M metagenome (GOLD analysis project Ga0180008, IMG submission 121121) | Groundwater microbial communities from the Aspo Hard Rock Laboratory (HRL) deep subsurface site, Sweden - MM_PW_MetaG | ecosystem: Environmental > Aquatic > Deep subsurface > Groundwater... | reverse complement strand
GTAGAATAAACTAAAGTAGCATTTGAGTGCTTACCTGCGTCCATAAAAGCACTCGCCTCGTCCATCACCCAGCACAAAATGTTATAACCCTCGTATGACGATGCTTGGCTATGTTCTGAATTAGCTCTAATTAAATGAGGAAATTTTATATTATTCTCCCCAATACGGACATATTGCGTCGTACCTTTTACATATTTATTTAAAGGCCTGCCTCCCTCTATTATCATATAATGTTCTCGAAGCCATCGCCAATTTTTAATCCTCTCTTTAAATTTAGCGAAAAAAACCTCTTTTGCTTCTCTAGCATTATAAGCGACATTCACAATATCTATAGGCTCAGAAATAGGAAATTGAAAATACTCTTGAGGACTACGCATACACAACAACACATATACAAGATAAGCTTGCATACAACTAGCTACTAAATCTTTGCCACTCCCCTTGCCCCAAAGTAGCACGCCAACATTATAATCAGGGTTATCTCGAAAAACTTCTTGAGGATCAGGCCCAAGTAATTTAAGAACATCTTTATATTGCCTAGACGTAAGAGCAGGATGATTCAAATGAAGATCAGATTCTACGAACTCATTAAAAGAAACGGGATACTCTTTCCAGATATCATGACCTAATTCTAAATAATCATTATCACGTTTTATAGGAATACCTGACGCTATAGCCGCTTCCTCTTCAACCTGATTTACAATTAGTCTGAACTCTTCTTGATTCATTCTTTTCCTTATCAAGCAACAAAATAGCTAAACAGCTGTATAGACTCAAATCTCGATTAATTTTCAGAACCATATCTCCTCCTTATGGCCGCAATTAGGGCAACATAATAATATTATATAATCGTCTCTTTGTCTTATATCAGTTATTTTATCAGGTAACAAAGCCGCTTTTCTTATCTTTTTAAATCGCAACGTCTCCTCATAGCCAAAATCTTTTCTAACTATCTTTTTACACTCAGAACAAAGCTCTTCTGGCATCTCAATATTATCATCCCCTTCTTCTGCTATCCTCAATAACTTCTTTCTAACTAATCTTGTCTTAACTTGCTCTAAAAGATTGAAAGAATGTATTTTTAAAAAGGGTGAGACTATTATCTCCTTAGAATATAAACTAATATCTTCTTGTCCCTCATAATCCCAAATATCTTTACATTTAGGGCAAGAGTCAAGACCAACACAATCTATCATATATCTATGGACTTTTCTCGTCTCTTCTGCAGTAATCTTCCCTACTTTATTTTCAATTAAAGAATATAGTTTTGTCAAACTTTCTACTTCATCATCCCGCCATATTCTCTTACTTTTTAAAATACTACTAAGAGGCAAAAAAATAGCCGATTGCTCTAAAAGAAGATTTAATCTCCAAATAAAAAGCGGTTTAGACGACCATTTAGGGTAAAACCGTTTATCGAAAAGTATAGTATTATCTCCTGTACCTATTTTAACGTACTCTCTAGTGCTTATAACAGTGTCTATTGGAAGATGAAGAGCCTCTGCAGGAATTTGACATTTTAAAAGAAGCTTCTTCAAATCATCTCGACTCATTTCTTCCTCTAAGACTCTAACTATTTCTTGATATAACCTCTTAGCTGAAAAATCGTCAGTAAATTCCTTTTCGCTAAACTGCCCTGATCCTTCCCCTAGTGTAAACCCCTCTTTTTTAACTACTTTTTTGGCTTTTTCTTTCAAATCTCGCTCGACCACTTCTCTATTAAACCAAGAAGGATTTAGAGAATCTTTAACCACTAAAAACCAATTTCCTTCGACATCAGGACTTAAGTTATTCCCGTCTTTTGGAACTAATTCTACTTCTACAAACAAGGGCTCTCCTTTTGCTATTGTTTCTGCGTCTAAAATTAGCTGATCTACGCTATCAAAAGACTCAAGATCATACATAGAGTCATTTGGCGTTACAAAAATTTTTTGACTTTGAATAACTGTAGGCATAAATTACCTCCTCAAAATTACTAATTACTTTAGGTTATCAAAATCAGTAAAACCGTTATGCTACCTTAAGTAATTTTAACAAACTTTGTTTATCAGGATAAGCTATCCTGAATGGCGATAACCCTATCGCCTCTATCACGTCTGCATCAAATGCTTTCGGGATTGCTTTTTTAATAATGTTGTAACCACCATTTTGCGACCAATTACAGTTATGACAGTGTAGAAAAGCCATTCTTACCTCTCTATTCTTTTTCTAATTTATTTCTTTTGACTTCTTATTTCTAGTTTCTACTAAATCAGTAACGTATTTTTTATATCTTTTACTTAAAGACTCAAGTACTTCTTGTCTAACTTCACTACCTTTTAAATTTTTAACTGCTTCAAGAACCTTCGTCATACCCAAAGAAAAATAGTCTTTTTGTAATCTAGCTATTTCGACTCTTAGCATATTTTTATATTCGCCGTCAAACTCAAAAACGTCTTTATGCCGTCTTAATTCCACGTCTTCGTACATTTTTAGCACTCTAGCTACTCTTTCCATTATATTTACTCGAGTATCGAAATTAGGCTTGTTTGTTTTTTTAGACTCTATCTCGCATTCTTCAAGTAATTTATAGGCTTTTTGAGCTAGTATCTCAATAGTCCCTTTATTGCTTTGAACATCTTTTTCGTCTAGTACCTCAACCTCTGCCGCTTCTTCTAATACCTTTAATGACCGCTTAAAAGGCGAAATAGTTCTTCCTGCAGTGCCTTTATGCTTTCTACACTTATCTTTACCTTCGGAGGCTGTAATAGAACAACGCCGTCTAGGCGTGCCGCAAAAAGAACAAATCAAATCTTTTTCTTTGTCAATCGTAGGGTCGTCATAACTTAAAACTTTCCTGTCAAAAACAGTAGCACATTTACTACACCTAATTAATAAAGCTTTGCACCGCGTACTATTTTTAGCTGCCCTTAGTACATTTTTTTGTATTCTTGTCTTTTTTATCATTCTCATTTTTTATCTTTACCATTGAATAACTTAATTAAGTAGAGCTACTTCTTAAAAAGTAACGGCCTTTTCTCTATCGATTATCATATCCAGAAGTTCTGGACTAGCGGTGATTTCTTTTGCTATTTGTTCTTACGTCAAGGAAACCCCCGATTTTATTAGCCGTGGTAAGTGTCATTTTAATTCAAACTAAACTCTTCCTTCAACTTCTTCAACATCTTGAAACATTTGTCGAATTGACGCTTGTTTCCATCAAAGAAAACACCTTTCTTGGTAATGATGAAAATTGATTTAGTTGGTTTCTTTTTCATAGCTCAATATCCCCTTGTCAACCAATTCTCCATATTCCTCATCAGCAATTTCTATTTCCGATAAATCTTTTATTCCCTTAGCTTGGGGATGAGTTTTATAATACTCATAAACTTCGTTGTCATAATACCCCATCAGTCTATTAGGGTGTTTTATATTTTCGCAAACGCAATCATCAGGTAAAATTACTTTTTCTTGACCAAGAAAATAGTCTTTTTGATTAGGGATTTTACTACACCTTCCGTAATAATTATAAACAAAAGATGTTATAGTTGTGATTTCTCTCTCAACCGGCAGGAAAGTTCTCTCTTCCTTTGTGCCTAAGAATATTCGGGTAGTTTTTGAAGTAATACATTCATCAATTTTGTCATATTTTACTTCAGTCTTACCCCATTTACCTATCCTGATAACTTTCCAATACAGACATTTTCTTTGAATGCAATCTTTTTTAAGCTCAAAACAATAAGGAATTATTATTTTAGTTAGTTTCTTCATCATATTCCACTTCCTTCGCTATCGATTTGAATTTGATCGTTTTAGGGCTCTTGCCCGACTTTATCCTTTTCTTTAGCTCCTTGTATTCCTTCGCAGCTTCTTCAAGTTCCCTTACAATCGCCATCTTACCTTTGGCTACGCAAAGATGAGTAAACTACTGGAATTCTGATTATGCTTGTCATCGTCTAAACCACCAACGGCATCCCTTTTGTTTCCAGTAGCGGATGGATAACAACATCCAAATTAAGAAATTTCCCTCTCACTTCTGGAAATAACGGTTGATTGTCCCATATTTTTCTCTCCGCTCGCCAAAGATTGTGGTAAGCTTCTGCTCCTATGATTAGCTTGGAAGGATGTATACCCGCTCTTGCCAAGAAATTCTGCTGCCATACGATTGATTCGATCATATCTTCAGGGATAAAGAATGTGTCAATTATTATCTTCGGAGGGTATGGTATTTTAAGAATCTTCGTCCTGAGAAAGAATCTGATCTTTTGCCAAATAGTTCGGGGAAGGACATAGGGACATTCTCTTTTCATCCTGACCGTCCTTGAAACGGTTGGATCTACCTTAGCAGTAACCATTATCTCTATTTCTTTAAGCATATTTTCTTCATAAATCTTCTTACATTTAGTATTAACTCTGATGTTCTCATACTGAAGTAGACTGATGCGTTTTTGATTTTTATACATTTTCTCCTCCTCTCTGATAGCGCTCTTTATTAGGATATATACGGTATCGGTAAGCTCTCTTAATCATTTGTTCTTGATTCCATCTTGCCATTTATTTCTCTTTTTGAGGTTTCTTTCGTTAATGCCCATGCCACCGCTATCGCATCAGCAATATGTTCTGCATTGCGAGGATCATAATCACAAGCCTCGCTTAATTTAATTTCAAAAAGTTCTTCTATTCTATCAATCACCATCTGCTTCTTCTCTTTATCCTTACTGCCTTTATACGGAGCACGATAAACGTCTATCCCAATACCTCTTTTTGCTGCTTCAGGTGTAATGATAGACGCTTCACAGCCATTAAACCGATAAGCAGCTAATCTCAGGATACCTTGAATATTAGCAAGGCTTGTCAAAACTTTTGGATTGCTCTGTAAGTATAACCCTTCTATGGCTATCATCCAAGGTTGATTTTTTTGAAGTATTTCTTCAACCACAAAGAAAATGTCTTTGAGAGATGAAAATTTGCAGTATCCAATAGATCCTATCTTGTCGTTATCAATAACTCCCCAAGCAACATTCTTTGTCGAATAGTCAAAGCCCAGTATAATCATAGTTTTTATGGCAAGGAAGCCCCCGACTTTATTTGTAGTAATTTAATCTCTTTTTACCTCTACTCTTCCCTATTATCTTCCCAACATCGTACAGAACATCTGTTAGTTTCATCATAAAGAGCCATGCATTCGCAATTACTATTCTCATTAACCTTCTCATTTGCTACTTTTTCTTCTATATTATCAAAATCTAGCACCTTATCATAAAACATGCAATCTTCATTATCGCACTTTATAGATATCTCAAATCTGTCATAAGCATCACCTATATTAATCTCAAAAGCTATAGAAGAACCGCATTTTTTACAAATATAATCTTTCAAAACGTCATCTAATTTCTCTAATAAAGTCATGTTATCACCTCGTAAATCATCTTATTCTTATCTATAAGATACAAATCCTTGTTAAATTTTTTCGATAACGTCGTAAATAAAATAACTCTTTTAACAAAGTTAAATATTTTCTTGTCTCGATTAACTGTAAATCCTCAGCTTTTTGGCTTATTTTTTCAAACCGCTGAGCTACAGTACTAAAAGCTATTTTTAAACTTTTAGCTATAACTTTCCGGTCTTTTCTAGTCTCTATAAAAAATAATAACTTTAACTCTTCTTTCATATAATTCATTAACAACTCATCAGCTAAAGCAAGACGATTAAGCTGTTCTAACTTAACGTAAATTCTTATTACTTGTTTAATCTTAAAAACTCTTTTTGAACAGCTTTTTTGAGTTAAATGTAATAACTTAGATACTTGTTTACTTACGGCTAAATTAGGATTATTAAGCAGCAAACATAATAAAACTTTCTCGTCTAAATTAAAATAATTTTCTCCTAAAAAATCTAGCATTCTCTCAAAACCCTACTAAATCAGACGTATTAACTTCAATAACAGTTCTTGTATTAAATAAATTTATCAAGCCTTCTATCTTATTATGCTTTTTTACTTTAGTTACTTCTATATCAAATTCTTTAAATAAGCCTTTTTTTATAGTCTCGATATCCCCTACCGATAAATCTAATAAGCTATCTATTTCTTGCAAAAAACTCTTATTATTACAAATTTCTTTCAGTTTTTGAACTTCGCCTTCTTTTAAAAAAAGAAGACTTCGTCCTTTCTTTAAAAAAGAAGTAAAAAACCTATAAACCCGATAATCTCTCTGCTCTAATAAAGTCCAAACCAAGCTACTCTTACGAATAAAAACAAATAAATAATGAGCAAATAAATTATCAGCAATTTTACTCTCTTTCTCATCATCAAAATTAAAACAAGGCTGCCAAAACTCTTGTATGTCTTCTTGATAATCTTTATAAAAAGGATCTACCCTAAATAAACTCTCTATCTGCTCTTTTTTATTCCTATCAGTTATGCAAACAGTCCAAGCAAAATCAGCCATAGTCTCCTCAATATCCTCAAATAACTTTCTAGTCAACCTCATTAAAAAATATATAATAACCTACTACTAAACCCGTTTAAATCAACCTAGAATTAACCTTGTAGTCCAGGCAAAAGTCTAAGAACTCATTATCTTACTAGTATTATCAGATTTATTTACAAGAATTATAGACCTAAAATATTCTTGAAAAGTAGAATCATGACTTACTACTAAAATAGTTTTAACTTTCTCAGATAAGCTATTAACTAAATTTAAAAACCTATTTCTGCCGTCTTCGTCAAGACTATCCATAGCCTCGTCAAAAAACAAAAACTGAGGAATAACAGCAAAATTCTGCTTAATCAAATCAGCTAAAGCTAATTTAATCGCCAAGTCAAATCTACGTTTTTCGCCAGGGCTAAAACAAGAATAAGGCTTAGTTACACCTTTAACTGAAACAGCAATATCAAATCTATCTAATGACTCATCTGAGTTTTTCTTAGCTGCTTGCGTACTAAAAGAAATTAAAACGTCGTGAGTAAATAAAAGCTTAATATAATTGTTAACGCATAACTCAAAGGTAGAAAGAATATCTTCGATGACAAAAGTCTTAATCCCTTTAGGACCAAAAGCCTTTTTTAACGTGTCAAATTTCTTCAGCTCTGCGGCTATTTTAGACAAATCTTCTTGTATTTGTTTTAGTCTCTCATTATACGAAGTTATTTTAGCTATAGATTTTTCAATACCATCTTTTTCTACAGCCGTACTCTTTAATTCTTGATCTATTACAAGTATTTTCTGCTCAAAACTAATTATAAATTCTTGAAACTCTCGTCTCTGCAAATTTAAAAGAGTTCTTTGCTCGTCAAAATCATGAGTAAACCCGCTTAATTTTTCCTGAACACTTTGTAATTCCTCACTCAGCTCAAGCATAGATCCCTTAAAAACCGCTAAATAAGTAGTTAGCTTATAAGCTAAAGAATCTTTCTCGCTTAATAACTTATTTAACTTCTCTCTTTTAACTAACGAAGACAATAAAACTGACTTATCTTCTTCTATTTTAAATAATTTAACTTTATTGTCTTCTTTATCTAAATAAATCTTTTTTAGCTCAATAGATAATTCAAACCGTCTCTGTAGCAAAAGACTAATTTTATCTAAGCAATCTTTAGCTAAGCTATCTGACTTAATTAAAGGAATAGGCGTCTCGCATAAAGGACAAATATCACCAAGCTCTTCTAATGATTCTAATCTCTGATCTAAAAAAGACTTTTCTACGTCTATCTTTGCTAATTGCAGGTCGATTTTACCCGCCTTCTTAACATAATTCTGATCTAAAAAATTAAGCTTCTTTAACTTAGACTCAAAACTAGCTAAATCTAATCCGTCTACAGTAAAATTTAAATCAACAGCTGAAGTAAAAGCAAGTATGTCTTTCTCTAAGCCCTGAATTCTTAATTCTAAGTCAGTCTTTTCTTTATTAAAAAACGTAATTTTAGTATCACGCTTAAGCTCTATATTTTGATTCTTAGCTAACAAATCATAATACTCTTTCGACTTAATAGATAAATCAGACAATTCTCTTGTATTAACTAATAAAGAATCATTTTGCTGAGACAAAGACAACGAAAATCTCTCTCGAGTTTTTAGCGATAATGACTCATTTTTAGATAAAAGAAGTAATTTAAGTTTTAATGCTTTTAAAGAAAGATAGCCGTCTTTTTCTTTTGACACCCAATCTTTCTCTAAAAGCAGTTTGTCGTTAATAGAAGAAGACTCAGTAAACAAAATTTTTGCTTTATCTAAAGCCAAGTCAATAACTTGTAATTTTATAATAGACGAAAAAAGATTTTTCTTAGCTAAATTACTTTGAGAGCCGAAATGCTCTAAATCTTCTTGACCAAAATAAAGGCTATTTCTAAACATTAAAAAAGACAAGCCTATTAAACTTGCAAGTTTTTTCTCAGTTTCGGCAATAGTCTCAGCAGTCAAGCAAGCATTATCTAAATATAAATCTAAAGTCGTCTTCTGCTGTTGGACGTCTCTAGACCTCATAATGACTAAAGTCTTTTGGTCTAAGCCTAAAGTCAAAGTAACTTGACCCTTAGACTGACCAGGCTTAACTATAGTATCATAAGCTTTTCCTGAAAGTAATCGACCATATAACGCCCATAAAATTGAATTAAAAAGAGCTGATTTACCTGTCCCATTAGATAAAGCTAAATTACCATTAGTTTGACCTAAGATTAAGCTTAAGCTGGTGGACTCAAAATTTATAAAATTAGAGTCAGTGCCATAGCTAAATAAGTTTTCTATAGCTAAATTTTTAAGCGTCAAATTCATAATAAGTCATCCTCTCTAAAAGCCTCGTCTAACAGTTTTTTACCTTCTAAGAAAGTATCTTTGGTTTCTAATTCTGTTAGACCTAACTGCTCAAGATAAAAACTAAGAACAGCAGCAAAATCTCTTGTTTTAGATAAACCAGCGATACGAGGATTAAAAGAATTTTGCTGAACTTGAAAATCAAAAAAAACCTCAAAAACTCCTCGGTCTTTTAAAGACTTAGCATGACTATCTTGTAGACTTAAAATCGTCTTACAAAATAAGCTATCCCCAAAAACCACGATTTTAAGAATAGAACCGTTAGATATATCCAAATCCTGTAATTTTTTTTCTGCTTTCGCTACTGACTCGTCTAATACGACTTCTATAAAAGGACGGTCGCTCACTGAAATAAATAAATTCTTTTGTGCCATTAAAAAAGACCTCTATCTATTGGATTAACGCAAACAGAACAAAAGTGATTACTTTAAAACATTATTATTGCTGACTTGTCAAAACTCCCCATAGTAAAAACCTTTATTTTCTAATTTTTCGCCAAAGTTAATCTTCCCTAAGCTTCCTATATAAACGACAAAAGGCCTCTCAGATAAAATTTGTCCCTTATGAATATGGCCCAAATAAACAGCGTCAAGACTTAACGAAACTAACTCGGCTAAAGCTATAGTAGAATCGCCAAATAAGCTAAAATCGTTTGAGCCTATCTTAGCTTCTTGAACATGTAAATGAGCTGCCATAATATTAATATCAGCTTTGCTTTCTGCAGAAACTAAGTTAAAAAATTGAGCCTTCTCTTCTTGAAAATCTAAAGCTTTACTTAGCCAAGGTAAACAAAAAAACTTGCAAGTCTTTGATTTAGTAGTAAAAGACAATATAGTAGGCTTAGACACTATTGAGATATGGGCTAAAAAAAGCTCCTCAAAATCTAAACTATGACCATCATCTGAAACATCATGATTACCTATAATAAAAATGCACTCTATTTTAGCGTCTATTAATTTTTTAAGTCTTTTTAAAAATTCTCGCCTCTCTGAGTTTTTAGGCGAACGTATTTTATAAACGTCACCGCAATGAAGAAAAAAGTCAACCTCGTTTTTTATAGCAAAATTAACGGCCTCGTCAAAATTAGTAAACAAATCCTGCATACGAGAATTCAATCTTGTCTTTATATCTAAATTACCATAAGGGTAATTCCCGAAATGAGTATCAGCTACAACCACTACTTTGACAAAAGCTAAATTCTTACTTGTCTCTTTACTTAAACTAAACCGCATTCTGTAATCCTTCTTTTACTTTATCTGCCACGTAGATTACCTGTTCTTGAGTCAACTCTGGATACATAGGCAAAGAAAGAATCTCGTCCGCATATCGCTCAGTTATTGGAAAATCTCCTACTTTATAACCTAAATATCTATAAGCTTCTTGAAAATGAATAGGGACTGGATAATGAATACCAGTCGTTATACCCTTATCAGTCAAGTAATTTTGTAGACTATCTCGGTTTTTTACCCGAATAACGTATAAATGATAAACATGAGATAAAAAATCATAGTCTATCGGCACAGTAATAAGAACATTATCCGCAAATAACTGCTTATAAAATTTAGCATGGGCCCTACGTAACTTAGACCACTCGACTAAATATTTTAATTTGACTCTAAGGACAGCCGCTTGAACAGTAGCTAATCGAGAATTAAAACCTAGCCTTGAGTGATAATATTTTTTCTTCTGACCGTAATTCCGTAATAACTTTAAAGACGTAGCAATCTCTTCGTTATTTGTAATAACTATGCCCCCATCACCGTAAGAGCCTAAGTTTTTTCCAGGATAAAAACTGAAACATCCTACATCCCCTATAGATCCTACAAACTTGCCATCACAAAAAGAACCATGAGCTTGACAAGCATCCTCGATCACTTTAAGATAGTAATGACTAGCTAAATCTAAAATAGTAGACATTTCAGCAGGCTTGCCATAAAGATGAACAGGAATAATAGCTTTTGTCT
>Ga0180008_1002213_pt1 | contig 10763 bp, 16 predicted proteins | sample MM_PW_MetaG_FD_121121 | JGI IMG/M metagenome (GOLD analysis project Ga0180008, IMG submission 121121) | Groundwater microbial communities from the Aspo Hard Rock Laboratory (HRL) deep subsurface site, Sweden - MM_PW_MetaG | ecosystem: Environmental > Aquatic > Deep subsurface > Groundwater... | reverse complement strand
ACCCTTTGATGAGCTCAGCGCCGAACACCAGAAGTGCATCCTGTTCGGCAGCGGCGCGCAGAACGTCGACTTCAAATACCTCAACGACCGTGGCGATATCGTCAAACGCTCGCACCCGTTCGAAGGCATCGTGCCGAACCTGGAGCGGCGCTACCGTGAAACCGAATCCACCAGCGTGCGCGAGGAGCTGGCTAAGTTCCTCAGCACCCAAGCCTGCCAGGATTGCCGCGGCACCCGCCTGCGCCGGGAAGCGCGGCACGTGTGGGTCGGCGAGAAGACCCTGCCGGCGGTCAGCGGCATGCCGATTGGAGACGCCACCGAGTATTTCGGCAGCCTTGCCTTGCCTGGACGGCGCGGTGAAATTGCCGAAAAGATCCTCAAGGAAATTCGCGAGCGCCTGCAGTTTCTGGTCAACGTCGGCCTCGACTACCTGACCCTGGACCGCAGCGCCGACACCCTGTCCGGCGGTGAGGCGCAGCGCATCCGCCTGGCCAGCCAGATCGGCGCCGGCCTGGTCGGGGTCATGTACATTCTCGACGAACCCTCTATTGGCCTGCATCAACGCGACAATGAGCGCCTGCTCGGCACGCTGCGCCACCTACGTGACATCGGCAACACGGTGATCGTGGTCGAGCACGACGAAGACGCTATCCGTATGGCCGATTACGTGGTCGATATTGGCCCAGGTGCTGGCGTACACGGCGGTCAAATCGTCGCCCAGGGCACCGCCGCGGAAGTCATGGCTCACCCGGACTCGCTAACAGGCAAGTACCTCTCGGGCCGCGTAAAAATTGCAGTGCCGGCCAAGCGCACGCCACGCGACAACACGCTTTCTCTGAAGATCAAGGGCGCACGTGGGAACAACCTGCGCAATGTCGACCTGGAGATTCCGATTGGCCTACTGACCTGCGTTACTGGCGTATCTGGCTCAGGCAAATCAACCCTGATCAACAACACCCTGTACCCGCTCAGCGCCACTGCGCTGAATGGCGCCACCACCCTGGAAGCCGCCGCCCACGACAGCATCGACGGCTTGCAGCATTTAGATAAAGTGGTCGACATCGACCAAAGTCCGATCGGCCGCACGCCACGTTCGAACCCGGCGACCTATACCGGCCTGTTTACGCCGATCCGCGAACTGTTCGCGGGCGTGCCGGAGTCGCGCTCGCGCGGTTACGGGCCTGGGCGCTTCAGCTTCAACGTCAAGGGCGGGCGCTGCGAGGCCTGCCAGGGCGACGGCTTGATCAAGGTGGAGATGCACTTCCTGCCGGACATCTATGTGCCTTGCGATGTGTGCAAGAGCAAACGCTACAACCGTGAAACCCTGGAAGTGAAGTACAAGGGTAAAAGCATCACCGAAGTACTCGACATGACTATTGAGGAAGCGCGACTGTTCTTCGATGCTGTGCCGGCGCTGGCGCGCAAGCTGCAAACCCTCATGGATGTTGGCCTGTCCTATATCAAGCTGGGGCAGAGCGCGACCACCCTGTCCGGCGGCGAGGCGCAGCGCGTCAAGCTGAGTCGCGAGCTAAGCAAGCGCGACACCGGCAAGACGCTGTACATCCTTGATGAGCCAACCACCGGCCTGCACTTCGCCGATATCCAGCAACTACTCGACGTGCTGCACCGCCTGCGCGACCACGGCAACACCGTGGTGGTGATCGAGCACAATTTGGACGTGATCAAGACCGCCGACTGGCTGGTGGATCTCGGCCCAGAAGGCGGCTCCAAGGGCGGTCAGATTATTGCGGTCGGTACACCCGAGGAAATCGCCGAAATGGCGCAGTCGCATACGGGTTACTTCCTCAAACCGCTACTGGAGCGTGATCGCGACTAACCTCGCACACTACAAAAAAGCCCCGCACAAGCGGGGCTTTTTATTATCAGTTGCAACCTTACATCTGCGCCTGCAGGTAGTTCTCTAGACCAATCCTGTCGATCAGTCCTAGCTGCACTTCCAGCCAGTACGCATGATCTTCTTCCGTGTCCTTGAGTTGCACCAGCAGGATGTCGCGGGTCTGATAATCCTGATGGTGCTCGCACAGAGCAATACCTTTGCTCAGTGCGGCGCGCACGTGATATTCCAGCGCCAAGTCGAGATTGAGCATCTCAGGCACTGCTTGGCCAAAACGGAAGCTATCCGGAACCATGTCCGGCGTACCTTCGAGAAACAGAATCCGCTTGAGGATGGCATCGGCGTGCTGGGTCTCCTCTTCCATTTCATGGTTGATGCGCTCGTACAACTTTTTGAAGCCCCAATCCTCATACAGGCGCGAATGCACGAAATATTGATCACGTGCCGCCAGCTCACCTTTAAGCAGCATTTTCAGGTAATCGATGACTTCTACATGGCCTTTCACGGGGCATTTCCTTAAACGAGCGGTACAGGCGTTAATGCTGGCCTCACGCAGCGCATGGGTCAAGCACAAAGCTAGAATCTAGACGACCACAGGTGCTTAGCGGCGCTCAGTACAGCAGGTGGGCGACGCTTATTTCACACATAAAAAAACCGGGCCAAGGCCCGGTTTTTTTATGCAACCTACAACTTACTCAGCGTCTACAGCTGCACCAGCGACCGGACGGTCAACCAGCTCAACATAAGCCATTGGAGCATTGTCGCCAGCGCGGAAACCGCACTTGAGAATACGCAGGTAACCGCCCTGACGGGTGGCATAGCGCTTGCCCAGGTCGTTGAACAGCTTACCAACGATAGCTTTCGAACGTGTACGGTCGAAGGCCAGACGACGATTGGCAACGCTGTCTTCTTTAGCCAGAGTAATCAGCGGCTCGGCAACGCGACGCAGCTCTTTGGCTTTCGGCAGAGTAGTTTTGATCAGCTCATGCTCGAACAACGATACCGCCATGTTCTGGAACATGGCCTTGCGGTGTGCGCTGGTGCGGCTGAGGTGACGGCCACTTTTACGATGACGCATGGTTCAATTCCTTACCAAACTCACGTTCGGTGATGATGACGATCAGGCAGTCGCCTTATCGTCTTTCTTCAGACTTGCCGGCGGCCAGTTGTCGAGGCGCATACCGAGGGAAAGACCGCGAGAAGCCAGAACATCCTTGATTTCAGTCAGGGACTTCTTGCCCAAGTTCGGCGTTTTCAACAGTTCCACTTCGGTGCGCTGAATCAGATCACCGATGTAGTAAATGTTTTCTGCCTTGAGGCAGTTAGCCGAACGAACAGTCAATTCCAGGTCATCAACCGGACGCAGAAGGATCGGATCGATCTCGTCTTCCTGCTCGATAACAACAGGCTCACTGTCACCTTTGAGGTCGACGAACGCAGCCAGCTGCTGTTGCAGGATGGTTGCAGCGCGGCGAATAGCCTCTTCAGGATCCAGAGTACCGTTGGTCTCTAGGTCGATAACCAGCTTGTCCAAGTTAGTACGCTGCTCAACACGAGCGTTTTCCACCACATACGACACACGGCGTACCGGGCTGAACGAAGCATCCAGCTGCAAGCGACCAATGCTGCGGCTTTCATCTTCATCGCTCTGACGAGCGTCAGCCGGCTCATAGCCGCGACCACGAGCGATGGTCAGCTTCATGTTCAGCGCGCCAGTGGAAGCCATATTGGCGATTACGTGGTCGCCATTGACGATTTCGACATCGTGATCCAGCTGAATATCGGCAGCGGTAACTACGCCCGAGCCCTTCTTCGCCAGAGTCAGTGTCACTTCGTCACGACCGTGCAGTTTGACAGCCAGACCTTTCAGGTTGAGCAGGATTTCAATGACATCTTCCTGAACACCTTCGATGGCGCTGTACTCATGGAGTACACCGTCAATCTCGGCCTCAACTACTGCACAGCCAGGCATAGAGGACAACAAGATGCGTCGCAGCGCGTTGCCCAGGGTGTGGCCAAAGCCACGCTCGAGAGGCTCGAGAGTGATCTTGGCGCGGGTCGGACTGACCACCTGCACATCAATGTGACGGGGGGTCAGGAACTCATTTACCGAAATCTGCATGGATGCACCTATTTTCTAGCCCTTACTTGGAGTAGAGCTCGACAATCAGGCTTTCGTTGATGTCGGCGGAGAGATCACTGCGAGCCGGAACGCTTTTGAAAACGCCAGACTTTTTCTCAGTGTCTACATCTACCCATTCAACGCGGCCACGCTGAGCACACAGCTCGAGAGCTTGAACAATGCGCAGCTGATTCTTCGCCTTCTCGCGAACTGCAACGACGTCGCCAGCTTTAACCTGGTAGGACGGAACGTTTACAGTATTGCCGTTTACGCTGATCGACTTATGCGATACCAGCTGACGGGATTCAGCGCGAGTAGAGCCGTAGCCCATACGATAAACCACGTTATCCAGACGGCACTCGAGCAGTTGCAGCAGGTTCTCACCAGTAGCGCCTTTCTTGCCGGCAGCTGCTTTGTAATAACCGCTGAATTGACGCTCAAGCACACCGTAGATACGACGAACTTTTTGCTTTTCACGCAGCTGAGTACCGTAGTCGGACTGACGACCACGACGCTGACCGTGAATACCTGGGGCTGCTTCGATGTTGCACTTCGATTCCAGAGCGCGTACACCGCTTTTCAGGAAAAGATCTGTGCCTTCACGACGAGACAGTTTGCATTTGGGACCAATGTAACGAGCCATTTCTCACTGTCTCCTGATTACACGCGACGCTTCTTCGAAGGACGGCACCCGTTGTGCGGGATAGGCGTCACATCGGTGATGCTGGCGATCTTATAACCACAGCCGTTCAAAGCACGGACAGCGGACTCACGACCCGGACCGGGACCCTTAACGTTAACGTCGAGGTTCTTCAGGCCGTATTCCAGCGCAGCTTGACCAGCACGTTCTGCAGCCACCTGGGCGGCGAACGGGGTGCTTTTACGCGAGCCGCGGAAACCCGAACCACCAGAGGTAGCCCAGGACAGAGCATTGCCCTGACGGTCAGTAATGGTCACGATTGTGTTGTTGAACGAAGCGTGGATGTGGGCGATGCCATCAACCACTGTCTTTTTGACTTTCTTACGAGTACGAGCAGCAGGTTTTGCCATGACTAAATTCCTGTCGATGCGCGAATGCGATTACTTGCGGATCGGCTTACGCGGGCCCTTACGGGTACGCGCGTTGGTCTTGGTACGCTGACCGCGAACCGGCAGACCGCGACGATGACGCAGACCACGGAAGCAACCCAGGTCCATCAAACGCTTGATTTTCATGTTCACTTCACGACGCAGGTCGCCTTCGGTATTCACCTTGGCTACTTCGCCACGCAGCTGCTCGATCTGCTCATCAGAGAGATCTTTGATTTTTGCAGCCGGATTAACGCCGGCGGCAGCACAGACTTTCTGTGCAGTTGTGCGACCAACACCATAGATGTAGGTCAACGAGATAACAGTGTGCTTGTTATCCGGAATGTTAACGCCTGCAATACGGGCCATTCAGTGGAACTCCAATTGACAGCTACCTACGCCCCGGAAGCCAAGAAATAGGGCGCGAGATATTAACGCTGTAAAAACAAATAATCAACCCGGCAGCGCACTAGCTGCCGGGCTTATCACTTCTTCACAATCAGCCTTGGCGCTGCTTGTGACGCGGCTCCGCACTGCAAATAACGCGAACAACACCTTCGCGACGAACAATTTTGCAGTTACGGCACAGCTTTTTCACCGATGCACGAACTTTCATCACCAACTCCTCGAACCTTATGGACTTCAGCGCAGCATGCCGCTGCCGTAGCCCTTCAGGTTGGCTTTCTTCATCAGGGATTCGTACTGGTGCGAAACGAGGTGCGATTGTACTTGCGACATGAAGTCCATCACAACCACTACCACGATCAGCAACGAAGTCCCGCCAAGATAGAACGGTACGTTGGCAGCCACCACCAGAAACTGGGGCAACAAGCATACGGCCGTCATGTACAGAGCACCGAACATGGTCAAACGCGTCAACACGCCATCGATATAGCGCGCCGACTGCTCGCCTGGACGGATACCGGGAATAAAGGCACCGGACTTCTTCAGGTTCTCCGCTACGTCTTTCGGGTTGAACATCAGCGCTGTATAGAAGAAGCAGAAAAATACGATCCCTGCACTAAACAGCAAAATGTTCAACGGCTGACCAGGAGCGATAGCCTGTGAAATATCCTGCAGCCAGCCCATACCCTCAGACTGACCAAACCAGGCACCCAGCGAAGCCGGGAATAACAGAAGGCTGCTGGCGAAAATAGCCGGGATAACCCCTGCCATATTCACCTTCAACGGCAAGTGGCTTGTCTGCGCAGCAAAGACCTTGCGGCCCTGCTGACGCTTGGCGTAATGCACCGCAATGCGACGCTGACCACGCTCAATGAACACCACGAAACCGATAATCGCTACTGCCAGCAAACCGATGGCGATCAAGGCAAAGATATTGATATCACCCTGACGAGCAGACTCGAAAGACTGCCCAATCGCCGACGGCAGACCGGCCACGATGCCTGCAAAGATCAGCATCGAAATACCGTTGCCAACACCACGCTCAGTGATTTGCTCGCCCAGCCACATCATAAACATCGCACCCGCCACAAACGTGGTGACTGCAACGAAGTGGAAGCCGAAATCGACCGTAAACGCTACGCCCTGACTGGCCAAGCCGACGGACATGCCGACTGCTTGGACAATAGCCAGGACGAGGGTGCCGTAGCGGGTGTACTGGCTAATCTTACGACGGCCAGCTTCACCTTCCTTCTTCAACTGCTCCAACTGCGGGCTAACAGCTGTCATGAGCTGCATGATGATCGACGCCGAAATATACGGCATGATCCCCAGTGCAAATATGCTCATGCGCTCCAACGCGCCGCCGGAAAACATGTTGAACAAGCTAAGAATGGTCCCCTCATTCTGTCGAAACAGGTCCGCCAGCCGATCAGGATTAATACCGGGAACCGGGATGTGTGCACCTATCCGATAGACGATAATCGCCATTAACAGAAAGCGCAGACGAGCCCAGAGCTCGGATAACCCGCCATTGCTGAGCGCTGAGAGAGCACCTTGCTTAGCCATTTATTCCTCGAACTTACCGCCAGCTGCTTCGATAGCCGCGCGCGCACCTTTGGTGACGGCGATACCTTTAAGGGTGACTGCCTGAGTAACTTCACCGGACAGCATGACTTTCACACGCTGTACGTTTTGGTTGATCAGGTTGGCATCCTTCAGCGACTGCAGAGTAACAATGCCGCCTTCGATTTTATTCAGCTCGGAAGTACGCACTTGCGCACGGTCCATAGCTTTCAAAGAAACGAAACCGAACTTTGGCAGACGACGGTGCAGAGGCTGCTGACCGCCTTCGAAACCCGGAGCAATGGTGCCACCGGAACGGGAGGTTTGACCTTTGTGGCCACGGCCACCAGTCTTACCCAAACCGCTACCGATACCACGGCCCGGACGGTGCTTCTCGCGACGGGAACCCGGCGCAGGACTCAGATCGTTCAGGTACATGTATTAACCCTCGACTCGCAGCATGTAGTAAGCCTTGTTGATCATCCCGCGATTCTCGGGAGTATCCAAAACTTCTACGGTGTGACCGATGCGACGCAGACCCAAACCTTTAACGCAAAGTTTATGGTTGGGGATACGGCCGGTCATGCTTTTGATCAGCGTAACTTTTACGGTAGCCATGATTAGAGAATCTCCTCGACGCTCTTGCCACGCTTAGCCGCAATAGAACCTGGCGACTGCATTGCTTTCAAACCTTTGAAAGTGGCGTAAACCACGTTTACTTGGTTAGTCGAGCCGTAGCACTTAGCCAAAACGTTCTGCACACCAGCCACTTCCAGAACAGCACGCATAGCGCCGCCGGCAATGATACCGGTACCTTCAGAAGCAGGCTGCATGTACACCTTAGAAGCGCCATGGTTAGACTTAATGGCGTACTGCAAGGTGGTACCGTTCAGGTCTACCTGGATCATGTTGCGACGAGCAGCTTCCATCGCCTTCTGGATGGCAGCTGGCACTTCACGGGACTTGCCACGGCCAAAACCGACGCGACCCTTACCATCACCCACCACGGTCAACGCGGTGAAAGTGAAGATACGGCCACCTTTAACGGTTTTAGCAACGCGGTTTACCTGTACCAGCTTCTCGATATAGCCTTCGTCGCGCTTTTGGTCGTTATTTGCCATAACTTAGAACTCCAGCCCGCCTTCACGAGCAGCATCAGCCAGCGCCTGGACGCGGCCGTGGTACTTGAAGCCAGAACGGTCGAATGCAACCTGAGTTACACCAGCGGCTTTCGCACGCTCGGCAACCAGCTCGCCAACTTTCTTGGCCGCGTCAACGTTGCCAGTGGCGCCGTCACGCAGTGCTTTGTCCAAGGTAGAGGCACTGGCCAGAACCTTGCTGCCGTCGGCCGAAATGACCTGGGCATAGATGTGCTGCGAAGAGCGATACACGCAGAGACGCACGGCTTCTAGCTCGTGCATTTTCAGGCGTGCTTTGCGAGCGCGACGCAGTCGAGTAACTTTTTTGTCGGTCATTTGCTATGCCCTACTTCTTCTTGGCTTCTTTACGGCGGACGACTTCGTCAGCGTAACGAACACCTTTGCCCTTATAAGGTTCAGGACGACGGAAGTCACGAATCTCCGCAGCGACCTGACCAACCACTTGCTTGTCCGTACCCTTGATCAGGATCTCGGTCTGGTTGGGAGTCTCAGCCACGATGCCTTCCGGCAATTCGTACTCAATCGGATGGGAGTAGCCCAGAGAGAGGCTCAACACCTGACCTTTGGCTTGCGCCTTGTAACCAACGCCGACCAATTGAAGCTTACGCTCAAAGCCAGCGTGGACGCCGATCACCATATTGTTGACCAGAGCACGAGTAGTGCCGGCCATGGCGCGAGTCTGCTGATCACCATTGCGAGCAGCGAAACGCAGCTCACCGGCCTCATGCAGGACTTCAACGGACGAGTGAACATTCAGTTCGAGAGTGCCCTTGGCACCCTTTACCGAAAGCTGTTGGCCGGCGAGTTTGACCTCAACACCAGCTGGCAGCGTAACGGGGTTCTTAGCAACGCGAGACATGCTTATTCCCCCCTTAGAACACTGTGCAAAGCACTTCGCCGCCGACACCGGCAGCGCGCGCAGCGCGGTCCGTCATCACGCCTTTATTGGTGGAGACGATGGAAACCCCGAGACCGCCACGAACTTTCGGCAGATCATCAGAGGATTTATATTGGCGAAGGCCTGGGCGGCTTACGCGCTTAACTTCTTCGATAACCGGACGGCCTTCGAAGTACTTCAGCTCGATGGACAGCTGCGGCTTAACTTCACCGCTGATCTGATAACCCGCAATATAACCTTCGTCTTTCAAAACTTTGGCTACAGCCACCTTCAACGTGGAAGACGGCATGCTTACGACGGACTTTTCAGCCATCTGGGCATTACGGATACGAGTTAGCATGTCCGCTAACGGGTCCTGCATACTCATGGGCTAGACGCTCCTGATACAAAAAGAATTAGCCTTGCGGCTACAGTCGCTGAGAATTCTTGAAAAAATCAAGCCAGGCTCAGGCGAGCCGAGCATTCTAGAGACTGATCAAAAATGAATCAAGCCCCAAAGGGGCTTGATTCACAGATAAGACAAAGCCGGCACTAGGCCGGCTCTGCTTTTTACCAGCTGGCTTTAACCAGACCTGGTACATCACCACGCATTGCAGCTTCACGCAGCTTGATACGCGACAGACCGAACTTGCGATAAACGCCGTGCGGACGACCGGTAATGCGGCAGCGATTACGCAGGCGCGAAGCGCTCGCGTCACGCGGCTGCTTCTGCAGCGCCACCTGAGCTTCCCAACGCGCTTCTGGACTGGCGTTCAGATCGGCGATGGTAGCTTTCAGCTCAGCACGCTTCTTAGCGTACTTTGCTACCGTTTGCTGACGCTTCAGCTCACGGTTTTTCATGCTGGTTTTGGCCATGATCCAACTCCAATCAGTTGCGGAACGGGAATTTGAAAGCACGCAACAAGGCGCGACCTTCATCATCCGAACGAGCGGTGGTGGTCAGGGTAATGTCCAAACCACGCAGAGCGTCGATCTTGTCGTAGTCAATTTCCGGGAAAATGATCTGCTCTTTAACGCCCATGCTGTAGTTGCCACGACCATCGAAGGACTTGGCATTCAGGCCGCGGAAGTCACGCACGCGCGGCAGGGAGATAGACAGCAGACGATCCAGGAACTCATACATCTTTTCGCGACGCAGAGTAACTTTGACGCCAATCGGCCAGCCCTCACGAACCTTGAAGCCTGCAATCGACTTACGGGCATAAGTCACAACGACTTTCTGACCGGTGATCTTTTCCAGGTCGGCTACAGCGTGCTCGATGATTTTCTTGTCACCGATTGCTTCGCCCAGGCCCATGTTAAGGGTGATCTTGGTGATGCGCGGAACTTCCATCACGTTCGCGAGCTTAAGTTCTTCCTTAAGCTTCGGCGCGATTTCTTTCCGGTAAATCTCTTTTAGTCGTGCCATGGTCTTCTACCTAGCAGTGTTCAAGCATCAACCGCTTTTTGGGTCGACTTGAAGACACGAATTTTTTTACCTTCTTCTACCTTGAAACCAACGCGATCAGCCTTGTTGGTTTCGCCATTGAAGATGGCCACGTTAGAAGCGTGCATTGGCGCTTCTTTCTCGACGATACCGCCCTGAACGCCCGACATCGGGTTCGGCTTGGTATGGCGCTTCACCAGGTTGAGCCCACCAACGACCAAACGGTCGTCAGCGAGAACCTTGAGCACCTTGCCACGCTTACCTTT
>Ga0180008_1002212_pt1 | contig 10764 bp, 10 predicted proteins | sample MM_PW_MetaG_FD_121121 | JGI IMG/M metagenome (GOLD analysis project Ga0180008, IMG submission 121121) | Groundwater microbial communities from the Aspo Hard Rock Laboratory (HRL) deep subsurface site, Sweden - MM_PW_MetaG | ecosystem: Environmental > Aquatic > Deep subsurface > Groundwater... | reverse complement strand
AGCACCAGACCGATGAGGATCTGCCAGGCGAGGCTTAGTTTTGCCTTCTTCATGTCATTACCCTTGTTTCAAGTGGACTCAGGCAGATGCGCCAGCTGGAACGCCCGGAAGCGAAAAAGTGTGTGCATGAGCCTGCGTAGAAGGTCACCGCAGATGGCCGATATGGCTTACTGGCAAGCGAAAAAAGGCGCAACTATTCCGATGCAGGGGGGCATAGTCTAATGCCGTAAACGCCTACCCTATGCCGAATCGGCATGGGTTTTTTCAAATAAAACTGTCTGTTTGGTCAGTTCGAATGCGACATTTTGTCAGGCATACATGCCGTGAACCGGCCATTTCAGGCTCGCTCAGGGGTTTTAGGTTTATTTGCCGGCCGGAAAAAACTCGTGAAAATTCCTACGCATACCATCGAAAAACTAGTCTGGCCGAGGGCAAACTTTCTCGATAGATGGTCGCGCAGCAACACCGCGAAACGGTTGTGATGAAGCAGAAGGGAAATTTGTAGCTATGTGCGGCATAAATGCCGTGTGATGGCTATCAAGCCCGTCGCAAGTCCATCAGGCCAAAACGGCCTGTGGACTCGCGTCGCAGCCTTTCTCCTGACCCGGCCCTTGCGCAGGCACTCCCTGTCCCCGTAGGTCACGCCGATCCAGCTTGATCAGAGCAACCCGGCCCCCTGGTCATGCACCGCCGGCAGGCGGTGATGCAAACGCAAACGAGCAGTTGACCTGTTTCCATATTGGGCAGGCCCGCAGACGGGCCTAGTACCAATTCGGATCTTTCTTCAGTTGCTCCATCAGCAACTTCCGCATGCCTTCATCCGGCTTGCCGATGAAGCGATAGTCCGCATGGCGTGTAGGTGACTTATCCGCCGGAAGCCCTGCAGGGACTTCGACCAACATCGCGTAGGCATCGTCCTTATCCATACTGAACGCAACGATCAGACGCTTATTTAGGCAGGTGTCAGCCGTTTCACACAGTGGCCCGACCAAATACCCATCTCCGTCTTCCGTCACGGCATTCATTTGCTCAGAGGTGCCCGAGAGGTTGATCACCCATTCAGGCAGACGCTCTTCCTTCTTCACCACGCCCTGCCAGGTTTCGCGATATTGCGGGTCGGCATTGAGCAGTTCATTGGCCCGCGCCTGGCCGTCATTGGCGGCCAGGGCCAAGCCACTGCCGCCTAGCAACAGGGCGGCAGCAAGGGTTTTGAGAGACAAGTTGACCATGTTCAGCCTCGACCGCGACGGCCAAAGAAGAAGGAAGCGATGAACATCACCAGGAATACGACAAAGAGAATCTTGGCGATACCCGTGGCGGTGCCCGCGATACCACCGAAGCCCAGGACTGCAGCCACGATGGCAATGATCAGGAATGTGATTGCCCAACTCAACATGGTGATTCTCCTTTTACGCCTATAGAAATGGCTGCCGTGCAGCCATCCTGTCGCACCCTGCGGGGCGGCAGGTTCGTGCCTAGAACACCCAACGTTCCTGGACGGGTTCGTCATACAGGGCAATGCCCTGTTCAACCGCCATCATGCGAGGGGCTGTCACGTCAGCACTGTTGCTACCAACGGAACGGAAATGGGTCTGTGTCTTGGGGGCGTGCTCGAACTGCGGGGCGGAGTGCTGACTCTGCTGCCAATGCTGCAGCTGCTGGCCACCGATCAAGGTCACCATCAACGCAAGGCTGGCAAATAGCCCCTGCTGAAGGCGCAATGGCGATACACGCAATGGCTTGAGGCTTTGGCGAGTCATCCTGAATCTCTCCCGCATGTTGTTTTGTTCGTTATCACGCTTGTAGGAGGGGTATTGCAGAGTGCATGCCAGTTTTTATTTCAAATAAAAATCAACAAAATCAAATAGTTATAATATCCATGAGTTTATTTCCAGCAGCATCCTGCACGATGCGCCTATCCTCACCGTGCGAAATGCACGATGGTCAGCGGTCGGCTAAGGGGTCAGAAGGGCCTGTAGGACTGCCGAGACACCAAACAGGGTCGAAAACACGCTACCCAAGCATATAAGTAGGAAGAGTTTCAGATAGCTGCGCGACAAGGCTTTGAATCGATCAGAATAAACCATGCAACTTGCCCGATTATTCCGGGACTAACCAAGATCAATCATTCTTATTTTAAGGAGCGCGGGACAGATGGAATCAGCCAAGGAGCTTCAAGGCCGCATTCTTTTAGTGGACGACGAGTCCGCAATCCTGCGCACCTTCCGTTACTGCCTGGAAGATGAAGGCTATACGGTCGCCACCGCCAACAGCGCGGCCCAGGCCGATGCTCTGTTGCAGCGCCAGGTGTTTGACCTGTGCTTCCTGGACCTGCGCCTGGGCGAAGACAACGGCCTGGACGTGCTGGCGCAGATGCGCATCCAGGCACCCTGGATGCGCGTAGTGATCGTCACCGCTCATTCGGCCGTCGATACCGCCGTAGATGCAATCCAGGCCGGCGCGGCCGATTACCTGGTCAAGCCTTGCAGCCCGGACCAACTGCGCCTGGCCACCGCCAAGCAATTGGAAGTGCGTCAGCTGTCGGCACGCCTGGAAGCACTGGAAGGCGAAGTGCGCCAACCCAAAGATGGTCTCGACTCCCATAGCCCATCGATGATGGTGGTACTGGAGACCGCCCGCCAAGTGGCCGGTACCGATGCCAATATCCTGATCCTGGGCGAGTCCGGCACCGGTAAAGGCGAACTGGCCCGGGCCATCCATGGCTGGAGCAAAAGGGCGAAAAAGTCCTGTGTCACCATCAACTGCCCGTCCCTGACCGCCGAACTGATGGAAAGCGAGCTGTTCGGCCACAGCCGCGGGGCCTTTACCGGTGCCAGCGAAAGCACTCTGGGCCGGGTCAACCAGGCGGACGGCGGCACCCTGTTCCTTGACGAGATCGGCGACTTTCCCCTGACGCTGCAACCCAAGCTGCTGCGTTTTATCCAGGACAAGGAATATGAACGGGTCGGCGACCCGGTCACCCGACGCGCCGATGTGCGCATCCTGGCGGCGACCAACCTGAACCTGGAAGACATGGTGCGCGACGGGCGTTTTCGCGAAGACTTGCTGTATCGCCTGAACGCCATCACCCTGCACCTGCCGCCGCTGCGCGAGCGCAGCGAAGATATCCTGGCCCTCGCCGACCGCTTCCTCGCACGCTTCGTCAAGGAGTATGCACGACCGGCCCGCGGCTTCAGCGATGAGGCCCGTGAAGCACTGCTCAACTACCGTTGGCCGGGCAATATCCGCGAACTGCGCAACGTCGTGGAACGGGCGAGCATCATCTGTGCCCAGGAGAAGGTTGAGATCAGCCATCTGGGGATGGCCGAGCAACCGACCAATAACTCACCACGCATTGGGGCGGCGTTGAGCCTGGATGAGCTGGAAAAGGCCCATATCGGCGCCGTTCTGGCCACCAGCGACACCCTGGACCAGGCGGCCAAGACCCTGGGCATCGATGCTTCGACGCTGTATCGCAAACGCAAGCAATACAACCTGTGAGCTGCACCTTATGAAGCTGGCGATGAAACTGCGCACGCGACTGTTCCTGAGCATTTCTGCGCTGATCACCGTGGCCCTGCTCGGGTTGCTGCTGGGCCTGGTGAGCGTCATGCAAATGGCCAAGACCCAGGAATCCCTGATCCGCAGCAACTTCATTACCCTGGACCTGGGGCTCAAGCTGCGCCAGACCCTGGGCGACCAGTTGATATTGATGCTCAACGACACGCCGGATCCGGTCGCCCTGGAGTCGTCCAAACGACAGTATTTCAAGCTGCTGGACCAAGGCATCGCCCATGAAATGAGCGTCGCCAGGGCTGGAGGCTTCACCCAGGCCAAGGCTGATTACCTGACGTTCCTGGAAGCCTTCGAAGAAAATGAAAGTGCGCCGCCTTCCCTGCGCAATAACGAAAAACTCACCTCCAGTTTCAACGTGTTGCGCAACGGGCTGATCAGCGAGCACAAAAAAGCGCTGGACAACATCAACGACACCGAAAGCCAGTCTCGCGAGCGTGCCCTGTGGATTGCCGGCCTGCTCGGGCTGGTAGGCCTGGCGGTACTGATCATTGGCTTCATCACCGCCCATGGCATTGCCCGGCGCTTTGGCGGGCCGATCGAAGCCTTGGCCAAGGCTGCCGACAAAATCGGCCAAGGCAATTTTGATGTCACCCTGCCGATTTCTTCAGCGGCAGAAATGAACCAACTGACCCGGCGCTTTGGCATCATGGCCGAAGCCTTGCGCCAGCATCAGGCGACGAATGTCGACGAATTGCTCGCCGGCCAGCAACGCTTGCAGGCCGTGCTCGACAGCATCGACGACGGTTTGCTGATGATCGACCGCCAAGGGCGCCTGGAACACCTCAACCCAGTCGCCCAGCGCCAGTTGGGCTGGGACGACAGCCGTCTGGGACAGGAGCTGGGAGAAGCGCTGCAACGCCCTGAACTGGATGAGCAACTGCATCTGGTGCTGCGCGGCGGCACCCTGGAACGCGCACCCGACGACCTGGAAGTGGAAGTCGAGGGCGAATCGCGCCTGCTGACCTACAGCATGACGCCCGTCAGCCACCACGAGGGGCATATCCTCGGCGCCGTGATGGTGTTGCATGACGTTACCGAGCAGCGCGCCTTCGAACGGGTGCGCAGCGAGTTCGTGCTGCGCGCCTCCCATGAACTGCGTACGCCAGTCACGGGCATGCACATGGCGTTCGGCCTGTTCCAGGAGCGGGCGAAATTCCCTCCTGAGTCGCGCGAAGCCGACCTGTTGAATACAGTCAACGAAGAAATGCAGCGCTTGATGCAACTGATCAATGACTTGCTGAACTTCTCCCGTTACCAGAATGGCCTGCAGAAACTCACCCTGGCGCCTTGCGACATCAACGACCTGCTTGAACATGCCCGCGCACGCTTTGCCGAACTGGCAAATGCGCAAAACATCGAGCTGGTGGTAGAAGCACAAGAACAGCTGCCCAGGCTGCATGCCGACCGGGCGCAATTGGAACGGGTCCTGGACAATCTGTTGGGCAATGCCCTGCGTCACACCAGCGACGGCGGGCAGATACGCCTGCAAGCACGTCGCCATGGCGAACGCCTGATCATCAGCGTCGAGGACAACGGCGAAGGCATCGCCTACGGTCAGCAGGGCCGGATTTTCGAGCCGTTCGTCCAGGTTGGTCGCAAGAAAGGCGGGGCTGGGCTGGGGCTGGCACTGTGCAAGGAGATCGTACAGTTGCACGGGGGCCGCATGGGGGTCTATTCCCGGCCAGGGCAGGGCACGCAGTTCTATATGGCGTTGCCGCTGTAAGCGGTCAGTCAAACACACGGCGAAGATCAAGGGTGGACGCTGGCTTGCCTGCGATAGCGGTGTGTCGGTCATTCATTGCAGTGACTGAAAAATCGCTATCGCTGGCAAGCCAGCTCCTACAAGAATTGCGTGCTTAGCCGCTCAGCGGTGATTCAATACCCGCAGGATCGCGGCACTTTGCGCATCCGGCGTGCCGTCGAACAGTGCTGGCCGGAAGCGCATCTGGAACGCAGCCAGCACGCGCCGTGTCGCCACATCCAGTTCGCCCGTCTGCGGCGTGGCATAACCCAAGCGTGCCAGCTCTTCCTGGAACCAGGTAATGCTCGGCAGTTGCCTGGTGTACTCGACCTGATAGCGCGCAACCGCCTGAGCCTCGGGCCAGATCCCCAAACCTTCATCCGCCAGGCGCTTCCACGGGAACAACGGGCCTGGATCGAGCTTGCGACCGGGAGCGATATCGCTATGGCCGATAATGAACTTCGGGTTGATCCTGTTGCGCTGGCTGATGTCCTTGAGCAAGGTCACCAGGGACTGGATCTGCGCTTCGGAGTACGGATACCAGACACGCCCGGTAGGTGTATCGCGGTAGCCCGGATTGACGATCTCGATACCAATGGAACTGGAATTGAGCCAGGTACGCCCCATCCACTCGCTTGCCCCGGCATGCCAGGAACGCTTGTCTTCATCTACCAGCTTATAGATGGTCGCACGGGCATCGTCGCCAATCAGGTAGTGGCTGCTGACCTGGCCCTTGGTCAATAGCGCCAGCGAGCCTTGGAGGTTGGTCGCGGTGTAGTGCAGGACGACGAACTGCACACGATTATCGAAGTTCACCGACGGGTGGCTGGTATCCAGCCGCGGGCCACTTGCACAGCCGACGAGTGTGAGGGACAGAAGAGCAACAACTAGAAATTTCATGGCAACCGACAGTACGTTAAAGACAATAATGCAACAGTGTAACGTACCGTTTGCCGTTCAGCGGCAGGCTTACAAAATGGAACAACTTTTCAGGCCGCCTGCACCTGATTGCGTCCCGCCGCCTTGGCCCGATACAAGGCTTCGTCAGCGCGCTTGAGGGCCAGGTCACTGCGCTCGCCGGGCTGGAACTGCGCCATGCCGATGGACATGGTGATGGTCACGCGCTCGCCCTTGAAGTGAAACGGGCATGCCTCGATGGCCGCCCGCAGTCGCTCGCCGAGTTCCAGCGCATCGCCCAACGCCGAATCCGGCATCAGCAGCACAAACTCCTCACCGCCAAAGCGTGCGATAAAATCAGTCGGCCGCAGGCGCTTGCTCAACACATTGGCGATGATTTTCAGCACCTTGTCGCCCGCCAGATGGCCGTAGCTGTCGTTGATACGCTTGAAATGATCAAGGTCCAGCATCGCCAGTGACAGGCTGTTGCCCTGTTGGTGCCAGGCATTGACCTCATACTCCAGGCGCTCGTTCCAGGCCGCACGATTGGGCAAGCCGGTGAGTGGGTCGATCAACGCTTTCTGGCGCTGGACCTCAAGGTGGTCACGATAGCCCTGGGCCTCCTGCTCCATGCTCGCCACCCGCTCAGCCAACCCCTGCAGCCGTGCGGCGACTTCATGTTCGCGCTGGTCACGCTGTTTCTGGTGCTCGTCCATGGCCCCCAACAGGCCCTCAAGGTGACTCTCCAGCACTTGCTTGAGGTCATCGAGATCGGCGGCTTCCTGGACACTGCTTTGCAAGCCATCCATCTGCTCACGGATGTGCGTATCCATCTCGCGCGCGGCGCTGCGACTGTCGGCATGCCCATCGCTGGCCGCCTGCAGATTGCTCTGGAAGGCTTCCAGCCGCTCGTTGAGACGCTTGAGGTAGGCTTCGAACTCATGCTGGCCGCTGTCAGTGATGGCCAGCATCAATACCGCCAGGTCATCGAGGATCGGCAGCAACTCGTACCAATTCAGTCCGTGGGCCAGGCGCTCGCGCATGGCTTCGGCCTGGGGCCGGTGATGCTCGGGCAGGTCGAGATCACCCAGCAGGCCGAGCAGGGTGCCTTCAATATGTTTGGCGACCGAACTGTAGGACGGCTCGGGAGAATCGGGCAGGGCGTATAGCTCCTCGCCATCCAGCGCGTCAGGATCAACTTCAACCGACTCATCCTCCAGCACCGGCGGCAACGACAGGCTGCCGATCACCGTAGGCTGCGGCGCTTCTGGCTGGGCCTGAGGTGCTGCGGGTATCGCTGCAAGCACGCGCTCAGGCTGCGGGGCAGCAATGACTTCGACTGGTTGGCGTTGTTCTAGCGTTTCGATGGCCGCGACAGGTATCTCGACGGGCACCAACCGGGCCATCGGTGCCTGCTGCGGTGTTGCCAAGCGCTCCTCGACATCGATTCGGGGCGCAACGCTCACCGCCACAGGCGCAGCCTCAGGTACCGGCTGCTGCGGGGCCTGGGCTTGTGGTGCAAAGGCACGCAGCGCCTGGGCCAGCTCGGGAGCCTCCTCAACCACCTGGGCGGTTGGGCTGGATTCTACCGTTGGGGTTTGCCGGGTGGCCGGGGAAACAGCGGGTTCACCCTCTGTGTCCGCCTCCTTCGCGCCAAACAGACGTTGCAGCAAGCCCGGGCGAGCGGGTTCGTTATCCGACTCAAGATTGCTCAGCGCCTGCCCTTGAAGCCCGCTCAACTCACTGAGCAGCAGGGGAATCTCCCGCGCCTGGCCAACACGGCTGTCCAACTGCTTGGCAAAGTTCTTCAGCGGGCGGCTGACTTCCCGGGGTAACGGCAGCGCCTGCAATTGCGCGACCAGCGCGGTCAGGGCCGTGCTGATTTGATCAACCCGCGTCTCACGGCGCTGCTCGGAGTCCAGCACGGCCTTTTCCAGGCGCGGCAACAAGGCAGCGAGCGCAGCGTCCATGTCATCGCTACGCACCACATCTCGCATCTCTTTCATGCATTGGTCGACAGCCCGGTCCGTGCCCTCGGCCGCCAGGGTGCTGCGCACCAAGCCACGGCGCAGCAAGTCGAGGCGCGCAGCCCAACGGCGCTCGAGCTTTTCTTGTTGCTCGATGCTTAACAGGTATTTTTCTTTCCAGCGCTGGGCTTCGTCGCTCATGCAAGGGGTCCGCGAGGGCCGGGGCTCAACGCGGGTAATGCATCAACCGTGAGCGAACCCGGCAGACGAATCTCTACCGCGACCGGCAGGTGATCGGAAATGGGTTGCGCCAGCACCTGCACGCTTTCCAGCGTCAGGGTCGGGCTTAGCAGGATGTGATCAAGACAGCGTTGCGGGCGCCAGCTGGGGAAAGTGGCTTCGACCTGTGGCGCCAGCAGCCCAAGGTCGCGCAACGGAGAATTTTCCAACAGATCACTGGCGTGGGTGTTCATGTCCCCCATCAGCACCTGGTGTTTGTAATCGCCAATCAGCTCACGGATGTAGGCCAACTGCAGGGTGCGAGTACGCGCCCCCAGCGCCAGGTGCATCATGACCACTATCAGCGCCTCAGGCCCCTCGCCAAAACGCACGAGAATCGCCCCGCGTCCTTTCGGACCCGGCAGTGGATGGTCTTCGATCACCGAGGGTTTCAAACGGCTGAGCACGCCATTGCTGTGCTGGCCCAGCCGTCCGAGGTTGCGATTGAGTTGTTGGTACCAGTAGGGAAAAGCCCCCAATTGCGCCAGGTGTTCGACCTGGTTGACGTAGCCCGAACGCAGGCTGCCGCCATCGGCCTCCTGCAGGGCCACCAAATCGAAGTCGCCCAGCAAGTCGCCAATCTTCTGCAGGTTGCCGGCCCGCCCGTTGTGGGGCAGCAGATGCTGCCAGCCACGGGTCAGGTAGTGACGGTACTTCTCGGTACTGATGCCGACCTGAATATTGAAGCTCAGCAAGCGCAGCCGGCTGTCCCCCGGCAGGCCGGTGGACGCGAGATGGTGTTCGTTGACCTGCGGATCATGCAGGCCAACCACTCGTTCGGTACCCCAGCGACGCATGGCGAGCCCCTTACTTGGCTGCGCGCTCTTTGGCGATCAACTGGTCGGCAACATTGAGGGTCGCTTCAGGGCCGCCGGTGGAGCCCAGGTCAAAGCGGTACTTGCCGTTGACAATCAGGGTGGGAACGCCTTGCACGCCGTACTTCTGCGCCAGTTCCTTGGCCTGCTTGATCTGGCCCTGGATGGCGAAGGAGTTGAAGGTCGCCAGGAACTTGTCCTTGTCCACGCCTTGGGTGGCGAGGAAGTCGGCCATTTGATCAGGCTTGGTCAGCGGCTTGCGATCCTTCTGGATAGCTTCGAACACGGCATTGTGGACTTTATGCTCCACACCCATGGCTTCCAGAGTCAGGAACATCTGGCCGTGGGCATCCCACGGGCCGCCGAACATGGCAGGAATGCGCTTGAAGTTCACGTCCGAAGGCAGCTTCTCGGCCCAAGGGTTGATGGTTGGTTCAAAGGAATAGCAATGCGGGCAGCCATACCAGAACAGCTCTACGACTTCGATCTTGCCCGGCACGGAAACCGGCACAGGGTTGGCCAATTCAACATAGGTCTTGCCCGCTTCAAGCGGCACATCGGCGGCTTGGGCGGTCATGCCGAACAGGCTGGCAGTGACGAGAGCGGCGCTGAGGATCAGATTACGCATGCTTTACTCCTGGACAAATAAAGTCGCCTCGCGCGACCTTTTTTATGACAGGTCTGCACGGGCATGAGTTCGTTAGTGTAACGGTAGCGGCCACAAAAAAGGGCAGCCCGAGCCACCCTTTTTATGCTTGCATCGACAGATTAATCGAGCGTTAACGTTACGCAAGGTATAGGCCCTGGCAACGTCAGGTCATCCAGGCCTTACTTATGCAGGCCCTGGATGTAGCTGGCCACCGCTGCAATGTCTTCATCACTCAGCTTGCGCGCGATGGTGCGCATGGTCATGGCGTCGCCATCGTTGGCGCGACCGGCTTCTTCCTTGCGGAAATCCGTCAGTTGCTTGGCGATGTACTGGGCGTGCTGGCCACCCAGGTGCGGGAAGCCTGCCGCGGCGTTGCCCGAACCATCCGGGGAGTGGCAGCCGGTACAGGCCGGCAGGCCTTTTTCGAGGTTGCCACCACGGAACAACGCTTCGCCACGTTCGACGATTTTTGGATCCGCCGCACCCACGCTACCTGCCTGGCTGGCGAAGTAGGCCGCGATATCCGCCAGGTCCTGATCGCTGAGGTTGGCCAGCATGCCGGTCATTTCCAGTACCGTTCGCTTGCCATCCTTGATGTCGTGCAACTGCTTGGTCAGGTACCTCTCACCCTGGCCCGCCAATTTTGGGAAGTTGGGCGCCGGGCTGTTGCCATCCGGTCCATGGCAGGCACCACATACGGCGACCTTGTCCTTGCCCGCAGTAGCGTCACCTGCAGCATGGGCAACACCAGTGATGCCCAAGGTCAACAGCAGACTCACGATCAATTTGTTCATCAGCTAATCCAATTACGGCTAAAGGTTATAGAGTTATGGACCGGGT
>Ga0180008_1002211_pt1 | contig 10766 bp, 16 predicted proteins | sample MM_PW_MetaG_FD_121121 | JGI IMG/M metagenome (GOLD analysis project Ga0180008, IMG submission 121121) | Groundwater microbial communities from the Aspo Hard Rock Laboratory (HRL) deep subsurface site, Sweden - MM_PW_MetaG | ecosystem: Environmental > Aquatic > Deep subsurface > Groundwater... | reverse complement strand
CTAATGACTGCAATCAAAGATGAAAATGCGACATTAGACAATAATAGTACAAAATTCCAATTATTAAGAGGATTAGGATCTGGATGTGCTCAGGCGTTTACAAAAGATGTATTTGAAAAAGTTGGTGGATGGTTTTCTCACAATGTGGCTTCTGGAAATGCAGATACAAGTTTCATGTGTAGATTGATAAAAGCAGGATACTTTATATCGTCATTATCAAATGACTTACCTCCTGTGAGAAATTTGAGTATGGAAAGAGAAAGAAATAAGGATTCAACGATATCAAGAGGACAATACGATTGTTCATATCCAAAATTATTCAGTCTAGAAAAATCAAAATATTTAAAGTTATTTGATATATATAAATCCAGGTATCCTATATTAAATTCTAGAGTTGGCAAAGAGATATATGCATCTTTGAGTAGGAAAAGATATGAAGATGCAGCAAATGCTATGCAAATAACTTATAAAGAAGAGGGTGGAGATACGAATTTACATTATTGGCACACTTTCATGGAAAGGATGATTAAAGAAGATTACACTATTGATAGAGAAATTGCAAAGGAATTTGGTCATAATAAATGGATTGATCATATTGACAAACATAAATTTAAGAAATCTTTTTAAAGAAGTATATACTGTCCAAAATTATCATGAAATGGAATGGTTAGTAGAAAAAGTTGAAAAGATAATTGAGAAAAATACTAGTCAAGGAAAGCCGTCTACCATTTTAGAGATTGGAATAGAAATGGGTGGGACGTTAAATATATGGAGAAGTCTATTAAATCAAAATTGTATAGGTAAAGAAAATATTCTTATAGGAATAGACACCAGTCCAAATATTCAATTTGATATATCAAAAAGCGAAATAACCACAGAATTAATTATCGGAGATTCTCATGATATAGACACGTTAAGGAAAGTGAAAAAAATCTTATTTGATAAAAGATTATCTATTCCTAATGAAGATATAATGAGACAACTTGACTTCGTTTATATTGATGGAGAACACACTCCTGATGCAGCGAAAAAAGATTTTTACATGTATGGCGGTTTGGTTAGAAATGGGGGTGCAGTTGGTTTTCATGATTATTTCGACGTAAAGAAATTCTTAGATCTGCTTGATCAAAATAGATTAGAAATATTTAAAAGCCCACCTCACGAAAGATATGGAGTAAATTCGCCAATCGGAACTGCAATCTATCATATATAGGATATTAATTATGGCATTTGGAAACGGTATAAGTTGGGAAAATTTTGCGTCTGAGATTACGGAAAATACAAACGGAAATCCTGACAGGATATTTTTTGTATACGGACACGATAAGAAAAAAGATGATATAATAGATAGAATAAAAAAATACATACCATTTCAATATTCTTGTGGGAAATTATTGGACATAGGATGTAGCATAGGCAGATGGGTCGATATATTACAAAAACTTGATATGAATTATTATGGAGTAGATCAAAGCGATGAGGCAATAAGAACTGCTGTAAGATATCACCCAAAAGAATTATTTTACAAGACGTTTTTATGGAATATATGTTTTGATAACGAATTCGACTTAATATTTTGTAATAATGTTCTCCAACATAATACATTAGAAGAGAAAAACAGGATACTACCATTGTTAAGAAGAGCTTTAAAAAAAGACGGATTAGGATTACTATTCATAAATGAAAGTACTGTTTTGTATGATACAATGACACAATTAACATATGATGGATGGATTAAATTCATTGAAAGTTATGGTTTTAAATTTATAGAATCGTGGCAAAAAAATGATATAGGTTTAGACGAAGCATACTTGTTTAAGCATGAGGAAGGTAAAATTGATACAACAAAAATTTGATGAGATATGGAATTCTCTAGAACCAAAACCACACCAAAGAACTTATGATTTCAAATGGGTTATTGACGAAGTAGAAAAAATTAAACCCAAAATTATTGTTGAAATGGGTACGGCAACCGGAGGTTCGTTAAAATATTGGGAACAAATATTATTAGATTGCAAAGAAAACGGAAATAATTTTGGAGATTGCTTACTTATAAGTCTTGAGAATAATCCAGGTTGTTTTCCAACATGGGATTGGAAAAATAGCAAAGTAGATATTCACATTGTTTATGGTAGTAGTAACGATCTTAATATCGTAAAAAAAGTAAAGGTTATATTAAAAAATAGAAAAATAGACTTTCTTTTTATAGACGGAGCTCATAGATACAGCATACCAGAAGGAGATTTTAATAATTATTCGCAATTTGTAAGAGAAGCAGGTATTGTATGTATAGCAGATTTGGGAGAACCATGTCCGGCTCATTTGTTTCTTCAGTTACCAGAACCAAGAGAAGTTGATCCTACAATAGGTATGGGAATATGGAGAAAACAAAAACAACCAGAAGATATCAAAGTCAAATTATGTTCCAATAAAGGAGAATCGACTGGAGAAGCTTATACAGAAATATTAAATATTTTCAGATTTAGAGTTCCTAATCCACCATGAACATAAAAAGATTCGAAGATATATACAATTCATTAAAACAGAAGGACAAACCACACCCTCTTCAAACAAATAAAGATGAGATGTTGGACCTTGTCAACATAGTCGAAAAGATAAAACCTCAAAGAATAATGGAGATAGGAAGTTTAATAGGAGGTTCACTAAAATTTTGGGAACAATTGTTACCTCCAAAAGGTCTATTGATATCATTAGACCAATCTCCACATATTTTAAACTATCCTGCTTGGAATTTGAAGGAAAGCGATAGGGACATTAGAATTATAATCAAAGATTCACTAGATCCTAGAAGTTATGAAGAGGTTAAAAAAATTCTTGGAGATAATAATTATCTAGATTTTTTATATATCGATGGATGCCACGATATCAAACATACTCTTAATGACTTCCAAACTTTTGGTTCTTTAGTCAGACAAGGCGGAATTATAGGTTTTGATGATGTTTACAATGTAGAAGGTGGTACTGCAAGAACATTATTTCCATTATTGTCACACGCAAATGAATGGATAATGCCTACACTAAATGGAGTGTTGAGTGGAATTGATCACACACCATATACCAAAAATTTTAGTTTATATACGCCATTAAGAGGAAAATGTATGGTGATATTTAGAGAATATGGTATTGGTATATGGTGGAAGGAATAGAAATGGTTTTGATAGAAAAAGATAAATTATTTAATATGTGGAATAGAATAGAGAAAGGCGGATTATTACGAGTTATCCCAGAAGAAGGAAATAGAGAAAGAGGAAGTCCTATGTCCGATCCACTAGAAAACTGGTGGCTTCTTCGTAGATTAGAAGAAAATATTCAAGATTTTGGTCCAATACTTACTATATTAGAATTAGGAGTAGCAGATGGTGGAGGTGCTAAGATATGGGAACAAGTACTTTTGAGTCAAATTAAACATAAAAATAATCCAAAAGAATTATTATATATCGGTGTAGATCACGGTCCAAATATATTGTGGGATTATAAGAATTCTCCTATAGACATGAGAATAATAGCAGACGATACTCATAAAGAAGAAACAAGAAATAAAGTTAAATATATATTAATAGAAAAAGGAAATGAAAAAGAAATTAGAAAAGTGGATTTTCTTTGGATAGATGCACAACACTGGTCTGAAGATGTTAAACGAGATTTTGAAGATTATGGTAGTTTTGTCAAAGACAATGGTATAATCGGTTTTCATGATACCAGACTAATGAGATCATTTTGGGATAATTTTACAGGCGGCGGTGTAGATGCAACAGATGACCCCAAGAATGATATAGGATTCAAAAATGAAAAAGCGGTTTTCCATAAAGAAGAGATTAAATATTCATTAGGAACAGGAATATTTTGGAAGACTTCGGATCAAACAATAGTTAAATTTAGAGATATTTAAATGTTGAATATAAAATGATCGAACCAATATCAGACTATCAGACCACACAAAGAAATTGTCAATCTAGATGGGATATATTTAGTCATAATCGAAACATCGATCAATATATCAAAAACAAAACAATCTTAGATATAGGTTGTGCGCAGGGATGGTTTACAGAAAAATCATTAGAATGTGATGCAAAAAGAGCTATTGGAATTGATATAGCAGATTATAGTTGGAAAGACAAATCACACAAAGGAGAATATCATATATCAAAAGCAGAATCATTTGATATTAATTCCGAAATTAATACAATCTTTCTAATGTCTATTGATATTGATATTAGTATTGTCGATAAAATATTTAAGTCAGAAAATGTAGAAACGATATTCTTTGAACCATATTTAGATTCTGAAAATAAAAGTAAATGGAAAGAAGATGAATGGTTGCAACGGTTTCGAGAATTTGGTTTTACATTTTTTAAAGTCGGCATCAGTGAAAGAGATAGAAGTTTGTATATGTTGAGAAGAACTAATGTCCATATGATTATAAGAGACGGAAAAAGATATGCGATTAAAAAAAATGTTGACAAAAATGAGATAGATTTCTATAAGAAATTCGGTAATCGTGAATATGTTCTTCCATATGAAATAGAAAATAATAATCAAAACAATAATCTGATATTACCATGGACAGAATCAACCTTAAGTCTATCTGATAATTCAGCATCTATATATATCAACAAAATTGGGGAAGCTATAAATTGGATTCATTCATTAAATATCGTTCATGGAGATCTAAGAATATCAAATATCGTCATATATGAAAATAAGCCATATTTAATAGATTTTTCATATTGGCACTATGGCGACATAAAAGAAGATGACGGTCTTGAAGTAAATGGTACTACCGGAAGAAGAGGATTCGAATATATCAAAAATGCTATATTATCTAGTAAAGTTAGATATTTGGAGTAAATATGATTGACGTAAAAACAGTTAGTTTATTTAGCAAATCAGCAGACCACAATTATTGTCTACATTACAATTTGAAAAATGATGATATTTATGTTGAAGCAGGAGCATATATAGGTAGATTTATAACCAAGATTATTAGAAAACAACAAACGGAAATATCTCATAACACATGGGATATTGAAGAACCAATATCCATACATTTAAAAAAGACCATATTAATAGAACCTTGTACATGGTCTGCTGATATTATTAAACAAATTATTGACAATGATATAGTTGAAAACGGTATTCTAATCAAAAAAGCTATTTCATCAACTTCATCTGAAAAGGAAAAAAAGGAAACAAATAAAAGAAAGAGAATAAAAAAATTTGTAAATTGGAAAGATAACTATAGTGCGTCAAGATTAGCTTTTCATGATAATGATTTTCCAGAGCAAGCAGAAGAGATAGAAACATATACAATAGACAATTTGATTTCAGATTTAAATCTTCCAAGAATAGATTTATTATGTGGAGATATCGAAGGTGAAGAAGTCAATATGATAAAAGGTGCAGAAAAATCTTTAGAAAAAGGATTAATTAAAAATATAGCAATCTGTTCCTATCATAAAGAACCAGATAATCACAACGATATATCCAATATATTAAAGAGTTATAATTACAAAGATATCAAATATGATGTAGGAATTACATTTGCCAAATTATAATCAAAATTAAAGGAAATAATTAACAAAGATATGAATATTGTAATGGCACTTCTATTTCCAGAAAACGAAGTAAAAATTAGATCAGGAATTTTTATAAGCAAGAATCCTATAAGAGGAACTTGGTATGACAAATATATAATTAATTTTGATTTATGGATAAAAGGGGTAATAAAATATGTCTATTAGTGGAATAATTTTGGCAGGAGGAACTGGAACAAGACTCTGGCCATTAACAAAATTGATTAATAAGCACCTACTTCCAGTATATAATAAAAATATGATAATGTATCCATTACAAACTCTCATTAAAGCTGGAATAAAAGAGATTATGATTGTCAGCGGAAGAAAACACGCAGGACAGTTTCTTCAGATACTAGGTTCAGGTAGAGATTTTGGGATTAATTTGAGTTACACTGTTCAAGAAAATAGTGGAGGAATAGCACAGGCTTTGGGAATGTGCAAACGATTTGCAGACAATGATAATGTAGCAGTAATCCTTGGAGACAATATATATGAAGATAAGTTTGATTTTTCTAACTTCAGAGAAGGTTGTAAATTGTTTTTGAAAAGAGTGCAAGATCCTCAGAGATATGGTGTGGCGAGAATAAAAACAAATATCAAATCAATATACAAAGAAAGAGAAGATAAATTAATTGAGATAATAGAAAAGCCAGATATAGAAAAAGTAGACAACGAATTGGTAGATAAAAATGGATGGGGATATGCTGTTACTGGTCTATACCTATATGATAATACGGTATTTGATAAGATAAATTGTTTGAAACCAAGTAATAGAGGAGAATTGGAAATAACTGATGTAAATAATGTTTATTTGAAAGAAGGAAAAATGGATTACAGAATAGTCGATAATTTTTGGTCAGATGCTGGTACATTTGAAAGTCTATTTAAAGCATCTGAATTTGTAAGAAACAAAGAGTTAAATTTATGAATAAAATACCAAATAAAATTAACATAATAAGAAGAAAATGATGGACAAAACAAAAGATAACAATCGCCCGATAAATCGCATTAAGATTAGTCTGACTGAATGTATCGAAGTAGAAGTGGAGTCAGAAGAACTTAGTTTTGAGCAATTAAAAATACAATCATTAGAATTACTAGAAGTAGCAAAGAAGAACGTGCTTAGAACACCCGTTAATAAACATGAAACTGCTTAAGGTCCGATAAACGGGAGATTTACATAATATGACAAAAATATTAATTTTATTGATGTTTAAAAATTCATCAAAATGGATTTATCGATTTTTAAAAAATATAGAGTCCTTATTACAATTACAAAATGAATATGACGATATCCAATTTTTAATTTCAGTAATATACGGAGATGATACTGACACCAATAATATTTTACTGAACAAATTATATTCTATAGAAATCAGATATGGAACAAAAATCATATCAAAGAAAATAACATTTCCAAAAAGACTAGATAGTATTCAAAGATTAGTAACTCTGAGAAATGCATTTCTATATATGGATAATGATGTTAACAATTTAAGAGATTATGATTATCTCATTATGTTAGATACAGACATAATGTTTGATGGCAATACTATATTCAAATTAATTAAAGATATTCAAAATCCTAACTTGGATAATCCTGGAATTGTCGCTCCAATGGTATTCATCGAGAATTACTATTCTCACGGTAATAATTATTTTTACGATACATTCGCCTTTAGGATACAAAATAAGATGTTCAATCATACTAGACCCTATTTGCCAACAAAACTATTCGGTAAAGATAAATTCAAATCATTAATTAATGTAGATTCAGTTGGATGTATGTATCTTGCAAAGACAGATATATTTACAAAACATGGTGTGACATATGGTACCTATTTGAGGAAACTTGATCAGAATAGTTTACATCCTCAAAGAAAATACGAAAGCGAACAAATTTTTATGTGTGAACAAGTTAAACAGGAAACAGATTATAACATCTACGTTGATTTAAATGCGAAAGTCTACCATATAAATTTACAACGTCTAGGAATACCTTGGCACTAATACAATACTTATTCGATTATAGAATAAGAAGATATAAAAAAAGGTTAATAAGATTTGGAAAGAAATATAATTGGCGACATAATTGGTGACCAAATATGTTAGATCCTAAGATAGAAAAAGAAATAGAAAGATTTATCAGTTATATTCGCCGAATGAATAGTATTACAGACGATGGTCAATTAGAATTGTTACTCCAAATATCGATAAACAGAAATCCGGATGCATACACCTCCATTGGCGTGGATATACTCGGACACATACAATTTATTCGTAATATGGCACCCCAAAGCAATGATTTTCTGAGATCCTATTTCAGAAAACAGATTGAAGTGAACAAAGATCCAGTTTATACGGACATCTTTGAGAATTCATCAAAAAAGAGAGCAATTAAAGACATGGAATTATTTGCAAAGAACTTAAAATCGGATCCGAGAAGTTTTGCTCGTAAAATCGATGCAGAATTCAGAAGATAATTTTTATGATAGAAGGCAAGAAAGATAGATCAGGAATTTAGGAGATAAGACATGAATAAAGATATCAGAATCGGAATTGTGGGAATAGGAAACTGCGGTTCCAGTTTGTGGCAAGGGATTTCATATTATAAAGATGTAAAAGAAACAGATCCTCAAGTTCCAGGTCTTATGCATAATTCAATTTCTAGATATCTACCTTCTGATATCCAAGTAGTATTGACATATGACATAGATGCAAGAAAGGTGAATAAACCTTTAGATGAAGCAATTTTTCAACTTCCCAATTGTACAAAAGTTTTCTGTAAAGACATTCCAAAAACAGATGTAATTGTAAAAATGGGAAAAATACTAGACGGTTTTTCTCCTCATTTATTGGACTATGATGAGAAATATAGAATAGTTCTTTCAAAAGAAAAAGAACCAACAAAAGAAGATGTCATTAGAGATTTAAAAGAATCGAAAACTGAAATTCTATTGAATTATTGTCCCGTGGGCGCATCACAAGCAACAGAATTTTATGCTGACTGCTGCATAGAAGCAGATGTAGGTCTGATAAACTGTATACCTCAATTTATCGCTTCAGATCAAAAATGGGCGAATAGATTTAAAGAAAAAGGGATCCCTGTGATGGGAGACGATATCAAAAGCGAATTGGGAGCTACGATTCTACATAGAAATCTTACACAATTATTTAAAGACAGAGGTGTAAAATTAGATAAAACTTATCAATTGAATGTGGCAGGCAATCTAGACTTTCTAAATATGCTAAATAGAGATAGATTAAAGAGTAAAAAACTATCGAAAACTGAAGCGGTACAATCGATATTATTATCAGAACCATTAGATGCTGAAAATATACACATTGGTCCTAGTGATTGGATACCATGGTTAAAAGATACGAAGACTGCTTATATAAGAATGGAAGGTAGAATATTCGGAGATGTTCCTATGAATTTGGAACTAAAATTATCTGTTGAAGACAGTCCTAATTCGGCCGGATGTATAATAGATGCCATCAGAATTACAAAACTAGCTATGGATAGAGGAATAGGAGGCCCTTTATTAGGACCATCAGCATGGCTGATGAAACATCCTCCCATTCAATATCCAGATAATATCGCACAACAGATGACTGAAGATTTCATAAATGATCAACAAGGTTAAGGAAATGTAACATATTCACAAGGTAATGTAAGATAAGGCCAATGTACGGTAAGGTGTGGAAAATAATATATTGTTCATATATCGTATATTATATTTACAATGTATTGAATCAAAACGAAAGTTATAAATACTAACAAAACAATAGACTGTCCTGTACAAATATAAATATAATTATTTGTCAGAAATAAAATAAATAAATACAAAGGAGATATAAAGAATGTCAATACCCTTAATAGCGGCAGATGAAATTAGAACAGGAAGAGGCGGAGGCAAGACAAAAGGAGAAAAATACTCCAAGTACGCAATGGCAATACAGAAGCATATTCCCTGGATCAAAGAAGAGATTGAAAAATCAAAAGATAATGTTATCAGAATCAAAAATTTTGATATGAGAAAAGAAATGGGCGGAGACTTTGCCAAGAAAAATGAGACATCTATATATTGGGGACTTAAATTTGTGTTGTTCAACGAAGGTATAGTAGTCGAAACTGGAACACATGCCAATGGCGATAAGCTACTATTAATGAGATTAGCCAATGATGATGACCGACTACCAGCTAGCTTATCAAAGTATCTTGAGCCTGCAGAAGAAGATAATGGAGATACTACTGAAACCACAGAAACTGAAGACACTGAAACATAATGAAATAAGCCACCAAATAACAAACCAACAAAGGAGAAGATATAAATGACAATACCCTTAATAGAAGCAAACGAAATGATCACAGGAAGAGGCGGCGGCAAAAAGAAATCTGGAGAAAGATACTCAAAATATAAGAATGCCATAACGCCCCATGTAGAATTCCTGAAAGATGAAGTTGCAAAAAGTAAGGATGGAAACATAAGAGTCCTAGCTACAGATCTTGCAAAAACATTGAACATGACAGGAAAACATGAGACCAGTATATACTGGGGCTTGAAGTATGTACTGTTTGCTGAGGGACTGGTTGTGACCACTGGACAGACCAAGAGCAACGATGCTGTATTGATAATACGAGAAAGGAAAGAAGGCGATGTATTACCAACGTCGTTAACAAAAACAACTACTACTACAGAAGCTACAGAAGCAGATGAAGTAGATGATGAAGACGAAAATCTCGAAACAGACAAAGATTAAGTCCTATTGGAATGCCGGGGCCGTGTAGAGTGCAGATACTTCGCTTTCAAAAGGTCGATTTTGGGTTACCCCATAATCGTAATGATAAAAGAAACTGTGCTCGATTATGCTCCCTGGACATTCTTTTTTAAAGAATAAAGGACAAATAAATGAATAAAGAAAATATAATTTTAGGATTTGTTATATCATCAGGTCTAGCTCTCATAATATTTATAATAATGAGCCAAGTTACAGTAGATAAATCTGGTGGATATTTCTATTGGATAATCTTTATTCTATTGAACATTTATTTTCATGTAGCTATCAATTCTGGAAAAAGTAGATAATTAATAACAAAGAAATAAGTGAAACGCTTCTTACAATATTAGAAATGATACGAGAAGATAGAAGAAAAAATCGATTAAT
>Ga0180008_1002210_pt1 | contig 10769 bp, 10 predicted proteins | sample MM_PW_MetaG_FD_121121 | JGI IMG/M metagenome (GOLD analysis project Ga0180008, IMG submission 121121) | Groundwater microbial communities from the Aspo Hard Rock Laboratory (HRL) deep subsurface site, Sweden - MM_PW_MetaG | ecosystem: Environmental > Aquatic > Deep subsurface > Groundwater... | reverse complement strand
TCATCCTCGATCCAGGCAAGCTGCACCGGATGGCTTTCCCCCAGCCCTTCAATGGTGGTGATCTTTTTCCCCTCCGCCTCCTTGGCCGTTACCTGGCAGGAAGGCATGGCCTCGCCGTCAAGATGCACGGTGCAGGCCCCGCATTCCCCGATGCCGCAGCCGAATTTCGTGCCGGTAAGCCGAACATGCTCCCGGATGACCCAGAGCAGCGGTACATCCCCCTCAACTTCCACCTGATAGTTTTTGTTATTGATGTTGAGTGAAATCATGATGGTCACCTTCCTTTGCAGAGTTTGTCGAGAAGAAACAATCGGTGATATGGCCCCGTGTAAATGCCGGCGGCCTCTGCTTGGGAAGCCGGCGGCAGTCGGGTTAAATGCAGTATTTCCTATTAGGATATAGGAGCAGAACAAAGTCTGAGAAAAACCTAATTTTTTTCCGGTCCCCCTGTCAAGTTAATTCTGCGTTATTTCCCGCTGTCCTTTGCCTGAACAAATAATGGAGCGCGCCCTTGTTTATAACCATGAGAGGTCGAAAAAACAGGACGAATTTACTTTTTTAATAGCCAAACAGGTTGTAATCTGTTTGGACGACATGCTGATGAAGTTTAATCAGCCAATGTGGCAGGCCCAAAACCACTTTTGATAATAAAAGGAACGACAGAAAACTATGAAAATAGACATTACCCGCGAGCCGCCAACCGATATCTTCCGGGACCGGGCCAAATATCTCCGGATCTTCATGGCGCTCCTGTCCCTGGCGGTCAGCGGGATGCTGCTGATGGTGTATGGGTTTGTCTCGGACACCCCGCAGAGCGACACCCTGGAGAAAACGTCCCTGGCCCTGCTGGTTGCGCCGTCGGTGGTCGTCGGCTATTTCGGCGGCAAACTCAGGGCCTACATCAGGCTGAACCCGAGGCAGAAAAAAATATTGACCGACTTATGCCTGAAACATGCCGAGATCTCCACCTATTGCGGCCTGGTGGCAAAGGAAGGCCGTGAGCCGATCCTGGCCGAGTACCATGCCTGCCAGGACTGGGCGGAAGATGTGAGCAACAAACGCAAACAGGCGGAGAAAAAATAGCCACCCGTTTCAGCATGACAACTGTTGCGCCATACGTTCAGGCGACGTCTGCCATGCTCTCCGGCATTTTCCCCTCCTGCAGGCTGTACTGATCGTTCCGTGGCATCAGCTCGGTCGCACCCAACGCCTTCTTTTTTATCTTCACGGCCGGCCGGCAGCGCGGCCTCTGGGTTATTCGTTGGCCAAACCTGGCAAATACAGGTATAATAAAACATTCTGCGTAGCGAATCAGGTTCGAGATAAGCGGGCTGCGTATCATCATATCAAAAGGTATTTTATGTCTTCGGTGCGCATTCGTTATCAAACCATTGAGTTTGGCAACACGGATATCCATGTACGGACTTTACGAGACAGGCAACAATATGCTGATGATGGCGACGTTGCCGCAAACTTAGGGATATCTTCGGCCACCTGGCCTCTCTTCGGGGTGATCTGGGCTTCGGGAGAGATTCTCGCTCATCTCATGTTTGACTATGCGGTCGAAGGGCGGCGGGTTTTAGAGGTGGGATGCGGAATCGCCCTGGCGAGCCTGGTGCTGAATCATCGTTTGGCGGATATTACCGCCACAGACTACCATCCGGAGGTGGAACAATTTCTTCTGGAAAATGTTACTCTCAATAAAGATAAAAAAATACCATTTATTCGAACGGGATGGGGCGATGCAGACAGCGGGTTGGGAGAGTTTGATCTCGTGATAGGGAGCGACCTGCTGTATGAAAGGGGCCATGTCAAGCTGTTGGCCGGTTTTATTGATCAGCATGCCAGGCAGCATTGTGAAGTGATTCTTGTGGATCCGGGACGCGGTCACCATGCGCACTTCAGTAAAAAAATGGTGGGTCTGGGTTACTCACACAGCCAGCGGAAACCTGAAAATGTTGACTATCTGCCCCTGCCGTTTCCGGGTCAGATTCTGCGTTATCAGCGTTAACCTTCGGGAGCAGGTTGGGGCGCCCCCTCACAGAACTTTCTGCCCTGTTGGCAGATCCTGGCGCTGGGCGGTGCGCAGCTTTTCCTCCTGCAGACGGCCGAGAGTGATCACCAATGACTCTCCACTTTTAGCCGCGACCTTACACCAGTTTTTGATCTCCTTGGCAAGGACCTCTTCGCCGACACCCTTTGATCTCCCTGTTTTTTCAATCCGGTTGTCCATGTAGCCGGAATTGATAAAAGTCCACATCTGATCATGCTGGGAGATGATGCCGGTATGCCCCCGGGTCGGAGTGGAAAAGGAGAGGATGTACCCTTTCTGTAAGTATGGCGTTATCTCGTTAAAGATCTTCCCGGCCGCTTTTTCGACGTTTTTTACAGTGTTCAGGCTGGCGGTAAAGACCTTTTCACCTGACACCTCAATCAATCCTTCCCCGGTCATATAGGCGTTTGCAGGCAGGCCCCTGCTTTTTGCCATCTGCACGAGTTGATCCTGCAGCCCCCCGCGGCCGCCATATTTTATGCCCATCTGGCTTAAACCCCGGACCACCAGCCCGTAACAATTGATTTCCCGGTAGGATTTGCCCAGATACGACTGCACCGCCCGCACCAGATTAGAGGAAAAGGGATCAGACTGGTCCTCTTCGGCAACGGGCAATTCCTCCTCAGCAGGGACGTTCACCGCCGCTGCTTGCCCATATTCATCAAATTCCTCCAGCGGCGCAGCAGCCACCTGCAGCGGAGAACTCTGCTGCCAGCTCAGTTCCAGGGTCTGCGGATCAATGAAGATTTCCTCACCGTCCTGAATCTGGGTAAAAGCCTTGTCGCAGTTGCTATCCGCCTGGATAATCCGCCAGGCCTCTCTGCTAAATCTGGGATTCTGCAGCAGCAGATGGGAAACTGTGGCACTTTCCCCTTCAAGCCGGCCAAGGGAAATTTTTTCCCCGCCTGCCCTGACTGCCTCCCCACCGGTATCCGCCGGCAAAACAGCAGAGAGGGGACCGCTGGCAGCAGAGACGCTGCCTGCCGCCTGCTCTCCCTGGGGTGTTGATGATTGCAGGGCATACTGGGCCGGCCGGGAATCTGCAGGGGTGGCGCCCTCTTCCCAGAGCAACTCCTGTGTGACCTTATCGATGAATATCCTGGTGCCGGGCTGCATCCTGGCATAATCCTTCTGGGCATTTTTATCGGAGAAAATGATCTTCCAGGTATCCTTGCGGTATTGGCTGTTGTTGATCAGTATGTCTGAGACGGTGGGCTTCTCGTCTGAAATGACCCCAAGGGGCAGAATTTCTCTTTCAGGCATGGTGACGGGGTTTCTGAAGGTATTGGCATCTTCCAGAACTTCCGCAAAGGAAGCGGCAGAGGGTGATTTGCCTGAATTCTGTTTGTGACAGATCGATTCCACAATTTTCGAGGATTGGACTCTCATGACAGTCACCCGGATAGTGAAGTTACAGCTGAAATCAGTTAGGTTTCGCTCTATTTTTTTACGATATCACGAATACATTACAAGTCATAGTATTTCATACACTAAAAATGAATAAATCTACCCAATTATCGTACCATATCAATACGTCAAGCAGATTTCGCGCCATCCCCCTGCTCTGTAGAGATATGACCTGTTTTTTGCGCATAACAGGTTATTTCCATGATGTTTTTGCCATCTTGCCCGGCTAAGTCGCTCATATGACGGTCAACAATTTGACGATATGCCGGCAAAGATGACCTATTCCCGAGCAGATGAGAGGCATCTTTTTCCTCCTGCCCCCTCCATCTGCTGCCAGCAACAATATAGCCTTGCCATGGGCTTGGGCGTATGCTAGGAATATTGCTGCACAGAATCATTATTTACAGGGATTTGCCTTATCAAGCTGGCAGGGTGAGGGTTAAAGACAACTTACAGGCCGACCGGTAACGACAAGGCGTATCGTCCAACCAGCCTTCACTCAACTTAGGGACTCGGAAAATGTTAATTTACCTGGATCGCGCCCGGATTTGGGTCAGATTTGGTTGCGCCGATTGAGCAAAACCGCAGGCGTAGCTGTGCTCCGGCGAGGATTTTGCGATTGAGGCGCGGCTAAAGATGGCCTGAAGACGGGATGCGTTATGGTATTTTGGCATTTTCCGAGTCCCTTAACATCAGACAAGGAGATTATTCGGTATGCGGCCGGAGGTTATCATTCCTTTGTGTTTCTTTGTTTTCGTTCTTTTTGCCTGGACGATCAGCACCTACAACAAGTTCGTCAGATACCGGAACACCCTGGTGGAATCCTTCCCCTCCAGTATCATTGCCAGACGGTTCGGCTTCAGCAAAAAGAGCTACCTGGCCCTGGAACTTGCTACCCAAAGGGAAATGCCGGCGGTGGATTTCTCCCCTGCCCCGCAACAGGACAAAAAAATCAAGGAACCTTCATTTTAGGCCTGCAGCAAAGGGAGGTTAAAACATGCCGTCGCCATTGTCGTCTGTTGCCTATGATGAGGTGGCAAGACTCTACGACCTGCGCTACACTGCCGGGCCCCAGGGGGTCGCCGAAATTCTCGGTTCCTGCGCCGGCCGGGTGCGCGCCGCCAGGATCCTTGAAGTGGGCTGCGGCACCGGCCACTGGCTGGGCCTGCTGCAGGGGAGTGCGGAGCTTTACGGACTGGATTATTCCTCCGGCATGCTGGCCCAGGCCAGGGTAAAGTCCGGAACTTTTCACCTCTGCCGGGGTGAGGCCTCGCGCCTGCCTTTTGCGCCCTCCAGCTTTGATTTTATCTACTGTATCCATGCCATCCAACATTTCAACGGGCCGGACAATTTCATCAAACAGGCCTTTGGCCTTCTCCGGCCCGGCGGGGTGCTGACCATCATCGGCATGGACCCGCATCTCGGGCAGGACAGCTGGTATGTTTATGATTATTTCCCCGGCACCCGTGAGAGGGACCTGCGGCGCTATCCCTCTTCGAAAGCTCTGCTCGGACTGATGGGGGAGACCGGTTTTGTCGGTTGCGAGCATCTCTCCAGCGCTCGCCTGCAGCAGGATTTCGCCGGAGTTGAGGTCTTCCATGATCCCATTCTGCGGAAAGACGGGGCCTCGCAGCTCTCGCTGTTAAGCGATGATGAGTTTGCCGTCGGCATGGCGCGCATCAGAGAGGCCCTTGGCCGGGCAGCGGCAGGGGGCGGGGAAATCATCTTTCCGGCCCACATCAGTTTGCCTGGACTGATCGGTTTTGTGCCGGGAAAAGAGGTATAATCCCCTTGAGACCAGCTACTGCAGGGTGCGGGAAAAGTTGAATGTATCCACTGAGCGATCCCTGCTTTTCGTGGCAAAGGTTTTGCGCAGCGCCGCCATTTCCTTTTTGTGCAGCGGGACAAAGGAGAGATCTACCAGGGCAAAATCAAAACCAGCCTCCTTTAATTGCGCCAGCTGGGAATAGAGGGAAAAAGGCTTATCCGGCAGGGCGAGGGTCTGCCCCCATTTACGGACCAGCTCAAAGCGTTCCCCCCTGGGGCTGATAAAGGTTTTGTTGAACTGGAAAAAATCAGGCTGGAGCCGGGCGGTAAAGAGCGGCGGCCGGCCGAAGACGACGAGCCCTGTCCGGCTCTTCTTCTTATGGGCGCACACTTTCTGCAGGGCCTCCCGGTCAGCCTCGATGGAAAGCAGCACCGTATCAAGGCCCATTTCCCGCAGCAGCCCCAGGGCCAGGGAATTCAGGACATTCAGGGTATAATCGCCACACAATTCGAGTTTCGCCGCGGCGGAGCGTCTGCCGCCCCCATCCCCTTTGCCGGCCAAAGCCCGGAACAGCTGCAGCTGGCCGATATGGCCCACCATCCACTGCCGGAAACCCTGGCGAACCATATCATTTACCAACTGCCGGTAAAAGGGCACGTCGTCTTCCAGAATCACCGGCGGCAGAACCCAGGTGATGGACTTCAGCAGATGCTGCTGTGATTTTTTCTGCTGCTGGAGTTGTTTGAGGCTCTCCCGGTCAAGGGTCACCAGCAGCCGTTCCGGCCTCTCGATAACCGCCTGGTTGAGCAGGCGGAGATCGCCGCCCCTGAGACAGACCGGCAGCTCCGCCGGCTTGCCTCGGCGGCCGCCGGCAAGCTGTTTGCCGGCAGGAGCCTGTCTGCCGCGGAAAGCCGGGCGCTGGGGCATTGCCGCCGGACCCAGCAAGGCCAAGGCCTTGAGAACGTTCTGTGCCCTGCCCTGTTTGCCCGCCTTTTCAATCATTTTTTTAAACTGCGCCGGCGGCGTCAGTCTGCTTTTGCGGGCCTCCATCTGCCGGCGGCTGCGCACATCCACCTTGTAGAGGACGTCCCCGCTTTCCGCCTGCACCCCGGGCATGAAGAGCGAAACAGCCTCCCCTTTTTCGCCCCGGTCAAGTACTCTGCCCTCCAGCCGGATCTCCTTTACGGTGAAGGAACTGCGCTCACCGCTATTCTCCTGATGCAGGCGCACCCGGTCGCCCGGTTCCACAGCCTCCTCGAGAACAACCGAGACGCGCCCACCCTTGGCCCCGGTCACCCGGCCGAGATAATGGCCGATGTTGCCGGTCTGAAAAGGGGTGATGGCATCCGCGGGCTGGGGTGAGGAAAAATAACCGCCGGTGGGCCGGCGCCCCATGGCGTCATAGAGCAGGCCGCGCACCTGGGGCAGGACATCGGCGATATTGTCGCCGGCATCAATGATCTGGCGATAGGCCTTGACCACCGCCCCCACATAGCTGGCGCTGCGCATGCGGCCCTCGATCTTGAAGGAAACCACCCCGGCGCGGGCAAGCTGGGGCAGCAAATCGATCGCCTCCAGATCATTCATGGAAAAGAAATAGCCGGGTTGTTGCCCCTTGCCGGCATCCGCCCAGCTGTAACGCCTGCGGCACGGCTGCACGCAGCGGCCCCGCAGTCCGCTCTTACCCCCCAGATAGCTGGAAAAAAGACAGAGGCCGGAATAGCTGAAGCACAGCGCGCCATGGACAAACACCTCGAGTTCCACAGGACACGCCTCATGGATCTTTTGCGTTTCGGCCAGGGTGACCTCCCGGGCCAGCACCACCCGTTTAAAACCCATGTCGGCAAACTGCTGAACGGCAAGAGAGTTGTGGGCACCCATCAGGGTGCTGGCATGCAGGGTAAAGGAGGGGAAATATTTTCTGACCAGGGAGTAGAGCCCCAGATCCTGGATGATCAGGGCGTCGGGTGCGAGCTGTTCCAACAGCGCCAGCAACTCCACCAACTGCGGGATCTCGTCCTCTTTCACCAGGCTGTTCATGGCCAGGTAGACCTTGACCCCGTTCCTGTGGCCGTAATCGATCATGGCGGCCAGTTCCTCCGGGGTGAAATTCTTGGCCAGAGCCCTGGCATTCCAGGCAGGAGCACCGATATAAACCGCATCAGCCCCTTCCTCCACAGCAGTGGCAAAGACATCAAGGGACCCGGCCGGAGCAAGAAGTTCGGGCTTTTTAACCAGAGCCCCCCTCATATTTCATCAACAGGAAGAATGAAGAAGAAGTTGTTGCCTTCTTCCGTTGCTTCATAACCTGCTTCGCCGCCATGCATTTCCACCACCTGGCTGACAAAGGTAAGGCCATGGCCGGTGCCGGCCTGCCGGACGCTGTTCTTGCCCCGGAAGCCTTCCGTATAGAGAGCCGCGGCATCTTCACTGTCAAGATGAGGCCCGGTGGTAAAAACATTGAATTTGACCCCCGGCAGCCCCACGCCGAAATAGTCAGGCAAGGCCTTGCGCCCGTAAGCCAGGGCCTTGCGTGGCCGTCCGGCATGATCAATAATCACTTCCGCGTATTTCACCGCATTGGAAAAGTAATTGGCATAGACCTGGGACAGCAGGCCGATGTTAACCCGCAATGGGATCTGCTCCGCTGACATGTCGGTGGGCCGTTCAATGGTGATTCCCTGGCCCTCAAGCCTTCTGGTGAAATGTTCAAGCTGGGGGAGGATGATCTCCTTTTCCACGAAACATTTCTTGGAATGGAGAACGAGATGCCCTTTTTCAAAGTGATCGCGCCGGAAAAGACTTTCCAGAAACAGGCTGCAGTTGTTGTGATGCCTGAGCATCTCCTGATGATAATCGATCAGATCCTGGTGCAGGACGGATACCTTTGTTATGATATTCTCACATGATGAGCGGTCCATCCGGATGGCGTTTTTCATGTCCCGCATCTTCTTCTCAAGGTCTTCCACATCGCGGATCTTGGCGCGGATCCGATTGAAAAGATGTTTGAAGTACATGTTGGGGATAATGACATTATGCTCAATATCCATGACCAGAGTGTTAATAAATTTCAGATGCTTGATGTTCTGGATGGAAATGCGGCGATTATAGAGATTAAAGCCGATGCGGTTGGCGAATTTACAGAGAAAAAACTGTTCCTGAGAGGTTAAGGCCTGCGGGGCTTCAACTTCCAGCATACCCTGCAGCAGCTCCTTAGCCTTGGATGGTTCAGGGGCTGACTGCATCATCTTGCTGATAATGGGCACCACAAAGGCCCCGTCAATGGCATACATTTTATCACAGAGGATGATATGCTCCGGAGCCTTTACTCCTGGCGCCTGCAGGCCGTGGCTGCTGTCGCAGATAAACTCCAGCTCATGGGGCGTATCATTTGCCAGATAGAGCCTTGCCTCCACTCCCATGAACTCCTGGAGGACCGCCACACTGATCTGATAGAAATCCTCCAGAGTACTGTATTCCTGGGCCAGATCAAAAAATGTCTTGAGAATATCATTCTGCACCTTGCTGAAATTATAACGCACATAATCAGCTTTCTTCTGCGCAATACGTTTATTGATCTCTTCCAATCGTTTGTCCCTCTAAGTGAACGCTTCCATGCGTCCGGTCATCAGTCAGATTCCAGTACAACTTCGTCCCTTCCCCCTTTTTCCTGGAGAATGACATGAACATGATCCGTGAGGTTTTCATGCACATCGAGTCCCCAGTAATTGGGCTGAATCGGCAGCTCCCTGCCGCACTGGCGGTTGATCAGCACGGCAAGCTGGATAACGCGGGGCCGACCCAGATCCATGATGGCATCAAGTGCGGCGCGGATCGTTCTGCCGGTATAGAGCACATCATCAATTAAGATCAGGGTATACTCTTCCACGGAAAAAGGAATCGCCGTCTTTTTGACAATGGGATTCTGGCTGACAAGACTCCAGTCATCCCGGTACAAAGTGATATCCAGATAACCCACCGGCAGCTCAAGTCCCTCATGCTCTCTGATGATCTTCTGCAGCCGGTCCGCCAGAAAAACCCCGCCGGTATGGATGCCGATCAGACCGAGCTTCTTGATGCCCCGGTTGTCTTCCATCATCTGCAGCGCCATCCTGGTCAGGGATCGCTCTATGTCAGGAGCGGTCATAATCGTTGTATTTTTTTTTGCCACCTCGGTCTCCTTGCTCTGTCAGCCGTTAACGCCAGAAGGCGTCAATACCCTTTTCATGCACCAGGTTGATTGCTGCGGGATACGCCTCGCACTCCACATCAAAGACCTTGTGGGCGATATCATCGGGGGTGTCAGTCTCCACCAGCTGCACACATTGCTGCACCACGATGGGACCTTCGTCATACACCTCATTGGCAAAATGCACGGTGCAGCCGCTCACCTTCACCCCCCGCTGATGCACGGCCCGGTGCACCTTCATGCCATAAAAACCGGCGCCGCAGAAAGAGGGGATCAATGAGGGATGGATGTTGAGCACATTCCGCTTCAGATGATCCGGCGGGGTGTACAGTTTGAGAAACCCGGCCAGGAGAATCAGTTCCACTCCATGATCGATGATCAGCTGATTGATAACGGCGTTGTCGGCAGCGTGAAAGGCGGGATAGCCATAGTTGCGGGCCTTCTGCAGACCAAGGGCGTCTTTCACATTGGAGATGACCAGCGCAATGCTGCCCTGCATGGTGCCAGCTGTGATTCTCTCATGGAAATTATCCAGGGTGCGGCCGCTGCCGGAAAGAAGAACTGCCATTTTCATGATGGTCTCTCCTCAGGCAAAATGAGGGTTTTTGTCAACATCGACCTTCTCCAGCCAGGCGGAAATTGCCGTATCGTATTTGCTGGTCAGGGCAAAGACCTTGGCGCAGAGACGGAAACGGGTTTTCAGGGTGGTATTGCCATGCTCTTTGATTTCAGCGATGACAACAGGATAATCGGCAGGATCAACAATGACCGTCACATCCTGGAAATTCTTGGCCGCAGCCCTGAGCATGGTGGGGCCGCCGATATCAATATTTTCAATGGCATTGGCCAGGGTGCAGTTTGCATCGGCCGTGGTCTTGTCAAAGGCATAAAGGTTGACCGCCACAATATCAATGGCCTGCAGACCGTGCTCCTGCATCTGGCGCAGATGGTCCGGATTGGTTTTCTGGGCCAGAATGCCGCCGTGCACCTTGGGATGGAGTGTTTTCACCCGGCCGTCAAGCATCTCGGGGAAGCCGGTGAACTCGGAGACATCCTTGACTTTAATGCCGTTGTCACGCATCTTTTTGGCAGTACCACCGGTGGAAAGTATCTCGATGCCCAGACTTTCAAGCTCCCTGGCAAAACCCTCTATTCCTGATTTATCCGTCAGGCTGATCAGCGCCCTTTCTGCTTTTTTCATAATGTTCTCCCTGTTTTTAAATTGATAGGCATAAGGCATAAGGCACAAGGCATAAGTGAAGGCAAAAAACTCCTGCCTAACTCCTTGTGCCCTATGCCTCTTGCCCTTTGCCCTTTGCCCTTTGCCTTTTGCCTTTTGCCTAATGTCTTAT
>Ga0180008_1002208_pt1 | contig 10776 bp, 9 predicted proteins | sample MM_PW_MetaG_FD_121121 | JGI IMG/M metagenome (GOLD analysis project Ga0180008, IMG submission 121121) | Groundwater microbial communities from the Aspo Hard Rock Laboratory (HRL) deep subsurface site, Sweden - MM_PW_MetaG | ecosystem: Environmental > Aquatic > Deep subsurface > Groundwater... | reverse complement strand
TTTATACTCTCTGCAAACAGGTTTTTAAACAAAACCTTCTAGTACAATTTTACCGATCGTCCTATTGCTCTCCAAAAATTTGTGGGCTTGACGGAGATTTTCTGCTGAGATCGGTCCAAGGACTTCGGCCAGTGTTGTTTTTAATATTTGATGGTCCACAGCATCTGCAATACGATTAAGCAATAGATGCTGCTCAATCATATCATCTGTTTCGTAAACAGGGCGAGTAAACATAAACTCCCACACGAAGGTGACGCTTTTTTGCTTAAGCAATTTGAGGTCCAGTGGAGAGGTTGGATCATCAATTGCGCACACAACTCCTTGCGGAGAAATAGCTTCGCTAATACCGGCCCAGTGTTTTTCCAAAGCATTCAGGCAAAAAATGTACGGAACGTTTGTAAATCCAATTGCTTGAAGTTGTGGAAGGAGCGGGTCATGGTGATTAATGGTATAGTCCGCGCCCATTGATTTAACCCAGCTAACAGTTTCCGATCGGGAAGCAGTCCCGATTACAGTAAGCCCCGCTTGTTTTGCAAGCTGTGTGGCAATGGAACCTACACCCCCGGCTGCACCAATGATCAGCAGAGCCTTTCCTTTATTAGGGTCCGGATCTTGGGAAATAGACATTCGGGTAAATAACGCTTCCCAAGCTGTAATGGAGGTTAGGGGAAGAGCTGCGGCTTCCACAAAACTTAAGGAAACAGGTTTGCGTCCAACGATTCGTTCATCGACCAGATGGTATTCACTGTTTCCGCCTTGTCGTGCAATACTGCCAGCATAAAAAACTTCATCTCCCGGACGAAACAATGAACAGTCCGGTCCTGTCTCTTCGACGACTCCTGCTACATCCCAACCTAGAATTTTAGGAACTTCCTCAACTCTTTCCTTAGGGGCTCGTACCTTTGTATCAACAGGATTTACCGATATGGCCGCAACTTTGACCAAAATGTCACGACCCGTTGCTTTTGGTTTTTCTACAACTACGTCCACAAGGCTTTGGGGATTGTCAATTGGAAGGTAACGAGTTAATCCTACCGCCTTCATTGTGTTCATGATGAACCACATCCTTTCCATATTAGTATACCCGTTATTAGTAATGGCTTAAAAATAATGTCTGATAACATGGAAGTGTTTAAGCAGTATAATGAATACGATTCCTTCAAGAAATGGCTATCCGATATGGTCTTTACACTAACATAAAATACAGATGGGGACGTATACTCCGGTAGCCCGAAAATTAGCTGATGTGCGTAATGAAAGTAGATGTAAATATATATTATAGTTATGAGTTTATTAGAGGATGTTCTCACATCAAAAGGACGTAGCATTTTGTTTGCGTTTTGAGTTATTTGATAGGGAAAATTAAAGGTTTTGCCTTTTTGAATTTGCATCCGTCAAAGGATCGATATTAATATTGTATTATATTTTAATGTCCATCTTCTCAAACATTTCAATCCATTATTTCTTTCATTGGTTTTGAGCATGGTCTTTTAGTTTGTATGCCAAGCTGTAATGGATCTACTTTCAATTCTTGCATCTTTTTAACCAGTTCATGTGTTTTTTTTTAAGATGGGTTTCGATATCTTTTTTTATATTTTCTAACTCCTTTGGGTCAAATAATTGCTTCTCTCCCCGGTATTCCTCAATTCTTATGTAAAGCTTTTATGAAAGTTACTTTTTAATTCTTGAAAATTAGACGACGTCATTTGTAAGTCAAAGTAGAAGGGGGTGAAGGACGTGACATTGATCGACCTATTTAAAGCGGGTATGGCATTTGGATTATCCATCTAAAGTATCCATTATAGGTATCGTTGCATTAGGTATGACCGTTGTCATGCTTTCAGGTGGAATCGACTTATCTGTAGGGTCTGTACTCGTATTAGTTGGTGTCATGACTGTTTTAGCCTTAAATTCTACAGGTAGTATTCTGGTTGCTATTTTTACAGCATGTTTGGTAGGTTCGCTTGCTGGACTCTTAAACGGATTAATGGTTGCTAAAGGTAGGATTGCGTCATTTATTGCCACATTAGGGATGATGGCAGCAGCTCGATCTATCGCGTTGTATATTGCTGAAGGTGGGAGCGTTTCAGGGGAAGTTTCTGGTTTCACTGCAATTGCAAATAGTGATGTATGGCTCATTGATTATCCAATCATTATTTTTCTAATCATGACGGCACTTGTCTATGTTCTTATGCATAAAACGCGATTTGGACGATATGTTTATGCAATTGGTAGTAACGAAAAGGCTGCACTATTATCAGCAATTCGCGTAGATCGAGTAAAAATCGGTGTTTACACTTTAGTTGGATTGCTAGTAAGTGTGGCGGCAATTATTGAAACTTCTCGACTGAATTCGATTTCATCTTCTAGTTCAGGGGTACAATATGAATTAGATGCAATTGCTGCAGTAATTATTGGTGGTACAAGAATGACCGGGGGTAAAGGTAAGATTATCGGTACATTTTTTGGGGTGTTAATTTTAGGCATCCTCAATAATATGATGAACTTAACGAACGTTTCACCCCATCTCCAAGGTTTTGTAAAAGGCTTGATTATTATCGTTGCAGTATTATTCCAAAAGAGAGAGTAGGAGAATCATTTGCAGATGAAAGTAGGTATTATTGGATGTGGCTCGATTGCAAAATTACGCCATGCACCAGAATATAAAGCCAATCCGTATGTTAGTGAAATTGTTTTTTATGACAGAAATCCAGAGAGAGCAAAAGAGTTAGCTAACCTGTTTGGTGGAAGTGTTGCTAATACGGTAGAAGAGCTATTAGCTGATTCTACTATCGATATCATTAGCGATTGCTCATCTAATGAGTATCATCATATTTTTTCTACAAATGCACTACTAAGTGGTAAGCATGTATTATGCGAAAAGCCAATTTCTTTAACCATCGAACATGCAAAAGAAATGATAGAGGCTCAAAAGGAATCAGGAAAAAAACTAATGGTCGATCATAACCAACGATTTACCCGCGCACATCAAAAGGCAAAAGAAATTCTGGAAAGCGAAGAGCTTGGTAAAGTTCTTACATTCAGAACTACTTTCGGCCACTCAGGCCCAGAACATTGGGGTGTTAATAAAACCAACTCCACTTGGTTCTTTAAAAAAGATCGTTCCGTTCTTGGAGTAGCGGGTGATTTAGGAATACATAAAGTTGATTTATTGTATTACTTATTAGGGGATGAAATCGAGCAAGTGAGTGCTTTTCAAGGTGCTCTTGATAAAGTCGATGAACATGGCGAGCCTATCGAAGTATGCGATAACGTCGTTTGTAGTCTAAAGACGAAGCGAGGGCGATTGGGCACAGCCTCTTTCTCTTGGACATATTACGGTGAGGAAGACAACAGTACCGTTATCTATTGTGAAAAAGGCATTATGAAAATATATCATAGTGATGACTATCAAATAGAAGTAATTACAAAAGATGGTGAAAGAGTAAATTATCAACTGGAAAACATACAAACAAACGAAAACCAGACAAACAGTGGTGTTATCGACGAGTTCATTGAAAGTATTCGACTCGATCAATTACCATTAGTGTCTGGCGATGATGCACTATCTTCATTAAAAGTTATCCTTGGTATAATAGAAGCAGCCGAAACAAATACGGTTGTCACAATATAAAAAATGGTCTCGCCTTAAGTCAAATACTTATATGGTGAGACCTTTTTTATGAACTCACCAGATTCAATAAGACTATCCATTTGAACACCTATATTATCTTTAAAGATATTCTATTTTTCCCCCATACTAATTGCCATCCTTGTTTAGATTTATTTCAGTGAACCTTACCATAAATTACGGTGAACTCCAAGCGTGTTTACTAATGATCCCTAGGAATATCCAAAGAAAATCACATGCAGTTTTGGTGTTATAGAATATAAAAAGGGTGAAACGAAGAACTAAGCATTCTTTACTATCTCGGGCTGACCTGGCCCCTATACGGGTAAATGTTGTTTACCCTCGTATCGTAGACACCCCACTCTACGGAGTGATGCATGACGAGCAAGGACAAAAATTATAAAGAAAAATTGCACAGTAACTATCTGTTAATCGCGTGGCACAGCCTGAAGACATTGCTGAGGCCTACGTGTACTTAGAAGTGGTGTTCTTCTTATTGATGGCGGGTCTCACTTGGTGTAAGTAAGCATTATAATGTTATTTTTGTGGCTATACTATAACAATGTATAGCCTTATTTATTTATTAAAAAATAATCCAATTTTTCAATAAATGATAATGAATAAAAGAATTGCAGTTCAAGAAAAACTAGGTGAGATATGAAAGGAATGATGAAAATGAGTTTACGTGACGATGAAAAAATATTGAAAATTAAGCATTCACTTGAAAAACGTGTAGTAACTTTACCTGATGGAACCTTTCTTCCAAGCATTGGTCAAGGAACATGGTACATGGGTGAAAATCCTCAATCGAAAAACAAAGAAATCAAAGCTTTGCAACTTGGAATAGAACTAGGCATGAAGCTAATCGATACGGCTGAAATGTACGGAAATGGCGATTCCGAACGTTTAGTGGGTGAGGTAATCAAGGGGCGTAGAGATAAAGTTTTTTTAGTATCGAAAGTATATCCTCATCATTCCGGCTTAGATATGATTGAAAGTGCATGTGAAAATAGTCTAAAACGACTTGGAACAGATCATCTTGATTTATATCTTTTACACTGGAGAGGTTGTGTTCCTTTGGCAGAAACGATTGAAGGAATGGAGAGACTGCGCAAGGATGGTAAAATTGTAAGATGGGGAGTTTCTAATTTTGATACGGCTGATATGATACAGTTGTGGGATACCGCTAACGGAAAAAAATGTATAACAAATCAAGTGCTATATCATTTAGGTTCTAGAGGAATTGATTATAATCTCCTACCCTGGCATCATGAACATAACATGCCAATTATGGCCTATAGTCCCCTGGCACAGGGAGGGAGCTTAAGAAGACAATTACTAAGCGATCCAACCATCATTGAGATCGCAGAAAAATACAATGTGCAACCATTACAGATTGCTCTTGCGTGGACCATTCGTTCGAACAACGTAATTGCTATACCAAAAGCTGTTCAGGAAGAACATGTTTTAGCCAATGCTCAAGCTGCTACTATTCAATTGACCATAGAAGATCTGAACAGACTTGACGAGGTATTCCCAAAACCAACAAGAAAAATACCTTTGGATATTATATAAATTGAATGGGGACAAAGGATCTGTGCTCTTTACCTAAGAGAACCTGTCAATGTCCCTTCTCAAACTCTGATTTGTCAACAGAGTCCTTAAAGAAGTATTGATAGTCCCTTGAAGGAAAGCATCTGATGAATAGGCATGTGAAATTCTCCGTAAGGTCTGATAGAAACAAAGGTTTAATATAAAATACTTTCAAGTTATAGGAAAGAGAATTATTGAAGAATGAGACGATCATTCTGTAGTAATTCTCTTTTTTTGAACAACAATACAATATGGGTTTTCTGCGTTTTGAAATCCTTTCAAACAAAACATTTGATTCAAGATGGATAACCAATTAAAATATAGATATCGCGAATTACCGATTTGATATTTAGCTTCTGATAATTCATTTTACTCACTTTTCCAATGTGAATAGGGTTAATCGATAAAGAAAGGGGCATGTTAGTTGAAACAGGAATTAGAACGAATAGATGATGAACATGCAGTTGAAATTTTCAAGGCTTTGTCGAACCAAACTAGGGTAAATATTATTCAAATGCTCAAAGATCACGACAGTAATTTCTCAGCACAAGCACATGTCATTAAAGATGAAGGTTTTGAGGGTGGAGTTTGTGTAAGTGATATTCAGAGCAAAACCGGGATCTCTCAGTCCACGACATCCCAGTATTTATCGATCTTATTGCAAAGTGGGCTCGTTGAAATGAAACGAATTGGACAATGGACGTATTATCGCCGTAATGAGAAAACGATCAAACAGTTTGAAAAATACATTGGCATGAATATATAACCCTTAAGTAAGGAGGATTGCAGTGAGTTTATTAAATCATAGTGCTTTCAACAAAATGTACCAAAGGGACAAAATGACACTTGGTTTCTCCATTCCGACAGCAAAAATGTCTAAAAACCCAATAATGGAGAATCAATTGGAGCTTGCAATTAAAATAGAAGACTATGGTTTTGCAGCTTTATGGCTTCGTGATGTTACAGTCCAGAACTTAAATGTAGATGATAACGGACAAATGTATGATTTATGGATTTATTTAACATATCTTGCCGCAAAAACTAAGCATATTGCGTTGGGTACATCAAGTGTTGTCCTTCCACTTCGCCATCCTGTGCGAGTTGCGAAGGAAGCGGCATCAATTGACCAGCTGTTTCCTGAACGGCTGATTATGGGTGTTGCATCGGGCGACCGAGAAAAAGATTATATCGCGCTAGGAGTGTCGAAGCAAGACGTTGGTCCGTTATTTAAAGAACGATTCTCTTTCCTCGAACAGTTGTTAAAAGAGGATCGCCCCACAATCCATAGCTATTTTGGTGTGATGGATGGCACAGACATGAGAATGATACCAAAACCAGTCTCTTCGATTCCAACAATGGTGACGGGGTTTAGCAAGCAGCCGATGGAATGGATTGCGGAGCATGGGGATGGTTGGATTCAATATCCAAGAACAATTGGTAACCAAACAAAATTAATAAATGACTACCGTACGTTGACCGAGATTCACGCCCCAGGAGTGTTTAAACCATTCTCTCAAACTTTATTCATCGACTTATCGGAAAATCCCGATGCGCCTCCTGTTTCCATACCTTTAGGATATCATGTTGGTCGCAACCAATTAGTGGAACTTCTTCATCAATTTCAAGAAATTGGTGTCAATCACCTGGCCTTTGTTTTGTACTTTTCACAGCGTCCCCCTGCAGAAGTAATTCAAGAACTGGGTGAGTTTGTTTTACCTTACTTCCCCACTCATGAACTCGCTGACAAATAATAAAGGGAACACGAAAGGTAGATGACTTATGACAAACATAGCAAACATACCACTTTCTGTACTTGATCCCTCACCTATGATTGAGGGAGGGGCAGCTGAACTTTCTCTCCTGAATACGCTAGATTTAGCAAAAAAAGCCGAACAGTGGGGTTATAAAAGGTTTTGGCTTGCAGAACATCATAATTGGGTAGGAATGGCCAGCTCGGCTTCGCCTATAGTGATTGGAAGGGTGGCCTCTGTCACAGAAAAAATTCGTGTCGGCTCGGGAGCTTTGCTGCTTTCCCATTATTCTCCTCTTTCTGTTGCTGAGCAATTTGGGACATTGGAAACCTTCTTTCCTGGCCGAATCGATCTAGGTTTAGGACGAGCTCCTGGTACAGATCAATTTACGGCGAGTGTGTTGAGGCAACGAGTAGCCGGAGAACCTGAATTTGCAGAACGCCTACATGAGCTTATTGCTTATTTATATGGTTCAGGAACAACAACAAGGAATGGTGCAGTTAGTTTTCATGCAATTCCTGGTGAGAAAACAGAAGTTCCAATCTGGCTGTTAGGGTCTGGTCTTTACAGCGCGAAATTGGCTGGATTGCTTGGACTTCCTTTTTCTTTTGCAGGACATTTTGCCTCAGGTAACATGATGGAAGCAATAAATGTTTATCGCGAAAATTTCAGCCCGTCCGAGTTTTTGCAAAGTCCATATGTACTTTTAGCTGTTCAAGTCATAGCGGCTGACGATGAAAAAGAAGCACAAAGACTGGCAACTTCGATGTATCAGAAGTTCCTCTTATTATCACAAGGAAATTCAGCTCCGATTCAACCTCCTGTTGAAAATATGGACAAGCTTTGGAATGCGAATGAACGCAAGTCTGTGGAAGAACAGCTTTTTACTTCCATCATTGGAGACCCAATCGGTGTGAAACAGCAATTACAAGAGATAATCGTGAAAACAGGTGCGAACGAAATCATGGCTCATACAGAGATTTTTGACCATCAGGCTCGTTTGCGTTCATATGAAATTTTGTCACAATCTATAAAAAAGTGATAAAAGAGCGCATCTCCAGTGGTTAGAGTAGAGGTTATTGTAAATCCAAGGAGTATTTTTAAACATTTTTTAGGAATATTAAGACAACCTATATTCCATGCACTTTTTATAGAAAGAAGATGAACATATGTCTGAACATACAAAACAATTAACGGAAATTCCGTTTTCGGTACTTGATCTTTCACCGATAACAGTTGGCAGTACTCCAGCTGATTCTTTACGCAATACATTAGAACTCGCACAGTTTGCTGAAAAACTGGGTTACAACCGATATTGGCTCGCTGAACATCACAATATGCCTTTTATCGCTAGTTCGGCCACTTCTGTCGTTATTGCCCACGTCGCAGCTGGTACATCAAAAATTCGAGTAGGTTCAGGGGGAATCATGTTACCGAATCACGCACCACTCGTCATCGCTGAACAGTTTGGCACTCTAGAATCTTTATTTCCCGGCCGAATTGACCTTGGTTTAGGGCGAGCACCAGGCACTGATCAACGAACCGCTCGTGCATTGAGACGTGACATGAGAAGTACCGGAGATGACTTTCCTGAACAATTAGCTGAGCTTCGTGGTTACTTTGATCCTTCCTTGGCACAAGGAAACCCAATTAAAGCTATTCCGGGTGAAGGTTTGAATATTCCAATCTGGCTGTTGGGTTCAAGCGGCTTCAGTGCCCAGTTGGCTGGAGAACTTGGTTTGCCATTCGCATTTGCCAGCCATTTTTCACCACTAAACACGATGGGTGCTCTGCAGTTATATCGTAATGCATTTAAGCCTTCAAAGGTTCTAGATAAGCCATATGCGATGGTGGGGTTAAATGTGATTGCAGCAGAAACAGATAAAGAAGCTCAATATCTTGCCACTACATTACAACAGCAGTTTTTAAATTTAATGCGTGGTAACGATGTACCGCTTCCACCACCTGTTGACGATATTAACGAATTGGCTAGCCCATATGAATTAAGTGCTCTTCAGCAACAATTAGGCTCATCAATCATTGGAAGTAAACAAAAGGTAAAAGAAAAGCTACAGTCATTTTTGGAGGAAAGCCAGGCTGATGAAATCATGGCAATTGCCCAAGTTTTTGACCACAAAGCTCGCCTTCGTTCTTATGAAATTCTGGCAGAGATTACACAAAACCAAAGTTAAAAAGGACGATAATAATAAAGGAATCTCCTTGGGGGGATTTCCTTAAGAATTTGACAAAATGCCCTAGAATCGTTTGATTCTAGGGCATTTTATTTACTTTATGAGTTATTCAATAGGAAAAATTAAAAGTCTTGCTTTTTTGAATTTGCATCCGTCAAAGGCTCGATATTAATATTGTATTTTATCTTAATGTCCATCTTCTCAAACATTTCAATCCATTTTTTTTCTTCCATAGGTTTTGAGAATGGTCTTTTAGTTTGTATGCCAAGCTGTAATGGATCCACTTTCAATTCTTGTATCTTTTTAACTAGTTCATGTGTTTGTTTTTCAAGATGGGTTTCGATACCTTTTTTTATTTTTTTTAGCTCCTTTGGGTCAAATAATTGCTTATCTCCCTGGTATTCCTCAATTCTTGTGTCTATATTCACGGTATAGGTCATTGTAGAATAGCTGCTATCGATATCTACTATTGTTTTAGATTTAACATGACCCAGTACAATTTCAAATTCTGGAATTGGTAAAACTTCTACGTAGTGATCATTGTTTATCAGCTGGAAGATACGATCATCTAAAGATGAAATAGTTTCAACTAACTTGTCATCTTGAAACAAGGCTGTACCTTCATAGCTGACCTCATTCTCTTGTATTTTGAATACAGGCAAGAAAGGATCTGAATAAGGAGTATAGAGCAAATTTTTAAACTCATGAAGATTAACGACAGTTATTTCTCCTTGGTTTTTTTCCTCATAGTGCTTCAGCATTCGGTAAAACGAGTAATCCAAGTTTTCATCTTTATCCAATTTACTTCCCAAGTACTCTTCAAAATTTCCTTTTACGATAACTAAATAGATTCTCAAAGGGACATCCGGATCAGTCAATAATACATTTATAATGGACATAATCCCTTCTTTTCCAAGTTCCTCACTAATTACCAGCATCCGCATTTGTCCGAATTTAATTTCCTGGTAGAAGTTTAAGTTGTACTTCTGTACTCCTTCCTTTAATAAGCTGACTTCTTGTGACATTACACTCTTATTTTCTTTACTTAGAGGAGGCAAAATTGTACTGACATTTACTTTCCCTTCATCCCCCTTACTAATAGACAAAAAGGTAATGGGAGAAATTTCTTCAATAAGGTTATTTTCGGTAAAAGGGATACAGCCAGATAAACATAAAGTCATAAAAAGGAGTATCAATCTTTTAAATATCTTTTTATGTAGACGCATGTTTATTAACCCCCTTTTTTTTCATTACTAAAACAATAACAAGTGGGACAAGAAAATAGCTTATGATTCCAGCTATAATTTGAAGATTAAGTAAAAATTGTTGCTTCTCCCAAGACTTCCAAAATAATTGATTCAAAAAAACCATTCCAATAAAAATAAGGAATACACTGAATAAAAAACCTTTTCCACTGGACGGCTTGCTCATTTTACCAAAAGCTATTTTAAATGCTCCATAAAACAATAGTAGAAATAGAGAAACTGCAAAAACTAGGTTAAATAATTCAAAGGAAAGCATGACCATATCAATTCGTTCAAACACTGGATTTTGAAAATAACGGGCCATATTAATAATTGGATATTGACTTTTACTTAAATAATTGGAA
>Ga0180008_1002205_pt1 | contig 10792 bp, 11 predicted proteins | sample MM_PW_MetaG_FD_121121 | JGI IMG/M metagenome (GOLD analysis project Ga0180008, IMG submission 121121) | Groundwater microbial communities from the Aspo Hard Rock Laboratory (HRL) deep subsurface site, Sweden - MM_PW_MetaG | ecosystem: Environmental > Aquatic > Deep subsurface > Groundwater... | reverse complement strand
GACTCGAACGCACGACTCTCTGCTTAAAAGGCAGATACTCTACCGACTGAGTTAACGCCCCATAGAGCTAGGCTTTATACAAAGTCATTATTCTCATGTCAAGAAAAAAAGTGCAATATAAAATCGTAACATGCTGAGCTGACTGAGTCAAGGATGAGATGAAAGGACAGGCTTTTATTGTATGAGAATGGAAGGATGGAAATTTGATGTGACCATGAGAAAGGAATAAGGTATGATGTTGAACAATCTTTTCTGATAATTTACAGCAATAACTAATGGAATAGAATATGGGATTTATAAACGGAACAGCAAGTTTTGTCCGCTTCAGCGTTGAAGGGGATTTGCCTGAAAATATTTGGGATTTTATCGCGGATCGGGTTGTTGCATTTTCCTTTCGGGATATTGATGAGACCTATGAAGAGGATTCTCTTGGCTGGGTGTCGGTTCTCAATATGTTTGATACGGAATTTAATTATGCTTCCTATGCAGCTGGCAATTATGTAACCTTGTCCATGCGTCATGATGAGCGCAAGGTATCTTCGGCCATCGTCAAAAAATATGTGCAAAAGGAAGAGGAGCGAATCAAAAAGGAAAAGCAGATTCCTAAGATATCGCGAACCATGCGGGTGGAGATCAAGGAGCGTATTCAAAATGAGTTAATGCGCAAATCTCTGCCCATGCCTGCCGTGTACGATCTGTGCTGGAATCTGGAAAATTCAAGTCTCCTCTTTTTTTCCACCAATAAAAAAGCGCAGGCCCTGCTTGAGGATCATTTTAAGGAAAGTTTCGGACTCACCTTGATGCAGCAGATCCCGTTTCTCTGCGGCCAGCATCTTCTTGATGAGGAAGATGCTGAAAAGCTGGCAAGGATTACACCGGATATCTTTTTATAAGGCAGGGAGACAAAAAAAATGGATTTAGTAGACCTCATAGAGGAAAAACGCTTTATCGGGCAGGAGTTTCTTACCTGGCTCTGGTGGAAAAGTGAAGAGCGCGGTGGGGTGATCGCCCTTGCCGCTGAAGGTGACATCGTCGTGGTCTTTGAAAAACACATGCTCCTGGAATATGGGGAAGGAGAGTCCAGCGAAAAGCTAACGTGTCGCGGCTTGCAGACGGAGTTGCAAGAAGCGCGAACTGGTTTGGTTATGGGGAAAAAACTGGAGCAGGCCAGGATCCAACTGACTCACAATGATTACGAGTGGAATTTTACCCTGGCCGGATCGCTGATGGAGTTTCGTAATGTAAAACTCCCTAAGACAGAAGGAGACACGGGGCCCACAAACAACCCGGAAGAGCGTGAAGGAATGGTCTTGGAGCGAATTTTTCTCTTTGAGCAACTGGAGCGCATGGTATTGGAGTTGTTTCGACTCTTTTTGCAGGTCAGAGTCGGGGAGGGGTGGCGCGAAGAGTTGCTCAAAGTTCGTGAATGGGTGAACAAGGCTGAAAGGGTTTGAGGCCTGTCTGATGCCCTAATAATTGATGAAGGAAAGACGAGTGAATCATGGAGTTTGAAACCGTAATCGGGCTGGAGATCCATGCCCAGCTGAAAACCAAATCAAAAATATTCTGCGGCTGTTCCACAGAGTTCGGGGCACCACCAAATACCCACACTTGCCAGGTCTGCCTGGGAATGCCTGGAGTCCTTCCCGTCCTTAACAAGAAGGTGGTAGAGTATTCTATCAAAATGGGACTGGCAACGAATTCCACCATCAACAGATTTAACCAGTTTGCCCGCAAAAATTATTTTTACCCGGATCTTCCCAAAGGCTATCAGACATCGCAGTTTGATCTGCCCATTGTCGAGTTTGGCAAGGTGGAGATTGAAGTGGCTGGGAAGAAACGGGTGATTGGCATCACGCGTATGCACATGGAAGAAGATGCCGGTAAACTGATCCACAACGACCAGGAACCTGTTTCCTATGTGGACCTGAATCGTACCGGAACGCCACTCCTGGAGATTGTTTCAGAGCCGGATCTGCGTTCTCCTGAGGAGGCTTATGCATATCTGCGTAAGCTGCATGCCATCTTGCGTTATCTTGATATATGTGACGGCAATATGGAAGAGGGAAGTTTTCGCTGCGATGCCAATATTTCTCTCAGACCCATTGGCCAAGAGGAGCTTGGCACGCGAACGGAGTTGAAGAACATGAACTCCTTTAAGAATGTGCAGAGTGCTCTGGAGTATGAGGTTCGTCGGCAGCGTGATGTCCTTCTTGATGGGGGGGAAGTGGTGCAGGAAACTCTGCTCTGGGATGCGGACCATAACAGGACAGAGTCTATGCGCTCCAAAGAAGAGGCGCATGATTATCGTTATTTTCCCTGTCCGGATCTGGTTCCCGTGGTAATCGATGAGAGTTGGATTGAAGAGATCAGGGCCAGCCTGCCTGAGCTACCGGATGCCAGAAAAGAGCGATTTGTTGCACAGTACGAGCTTCCGGAACATGATGCCACAATCCTCACTTCCTCCAGAGAACTGGCAGACTACTTTGAAAGTGCGGTGAAGAGCTGCGGCCAGGCCAAGAAGGTTTCCAACTGGATCATGACGGAACTCATGCGGGAACTCAAGGGTGAGGACGTGACCGCTTGCCGGGTGAGGCCGGAACAGCTTGGCGGACTGCTACAGATGGTGGCCGATGGGACTATTTCCGGAAAGATTGCCAAGACCGTTTTTCTGGAGATGATGGTGTCGGGCAAAGACCCGGAAGTTGTGGTCAAAGAGAAAAACCTGGTACAGGTCTCTGATCAGGGCGAGCTGCTGGCCATTGTTCAGGAAATAATTGCTGCAAATCCAGCACAGGTTGCTGAATTTAAAGGTGGCAAGACTAAACTCATGGGCTTTTTTGTGGGGCAGCTTATGCAGAAGACTAAAGGGCAGGCCAATCCTCAGGTCGCCAATGAACTGTTCAGCAAAGAGTTAGCATAAGATACCCATAAGAAAGACATGCTGACAATGCCTGTTGTTTCAACTGTCCGATATGTTGAAATTATAATCCTCGGTTATATGGCTGTGCTGACTTTTTGGAAAGATTCTGGTCCAAAAAAAAATACGGTTCTCGGATAACTTCCCAGGCCATGTGGTAATGGAAAAAGAGCAGTGGCAGAAAAAAGGGGCAGGGCATAGGCAGCGCCTCCGTGATCGCTTTCTTGAGCGTGGACTGGATGGCTTTACTGACGCCGAGGTTCTTGAGCTCCTCCTCTCTTTTGGTACTCCCCGCAGCGATTGCAAGGATACGGCACGGTCGGCACTTGAACACTTCGGCAGTCTTGCGGCTGTGTTGGAGGCATCATTGCCTGCCCTCCAGGAGATCAAGGGAATTGGGGCGAAGAACGGTTTTGCTGTTCATTTTATCCAGGCAGTCTCCCGGCGTTACCTGAAAGAGCGACTTCGCGGCAAGCGCTATCTTCATTCTTCCAACGAGGTTCGCAACTACCTGCTTCATAGCCTGCGGGGGCTCAAGAAAGAAATTCTCACTGTTATCTACCTGGACTCCTCCCATGCAATTCTCAATACCGAGACTGTGGCGGAAGGGACTATCAATGTCAACACCGTTTATCCACGGGAGTTGGTTAAGAAGGCCCTGCAGGAAAATGCTTCGGCTTTAATTATCGCCCACAATCACCCATCCGGTTCACTGGACCCCTCTCCCCAGGATTTACAGCTGACCCGGACCCTTGCCCTGCTTGGCAGTCTGATGCAGATCCAGCTCCTTGACCATATCATTATCGGGGACGGCAGTTTTTCTTTTGCCGACCATGGATTGATGAACGAGATCAGTCAGCAGTGCCGGGAGACCATGGAAGGTCTGCATCAGCGCTAAATGGTCACTGCCCTCTACATCCATATTCCTTTCTGTGCAGCCAAGTGCAGTTATTGTTCTTTTAACTCCTATGCGGGCCTGGAAGGACTTCAAAGCAAGTATGTCGACTCCTTGTGTGCGGAACTGAAGAAAATGGCCTCGGAGGGTGATATAGGGCCCTTGCGGACGATTTTTATGGGTGGTGGAACTCCAACGCTTCTTCACGGTAGCCTGCTTGACACGGTGTTGTCCTCCTGTTTTGCTCTTTTTTCCGTCGCTCCTGATGCGGAGATCTCCATCGAGGCAAACCCGGGAACTGTAGATAGGGAGAAATTAGACCTCCTCAGGAAGCTTGGAGTCAACCGGATATCCCTTGGAGTGCAATCGTTTAATGATCAGGAACTAGCCAGAATAGGGCGCATCCATTCGGGCACCGAGGCGACCAGGGCAGTGCATATGGCTCGGGCAGCAGGTTTTAACAACCTGAGCATAGACCTGATGTACGGGTTACCGGGGCAGAATCCCGGAAGCTGGCAGACGAGCCTTGAAACCGGGATTTCCCTGGGATTAAATCACCTGTCACTCTATCAGCTAACCGTGGAAGAAGGTACACCTCTGGAGAGGATGGTGAGAGAGGATAGACTGCAACTTCCTGATGATGATGAGGTTGCGGTTATGGATGCGATAAGCGCAGAACTCACTGCGGCAGCGGGTTTGTTTCAGTACGAGATCTCCAATTATGCACAACCTGAATACCAGTGCCGACACAATATCACTTACTGGGAAAACAGGGAGTATATGGGAGTCGGGTCAGGGGCTGTGTCCTGTCTGAATGGCTGCAGAAGGCGAAATATTGCCGACCCGGAGCAATACTGCCGTTTGCTGGAGGCTGGAGAATCTGTGATCATTGAAGAGGAAACGTTGGAGTCTGATGCCTCTTTTCGAGAATCAGTGATCATGGGCCTGCGCCTGAACAAAGGGGTATCGGTGGGCCAGCTGGAAAACCGATATGGGCTTCTGCCAGAGAAATATTATGGTGATCTCTTCAAGCAGTTAGTAGCGGATGGTTTACTTGAGCAGAGATCGGGCTATCTTCGTTTGACAGCCCGTGGGAGAGTTTTTGCCAACCAAGTTATGGCTGAGCTGGTCTAGGGAGGTATCCGCAAACTCATCTGAACATCCTGTTTTTCCTCTTCAGGCCATCTCCGGCCGATCTTCAATCATACAATCCCCAGCAGTCCTGTTACAACTCCTGTCACGACAGAAGAAAGAAACTCGTCAGAAAAAAGGTGATGTTGATTCTTCAACAAAATTGAAGAAATGTAACAACAAAACTGTCAAAAATGCAATTTTACTCCACATCAAAAACGAGACGGATGTATGGGTAACAGATTGAAATAGCATAAGAAAAATATTTGACTGGTCCCTCCTTCCGTTTGGCATGATATTCGCAATTCTAGAGTAATTGATTTCTAAAAAAATTCGGCTTTGACTGATCCATGAAGTCTGGAAGCGAGCCTCAAGCGTTAAGGAGAGTGGCTGATGGAACTGGCTGTTATTCAACACAGTCCCTGGGAGGGGCCTGGCCGTTATCTCAGACAGGCGGCCCTGGAACGGGGTGTTAGCCTTACCCTGATCAGGGCCTGGGAGAGGAAGTTTCCTGACCCGAGAGCCTTTTCCGGTTTTATTTTCCTGGGCGGTAGTGCAGGTGTCCATGAAGAGAAGCGCTATCCATTTTTGCAGATGGAAAAAGAGTACCTGAAAAAACGTATTCTCGAGACAGACCAACCCTGCCTGGGGATTTGTCTGGGACACCATTTGCTTGCCGAGGCCTTTGGGGCTCGGGTGGGTCCTAATTTCTGCTCTTCAATCGGTGCCTGTGAAACTCTCCTGACGGAAGCCGGTCGTAATCATCCGGTTTTCAGTGGGTTCACCCGCAGATTTCCGACCTTCAAGTGGCATGGACAGGCGGTGATTCCACCACTTCCCAATTATTTTGAGATACTGGCAACTTCAAAAGAGTGCCAGGTCGAGGCCTTCAGTATAGCGGCACGACCCTATGTTATAGGTATTCAGTTCGACAATCATGCCGCCCATCCTGACGATGTCCGCCGCTGGTATGCACGGGATAAGATCTGGCTTGATTCCGTCTATCCTCTGCATATCAGTATTGAAGAACTGATTGAAAAAATAAGAAAGGTGAACAGTTTGTTTTTGCATGATTTTTCCCTGTTATTTTCCAATTTTGTGGAGCTTTGCCACTGATGAAAAAACTCGAAAACAGAGCAGTCAAAATTATTGACACGACGCTGAGAGAGGGAGAGCAGTCCCCTGGCGTTTTCTTTGATCTCGCTGTGAAGAAAAAAATTATCGACGGGCTTGCACGGCTTGGCGTTGATGAGATAGAGATTGGTGTTGCCAGCCAGGAAAACAGTGATCTTCAGGCCCTGGCCTATTATATCCGCAGCATCCATCCACAGCAGGCCTTTTCTCTTTGGTGCCGTTGTCAGGAAACAGATATTCTCTATGGCGCTTCCCTGCGTCCTGCCTGTCTTGCCTTGTCCATTCCCGCATCCGATCTGCATCTTGAAAAAAAATTGGGGAAGGACCGGGAGTGGGCTGTGCAGCGGCTAAGACAGTCCATCAGCCAGGCTTTGGCAGCTGGAGTACCCAGGGTTGCGGTCGGTCTCGAAGATGCAAGCCGGGCAGAGCCGCAGTTTGTCCTGGAGCTGGCGAGAGCGGCCGAAGAGGCAGGGGCCTTTCGTCTGCGCCTGGCAGACACTGTGGGGATCTGCACTCCGAGTAGCATTATCCGGTTACTTGAGGGATTTGATGGGCTGAGGCTGGAACTGGGAATCCATTGCCACAACGATTTCGGCATGGCCACAGCCAACACCATTACTGGCCTGGATCATGGTGCTGTGTGGGGGGATGTGACTCTTCTCGGCCTTGGAGAACGTGCCGGTAACAGCCGTCTGGAGGAAGTCCTTGCCTTTCTCACCCTGCAGAAGAAAACAGGAGCTTACAATTTGAACGGACTGCCTGAGCTGAGCAGGATGGTGGCAAGGGAGAGCGGTCAGGAGATAGCACCATCCCGTCCTATCATCGGCGAGAATCTGTTTTGCTGCGAGACCGGTATTCATCTGCAGGGGATTATGGCCGATCCTGCCACCTATGAACCTTTTGATCCGGAGCTTATCGGCGCAAGGAGAACGCTTCTTATCGGTCGGAAGGCCGGGCGACGCAGCATCGCGGCTACTCTATGTCGATTAGGTCTGCCCCGGACAGATGAGGCAGGCCTTGCCTGTCTGACCCGGCGGGTACGTTCTTTGGCTGCTGCCCATGAGCGTTCCCTGGCCGATCATGAAATCAGACAGCTGGCGATCAGTCCCTGAGTTGTTGACATCCTTCCAGGCAGTTGACCTTAGTCCACGGAGAGTGCTCTTGCCAATATCGTCCTTATTGTTTCTACCTTCTGGACAGAATACATTTTCAGGAATCGTGTCAAAAGGCCGGTATTTGACTTTTTTTATCATAAAAAAAGAAGCCCATTGAGCATACCGGTTTCCTGCGTGCTCAATGGGAAATTCAGGGGATCGAAATTGTTGGCTGGCATCCTGAGGAGGATTTGAAATGAATTGGCCGGCTTTTATCCGTCCAAAGCAAATGCGGGTTTGCTCAGGTTGAATTTCTTGATGCGGTAACCGATCTGGCGCTGGGTAAGGCCAAGTTCCCGCGCAGCCCGGGCCTGTACCCAACCGTTGCGACGCAGCGATGCCTCGATTTCCTGCCGTTCCAGATCCTGCAGAGAGCCGTGACCGGCGTGGATTTCCCTGGTCGGTAAATGAAATGGTTCGTTCAGAGCAGGCCTGGGTGTGGAGAGTCCACTCATGTGTGTTCTCAAATCTGCGGGATGTATGACCTGGTCATCAGCCAGGATCACCAACCGCTCTATCAGGTTCTGTAGTTCGCGGACATTTCCAGGCCAGTCATAGGCGATCAAAAAGTCGAGAGCTGTGCGTGCCAGCATAATCTCTTTCTCGTTGCGTTCATTGCTTGAGCGTAAAAAATGGTCGAGCAGCAGAGGTATATCATCCCTTCTCTCGCGTAGTGGCGGCAGAACGATCGGCACTACATTCAAGCGGTAATAGAGGTCACTGCGAAACAGTCCTTGATCCACGTTGGATTGCAGATCGACGTTGGTGGCGGCAATGACTCGGACGTCTACTGTGAGAGTACGGGTGCCGCCGATTCGTTCAAACTGTTGTTCCTGGATAACCCGCAGCAGCTTTGCCTGAAGAAGAATGGGCAGTTCACCGATTTCGTCGAGAAAAATGGTGCCGCCATCTGCCATCTCAAATCGACCGGGCTTGGCTGCCGTTGCCCCGGTAAATGCTCCTTTGTCATGGCCGAGCAGCTCACTTTCCAGCAAGTTTTCCGGGAGTGCCGCGCAGTTAACCTTAATAAAGGGTTTATCCTTTCTCTTGCTGGCCTCGTGGAGAGCGCGCGCTACTAATTCTTTTCCGGTACCGGATTCGCCAAGGAGGAGAACGGTGGCGCGACTGGGAGCAACTTTTTCGATTGTCCAGTAGACCTCCTGCATCACAACTGAATTGCCGATAATGTAATGGCGGTTGAAACGACTGTGCAGCTCAGCCTTCAGAGATTTGTTTTCTTCAACCAGTTTCCTTTCTTTTTTGGAGATGGCGTGGTGGAGTACAAGGAACTGACCGATGAGAGTGGCCAGGATTTCCAGAAAACTCATGTCCTCCTCAAAGGATATCTCAGGACCAAAGAGATGGTCCACGGTAAGAACCCCTACAGGGACTCCTTCTACCTTCACTGGTACTCCAAGAAATGAGAGGCTTTCTTTTTTGATCCGGCTTCTCGCCCCTGTGCGGTTCAGGAAGAGGGGCTCGCTGTGAATGTCAGGCACCACACAGGGTGAGCCGGACTGAAAGATCTGGCCGCAGATGCCTTCGGAAAGTCCATATATACCGCGCTGCTCCTCTTCTACACTGAGGCCGTAGGAGGCCTTGATGGACAGGCGTTGTCTGTTTGGATCAACAAGAACAAGGGTGGCCCGCTCCATGTGGAGAATATCGTGAAGCACCTTGAGGACACTGCTCAGGGTGGTATCAAGATGAACAGCGTGTCCGATAAGCTTGCAGACCTCTGACAGGGCTCTTATTTTCAGGGTCTCCAGGTGGCATGCGGCCGATAATACCTGAATCGGCTGAGCCGTTTTGTCCATAGTATTCATGTGTAACCTCTTGCTCACTGACCTTGCGGAATATCCTGCGACTTATCTCCTGACTGAAATTGTCAGTATTTAGGTCATCTCGAAAAATTGCTTTTTGCCAAAGCTCTTCGTCACAGCAAAAAATAAATTAATGCTCACATATCAACTAGCTGCTGCGCTTATTTTTTTCGTCTGCTTCTTGATCTTGAACAAAAAATCTAATTTTTCAAGGCACCATTAAGTCAAAAGGAAAGCAAAAAACGTACCATGCTGAAAACACGCTCCTTTGCGAGAGTTTCTTGGCTGGAAATTACTTTTTTGTGCAGGCTGCTCTTTTTGTCTATACAAATTTGTTCTATTTGTGTTTTTTTTGTAAGGTGGCAAGCCATGACTGAACTGCCTTCTTCTTGAGTTGGGAATGGATAGCCTTTCTGATTTGGGACTTTGCCTCGCCAGGTTCTGTTTTCTCGGTTTTTATCACTTCCTCACAGAGCAGGATATGAAACCCCATGTTCGACTCAACCACCTTGCTGATTTCTCCTGGCTCCATGGCAAAAAGGGTTTCTTCCAGGCTGGGGTAAATACCGCCTCGGCCAACCGGACCAATGCTGCCTCCCTGCAGGGCGGACGGGCATTCGGAGTAGCGCTGCGCCAATTCACTGAAATCAACTCGCGCGGCCAGGGCCTTGTCATGAACCTTGTTGATACGGGTCAGGGCTGCCTGGCGACTGTTTTCCGGAAACTGATCATTAATGGTTATGAGAATATGGCGTAGACGGCGCTGTTCAGGTGTTACCGTATTGGCTGCTGCAAAGGCCTCCTCAACCTGCGTTTCACTGGGTGGTTGAACACCGGCTGCTACCCGCACCAGGGTGGCTTCCACGGTCAGGTCTACTTCAAGGGCGGTGGCCATGCTCCTCAGATCCAAATCATTTGCTGCCATATCCTGCTCAAATCTCTCTGGCGATTCGTAGCGTTTGGCAATACCAGCCATGGCATCCTGGACTGATTTTTGCGGCACCACCACCTGCATACCCTCTTTACTGGTCAGTATCTTCTTTTGCATAATACATTCTTCTTCAGCCCGGCTTTGTACCGCTGCCTGCTCATGACTTGTAAGTTCACCAGGGGTACGGCGAAACATCTGCAGGGAAAATTTGAGCAGATTATAGGGAAGGGATGGTTGGAGCATGGCAAATCACCTCTCTGGGGCTATGGGATGAGCGTGTGGGGGCATGTGGTTTCATTTCAGGCTGCAATGTGTCTTTTCATATCTGGTTTGCTCGGTCACTTCTTTGTTGCTGCCGTTTCCGAGTGAGAATGCAAGAATGTGACCAGTCGCTCATTTTTCTTCGCTTTCCCCTGTTCTATTTTCATTTTGTCCGATTTTCCGGTCTGTTCTGATGGAGGCAAACTCTACCATTTTGTAGAGTTTCTTCGAAAATGTAGCAACGTCACAAAAATGCTACCGCCTTGCTTGAGGTCCTCTGTCCAGTCACCTGTTTATAACTATCTGTTTTTAATGGAGATAAAAAATAATTAGTCTTTGGCACGACCTTTGTAATGGACCTTACTGTAACAAGGAAGCCGAGGAGGGCTTGTCAAAGAGACAACCCTGGAACAAATAAAAAAGGCTGTGATAACGCGAGTGGGCAGCCGGCAAATTTACAGAGGAGTTTTCCTATGAGAAAAGTAGCTATTTACGGAAAAGGCGGTATCGGCAAGTCCACTACCACTCAGAATACAGTAGCCG
>Ga0180008_1002204_pt1 | contig 10800 bp, 3 predicted proteins | sample MM_PW_MetaG_FD_121121 | JGI IMG/M metagenome (GOLD analysis project Ga0180008, IMG submission 121121) | Groundwater microbial communities from the Aspo Hard Rock Laboratory (HRL) deep subsurface site, Sweden - MM_PW_MetaG | ecosystem: Environmental > Aquatic > Deep subsurface > Groundwater... | reverse complement strand
TGTATGGAAGGATATATCCCACTTTCTTATAGAACGTTGGGAGATGTAGCAATTCCGTATGAGTCGGAAGGCGCAACATGGGGAGATTTAACAGAAACAGAGAACCTAGAAACTGCTGTTCTTGGTTCAGAAGATGGTTGGCTCTATTACACCGATTTTGGAACCAGTGATGCTAGTGGCACTGATAGTTCAGTTGCTATAACTGGTATGTGGACAAGCAGATGGTTAGATTTTGATATGCCAGATATCAATAAAAGAATAACACGAGTTACATTATTATTTGATAATGAATGTTCAGCAGGAGGAACAGCACATTTTATACATGTGAACATGTATAAAAATTGGGATATGTCTACCGTTGTTGCTACAGCTAATATTCCATTATCTAGTTCTAATGCCGATTGGGATATATTGCTCGAAAAGAGGATAGATACGTCATTTACTTGTAGAACAATGGCGGTAGAAATGTATACTGATAGTATAGACGAGCCGTGGACTTTACATGAGATTATTGTTGAATATCTACCAAAAGGACGGACTTTAGTACTATGAGATTACCACAAATGAATATACCAGATTTAACAAGGAAGGAATCTGTTCCTATAATCAATAATATTATCAAGAGAATAGTGTATGCTATTAATACGATTGAATTTGGAGAACCAGCATCAGGAAATGAAAATATTCTGTGTAAATTTGTAACACTAGCATGTACAGCAGCAGATGAGGTAGTTAGTGCGTCTCATACGTTAGGCACTACTCCACATTCTACAATCTGTACTTGGGAAGATAAACCAGGAATATGGTATAAACCCACGGATGCAACATCCGCGGACACGTCAGATACTATATATGTACTGTGCAATACAGCTAACACGAGTGCTGTATTAATGGTATTCTAAGGAGGAATTATTATGTCTTTTGATCTGGGTTTAGGTGGAGGAATGTCAGAAGAGGAAGGATGGAGTACTTCGAAGCAAGAACCAAAGTATCAACCTTATGCTCAGGAACAGGTTGATATCCTAAAAAGACCTGCTAATAAAGCATATGAGCAAGCTATGTATCGACTCATGAATGCTCAGGGGTTTAACCCACAACAGCAACAAACATGGCAACAGGGCTGGAATCAAATGGAGAGATTTGGACCTGAGGGGCCTTACTCTCAAACAGCCCAAACGTACTTACAGCCGTATATGGGTGCGGGGTATATGCAAACCCTAGATCCATACTTTACTGCACAAAGAGCAGAACTTGAGCAAGCAGTTCCACTCGAGCAAGAGCAATACTGGCAAGATATGAAGAGGCAGCTTGGGGGTCTGTGGGGAACATCTGGAAGAGGACTCGAGGAAACAGCTGAGGGTTATGGAAAATTAAGGGCTGCACAACAAAAAACATTTGCAGATCTAGAGGGACAAAAGGCTGCTGCTGCTCAGACGGGGATGGCTTGGACAGGACAGATGACACCTCAGTATGCACAAATGATGGATCCTACTCAGTGGAATCAGCAGAGAATGCAATGGCAAACAATGCCCGAAGATTATCTAAATCAACAGAGAGCAACGTATGCACAACAAGCTGCTCCATGGAGTGAAATAGCCCTTAATATCGCTGGTATGGGGTACCAGTATCCTAAAAGAGTTGTGACAAACCAAGAGAGTGGATCTACCGGAATGGAGATGGGTGGTGGGTTAAGCTTAGGAACCTGTTGGGTTGTTAGAGCTCTATTTGGAGAGACTGGAAAGAAAACTAAGATACTTATTACCTTGGTTAATGAGATATGGCCTAAGTCGTCTCTCTACGGGTGGATTAGATATAAACTCTATATGCGATTTGGTGAAAGAATTGCCAATTTCATTAAGAAGGATAGTTTTATTAGACATAATGTGGGGAAGATACTGAAGTGGTATTTTAATAGACAATATAAGAAGTTAAACTAAGAGGTGTAATCTATGGCGATATACGATCCTGTTTCAGGGCGATACTATAATTCAGAAGAAGAAATGCGAACAGCAGCTTTGGTCCGCCAAGCCCAAGAAAGGGAGAACTTCCAACGTGGTGGACCAGGTATTATGGACGCTATAAGTTCTGGATGGAACTGGTTAACTGGTGGTGGACTAGCGGAAACTACCCGTAAGCCTATCCCTCCGCCAGAGTCATCTGAGGAGGCCTATCGTCGGTTTCGGATGAATGCATACGGGAATCCAGAAGGTCCATATGGTGGACCTGAGCCCATAGGGCCACGTGAAGCCCCTAGTCCAACTCCCCCAATGGCACAGACACCTCCATTTTATTCTCCTCCTGGAGTTCCTCCACAGAATTTCTCACAAGGAGACCCTGCAGCTCAGTGGAGACAGTTTGTAGAAGCTGGTGGTAAAGAGATGAAGTATGACAATGGAACTACCATTAAATATAAGAAACCAGAGTCACCTGAAGAAAAGGCAAGGAGACAACAGGTGAAAGCACAGGTAGGAGCAAGCCCCCAACCGGGTGGTGCTCCGCAAGGTCGTGCAATTTCTGGTCCTTTTCCTATGGAAACAGAACAGGTAGGTCCAAGACCAGGGGACGTCGGTCCTGGACAAGCACCACCGCAAGAGCAACCTCCAACACCACCCCAGGGTCCTGGTGATTATCCAGCAAGAGATGTAGATCGGAGAGCTCAGGCAGCTGCTCTGCAGTATAAAAGTAGATTTGCTCCAGGAAATGAGCCGATGAATGCTGCAGAATGGGAGCGTAGAAAGAGAGCTCTTATTGAACAAAAAGCATCAGAACAGGAACGTTTATTACAAGAATCTATGCCTGAAAAAGGAGTACTATTAGCTAGAGCCTATGAAAGGATAAATAGATCTACAGGAAAAGGAACCCGAATTTTATTGGGGATTCTTTCTGGAAATCCTTTTTGGGCAGACGGAATAGCTGCAATGGAGGCAGAGTATGAGGCTAAAAGAGCAGCTGTTATAGGAAAAGAACGTAGAGATATATCTGCTAATAAATATACAGAGTTAATGGATCTGGTGGATGGTCTGGACAAGAGACAAGGGGAACATAAGAAGGTTGTAGCGGCGGAATTGACACAGAGGATACAGGAAGAACCGAATCTTATCTATAGTAGAGATGCTAGCAAAGATTATGCCTTACTCCTAGGTGTACCTACAGATCAGGTGGAGCAATTTTTAGATGACCACTTTGATGAGAAAACTGGTGTATTTAATCTTCTAAAAGACCCATATGAGGAGAACATAATTCGAGCTAAGAATGATGCGAATGTTATTCTTGAACTTTATCCATGGATTCCAAAAGAGATGGCTTTATTGGTAACAAAGCATCCAAACTTACTTCTTGAATTGTCTACTGATGAGGCTAAATTGTATGAAGTAAAAGCAATGCATGAAAAAGATCCAGAAAAGAAGGCTGAGTATCAAAGAATATCGGACTTACTGCGTTCAAGGGCTACCACATTGGCTCAGTCTGAACCTATGAGAAGACTAATCATGCTACAGAATATACACGACAATAAAACTGTATGGGATAAGATGACAGAAAAAGAACAAACAGAGTGGTATGTGACCTACCAAGATGCACATAAGGCAGCATTCGGACCTGCCACTGGTAGAGATCCTAAAAGCTTATATCGGAAAGAGAGACAAGAGGAAGAGGAGCTCAAGGGGAGGATACTTACGAATCGTCACGTCGCTATACAGAATAAATTATTACTAACTGAAAAACCAGGTAAGGAAGAGAAAGACCAGTCCAATGTGTATACTAGTATTGCAGTAAAGACTTACCCTATCCTATCCCAGAAAAAGGCAAGTGCACTGAATCTGGCAGAAGCCGATAGAGACCAGCAGATCACAATAGCTATGATGGCTGAGAACCAAATTCCTACTGGGCAAACGCCAATTGAGAAGGATATAAGACGTAAGGCGGATATAATCAAGTTAGAAGTCTGGAAGTATTTCCCCTTGGAATTACAGAAACAATTAGGTAATTTATCCTACTTAGAGGCTGCTGTGGTATTGAGTGCGATATATGGGGCTCAAGTAAATGAGCCACGACAAACCCCGAATATGGCGGAAATAGCAGAGTATTTACGTCAATCACGAGAAGGGCAAAAAAAGATAAAGACGAAATAAGGGGCTAAGAATATATGGCTATTACATTAGATGAAATTAGATCCTATTATAACCCTAGCCTAGTGTCTGAAGCAGAGAGTGCGTTAGGGCCACAGGAAGAACGGGAAAAGAGATGGGACCAGGAGATGGGCATTCCCTCTAGAAGTCAAGTTCCTTTTCCTATGGAGGCAACTACTCCAACACAACCTCCTGTAACAAATAGGAGGATAACTATAAAGGAAGATGTTCAACCTTCTGGACAAGTTATGTTACCACAACAACTTCCTGCTACGGAACCTAAGACTGGTGGGTTACTGAAACCTACAGGCAATGTTCTTCTCGATCCTATGAAGGGGTTCGCTGCAGGTGTGGCTCAGGCTACGGCTGGGGAAATTGATACGGTTGATTGGCTAATCAACAAGATAGCAGATGCTATACCTGGGGTCCCGCGTCAAGAAATAATTGGGAAGCTCAGAGACGTAATTACTCCAGAAGCTTTAGATAGTGATGAGGAAACTCTGACCTATACCATTGGGAATGCTGTTGGATACGGTGCTACTCAGATGGCTTTATTGTATGCTTTGATCTTTAAGCCATTGAAGGCTGCAAAGATACTGAATGCTGTTAGAATAAAGGATGTTACTAAATTAGCTACAAAAGCTGGTAGAGCAAAAATAGGATTCCAAGGGGCATTACGAGCAGCAGAACCTGGTGGAGAAGCTTGGCTAAAAGCCATTAAGGCAGGAAAGTTCGGAGCAAGACCTGGGTTAGCTTCTCGAGCTATAGACACGTTAGGAAATGTGGGTCTTGCAGGTCCTGTGGGACTTGGTATCCATGGTGCTATAACAGGAGCTAAAGTAGAAGAGCAGACTAAAGAAGCACAAGCCCTTGAGGAAGGTAGAGAGATACCAGATAGTGAAAGATTACGGGCTAATATAGATGGAGCAATGCGGGGAGGTACCCAAGGATTTATGATGGGTACTGTTCTTGGATTAATGCATAATTGGAGTCAATTAAAGCGAACTGCAGGTATGGGTACCGTATTTGGTGGTATGTCATTGGCAGAGGGGTCAGACGTAAAACGTGGATTTGCTGATTTTATAACTGGGGCGTTATTGGGTTATATGCCCAATAAGCCGGGAGAGAAGTGGCCTTGGAGTAGAGCAAAAGGAGAGAAGATTGCTCCAGCTGATGCTTCTAAGCCAGCAGTGGATACTGGTGTAATAGAAGATCTAGTCACAGTTTCTCAGGCCGCTCAGATTGATCCTAGAGTAGCCAGGGGATGGGCGAAAGCTGCGGGGTATACTGACCAAGAAGCAGTAGTGCGAATTAGAGAAATGCAGGAAGTATATGGAGGACCGGGAGCAGATAAGATACATCCTTACGTGGATCCCTCCCTTGGGGTTGTTTTTAAGCGGGGAAGCACAAAAGGAGAAGGATTAGCTGAAAAAACATGGGAACAGATTCGGAAGAAACATAAGAATCATCTTGAGGCTGCCCTAGAGTTCGATAAGTGGGCTAAAAACTGGATATCGTCTCAGGGTATTGAACCCAACCCAGTTCTTACGGGTCACATGGATAATTTAGTTCATACCTTAACAAGAGACTCTAATGGGTATAGTCCAGTTGGGTCGGCATATATATCTCCTGCGAGTGCATTTAAGGGAACCCATACTACAAATTGGGCTGGTCAGATATATAGGGAGATCTTTAAAGCGACTAAGGCAGGAGATCTGTCTCCATGGAAAGCCGTTATGTCCGATGGGAGAGAAGTAGAGTTAGCTGATAGCCCTGGATCACGACAGTCTAGAGATGGTAAGTTCTTGTATTCTAATACAGGAGAGGAACTTCCAATCAGGGATGTTAAGATTATTGTATCAACTGCAACAGATAAACCTATCTTAACCATGCCGGAAAAGACCGCGAAGGATATATTACAAGAGCGTAGAGTTGCTGAGAAGGCTGATGCCTTGGCACAAAAACAGGCAGAAACTTCTAAGGCCAAAGCTGCTGCTGAGGAAAAACAGCAAGTGGCTGCTCAGAGAAAACTTGATGCGGAAAAACGTAAGGAGATTATCACTGAGAATAAGCGTAGACAACAAACAGGAGAAGAACTTCTAGAAGTTCCAGGAGAGGAAGTATATAAGGAAGTCTCTGTGGGGGATGCTGAGTGGAGGAATAATTTTATAAAAGAGTTGGATAAACAAATTCCTTCCAAGATGCGTAAAGAGGCAGCTACAAGGTTAGGTATCACAGAAGAAGAGTTTATTGGTATACTTGCAAATGAAGTTCAAGGTATACAAACAATAGGTAAACGATCGTGGGGGGAGAAGCAAGTAGAACCGCGAGAGGAGTTTCTAAAAAATCTAGATAGAACCATCCCTGTTGATGTTAGGAAAAGACTAGCTAGAAAACTAGGAATAACAGAAGGAGAGTTAATTGCTCGTTTGGAGTTTGAAGTCCAAAGTTTACAGAAAACAGGGGTAACATCTGGAAAACTAGAGTGGGGTAAGGGTAAACAGGAAATCGCAAAGGAAACCACAAAAGCATTACGAGCACCTTATAGAGCAAAAGGAACTAGTGCAGAGGAGTTTCTTGGCAGACTATATGGAAAAAAACCAGGAGTTACCGCGTCAGATATAGAACTTATGGGGAGACAAGTCGCAGAAGCAGAGTTGATCAAAGAGAGAAAAGCTATTTCAGCTTTCGTAGCGGCAGAGGCTAGAACTCGTGGAGTATCTGAAGCTAAGGAGGAGGCTAGACTAAGAAAAGGAACTGAATTTAAAAGATACGGTCTACAGGAACCTCGTAGTAAAGAATATTATGCTAAGGAAAAAACTGCTGCTGGAAGAATGGCCCCCGAGAAAGAAATGAATCTTAAGGCCACAGCACAAGCTCTTGGTATGTCTGTGAAAGAACTACAGAAGATGCTAGATAATATGGACGTAGGGCCACCTAGAATTACAGATCCAAAATTGATACCCTACACTCTGGAAAAATTTTTAGGATTTACTCCTGAACAAGCCAGATTGTTAGCTGAGTATCCCGTTTTGGCTGAGTTGATATTGGATGGACCTTCCGTGAGTTCCATGCTTAGAACTATTAGAGGTAGGATAGCTGAAGCAGAAAGAGATCCGGATCTTACGGAGATTGGAAGAAAACAGAAATTAACTGCTCTTAGGGCAGAAGAAGCGAGAATTCCTGAGGAAGAAAGAAAGCCATTTAGCTCAAAGGATATCTATGTAGATGATCTTGGAAGAATAAAACCCTTATCATCTAGAGCAGAGAAGTTCTTTAATGGTTTGATGGATTCTCTACAAAAACAGATCCCAGACTTGGAATGGCCCAGGATCGAGTGGCTTGGAAAGATTACTGGAAAATTGGAAGGGAAGGCTAGACGTACGGTTGATATGTTCTCGCTGAACGATTTAGTTCATGCTCTTCGCATGGATACAGAGTTCACGAAGTTAAAATATCATCAAGATGTAGTCGATTCACCGGGAGTGTCTCATCTCCCTAAAGCAGAACAGTATTTACTCAAGCCAGCTCAGTTATTTGCTACTCACAAGTTTCACAATGCTATTTTTGGTCCCCCTGAACAAATTAGGAGAACTTTAGCAGGGATAGCCAGAAGCGAGGGAATGAGGTTATCCGATAAACAACTTGATGTAGCAGCTAATTGGATTACCATGCAGAATGAGGCTAGGGGAATTAATACAAAGACAGGGCAATTATATGAAGTGGAAGAGGCTAGAGATAAGTTTACTAGGAAAGGTGGGAGAGTTCCAAAGTCTCAACCTATTACCACTAAAGATATAGAGTTTTTCTTTAATCAAGATAGAACTAAAGAATGGGGAGAGGCTGCTGATATAGCTACTGAACTAACAAAGGTAGGTGTTCTCCCATCTGAGTATAAAGACAGAGTAGAGATGTTGAAATCTTCTGTATCTGAATTAGAGTCTAGTCTTAGTGCATTTGGTCTTAAGTTTACTAATCTAAGGGAACGAGTGCAATTAGTCAATAGAGTAAAGGATATAGCAGATAGGATCGTAAGCATTAGAAACAGTGATAAAATACCAGAAGCTCAAAAAGCAATACGTATTGCTAGACTAACTAAATTGGCGGAGAAAATAAAGGATAATAAGTTAACTCCTTTACGACGAGTTGGTCTACAAGATAGTTATAATAAGTTACGTGAGCAGCATATGGTTCGTATGGCCCGGGTGGATAAAGATACGACCATGGACGAAATTACGAAGGCAGCAACCAAGGTTGATCTAAACGCTAAATATGATGATGCTGTTAAAAAATTAGATAAAGGAAGAGCTACGGAAGCTCTTGCAGAGGAGTCCATATGGGGTCCACTGCGTAAAGGAACATATCAGGGAGGAAAACTAGTAGAGGAGGGTGAAGTTGAGTCCTTCATGCGTTTAGCAAGTAGAATGTCTGACGCATATAAAGCTCTAGATAATGTACGATATCAAGAAAATCCTATTAATTGGGAACCTAATGAGAGACGATTACTGAGTACTCCGGATGGAGAACCAATTATCATATCTACTGGCACAAGTAGAATTCCAGGACTTGGTCCCTTACAACAAGCTTCATTGCAGGCATCCCTTCGTAGGGCGGGAAAGAAATATTATGTTAGCGAAGAACATGGGTTTACATCTGGGATTTCTACCGTTATTGGTATTATGGAAGAAGTCGCTCCTGGAATGAAGATGCCGATATCTGGTGGAATGATTGGTGACTACACCATGGATATAGCCAAAGGTACTAGTCCAGAAGCTAGACGTATAAGAAAAGAGATGATAGATGAGGCTATAAAAGGTGCTAAACTGTCCCCTGAAGAACAGAATGCTGCCAGAGAGTATTACTTTAACGAAGAACGAAACCGCTTGATGACAGAAGCTGCTGAACAAGCAGCCATGTCTAAAGAAGACTACGAAATGGCCATGGATCTCCAACGAGGTCAGGTAGATTATCCTTGGCTAGAATCAGAAGATATAGTAGCTATGGAGACTGAACGTGGAGCCAGGACAGCAGGGGCTGCCTCAGAATTTGGTAAATTAGGTGTTACACCCAGAGGAACCACATGGCAGATTCTAAAAGAGATGGGTCTTACTTCCGAGCAAAGGAAGGAAAGAGCAAAGTTATCTGGTGAAGCTGATAAAATACTAAGGGCTGATAGGAAATTTCAGGAAGAGCAAGAAGCTTTAGCTAGAAATGAAGAACTTGGGATTTCTTTAATCGAGTATCCTTCCGGAAAATTGGAACATCCTAAGGTTGCTGGGGCTAAAGAAGAAACTTTAACTAGGGCGAGAGTTGCTCTAGAACCAGTTACGGTTGTAGAGAACGGGAAAGATGTAGTTAGACCAGGACAATTTAGGGTAATTCTATTTCAAGAGGCTCTGACGAAAGTAGAAAGAGATAAAAAGTCAGAAGCTATCCGTATACTCAAAGAGGAGTTAAAGACGGCGGATAGAAAGCCGGTATCTTATCCAATAGAGGAAGCTCTTAAGAAGTTTCCGTGGCTAGAAAGAGAGGAGAAACAACCAGGGAGTCCTCAGAAAACCCAAGTAAGAATACGGGATATAAAGGATAAAATTGAATTAGTAAGAGAAACTGGTGAGGGTAAAGAGAGAGTACGTGAGAAGGCTGTTTACTTTGAGGAAACCCCATATACAACGAGACAGTATGAACCAGGATATCGAGTATCTGATAGGCATGTAATCTTACATGATATCAGACGACTGCAAGCCGAATTGATAGGAACCACACTACTGACACCAAAAGGTAAATTTCCTGTGATATTTGATGGACAGTTGACCTATACTGAGGTTTCTACCGAAAAAGGAAAATCGAATAAGTTGGTATGGAAGTTTGCATGGCAACGACCTGGAGAAGAGGTTTTAAAGGTCGGAGATCCTAGAGAACTACAGTTAGCTCGTAGTGCTGAACTAGTTGTTAAAGACTATCTACGCAATAGAGCTCCTCTACCTTACTCCGGAGAGGCTAGAGAAACAAATATAGAATACGAGTTTGCTGATACACCAAGACCAACGATACTTGAACATCGTGGAACTAAGGCAAAACAGTTGCGAGAAGAGTATCGAGAGAAATATGGAATTGACTATAGTGAGAAACCCATTACTGAAAAACACGTAAAAATGCCTGTATTTAAAGGTAAAAGTGATGAGATACTAAGATACAGGGATGATACGATTAAGATGGCTAAATCTGAGCAGAGGGAAGAGAGACGACTTGCTGCTCGTATAGCTGACTTTGAACGTGCAGAAAAGGTTATAGAGGGTAAGTATAGAACTACGGAGTTTGAGAAGAAGTTGTATGCTGCTACAGGAAGAACCTATGAACCTGTGGAGAATGTGTTTACAAGGGGTGGAATTGCTCATACGGGGGAGACCCCAGCGGAATTAAAGTGGAAGAAAAGACCACTTACGACTAAGAGAGAAGCCCAGATTGGTGTGACTGTAGAAGAAAGGGTTAACCTGGCATCACGTATGGTTGGTGCTCTTGGAGTAGAGAGTCCGGTACAACAGGCTACAAGACTTGAACAAGAGTATAAAAAATTTAAACAGACCGCAAAATATAAACTTCAGCAGAGGGATAAAGAAGGCAAGATAACAGGTAAAACAAAAGAGGTTAGCATTTCTGCACTGGAAAATGA
>Ga0180008_1002203_pt1 | contig 10801 bp, 10 predicted proteins | sample MM_PW_MetaG_FD_121121 | JGI IMG/M metagenome (GOLD analysis project Ga0180008, IMG submission 121121) | Groundwater microbial communities from the Aspo Hard Rock Laboratory (HRL) deep subsurface site, Sweden - MM_PW_MetaG | ecosystem: Environmental > Aquatic > Deep subsurface > Groundwater... | reverse complement strand
TTACTTTCTAGTATGATTTATGCTGGGAAGGAACTTTATATGAAAGATTTGTTTTTACCTGAGGTTGCTGCAAATGAAAAAATTGGGTATACTGAAGATCAGATGATTTGGTGCAAAGAAAACGAAAGTTATATCTGGCGCTATTTTATAGATAAGCAATTATTATATAGTGATGATCAAAAATTAATCCCGCGTTTTATTAATCCCGCTCCATTTTCAAAATTTTATTTAGAAATTGACAATGAGTCACCTGGTAAAGTAGGCGCTTATATAGGTTGGCAAATTGTTAACTCATATATGCAAAACAATGAAGTATCTTTGCAGCAATTATTAAAAATGAATGCTCAAGAAATATTTGAAAAATCAAAATATAAACCTAAAAAGTAATGTCAGATAAAAATAGATCAGAAATTAAATTTCTAGTAGAATTAGACGAGAACCGTGTGCCAGAAAAATTATTATGGTCAGCACAAGACGGCGGCATTGAGTTAGCAGAAGCAAAAGCTATAATGTTATCAGTATGGGATAGTAAGGTAAAAGAAAGTATGCGAATTGATTTGTGGACTAAAGAGATGCCAGTAGATGAGATGAAAATTTTCTTTCATCAAACCCTAGTTGCCATGTCAGATACTTTTTTCAGAGCTACAGGCGATGAGAAAATGGCCGATACAATGAAGGATTTTTGTGAATACTTTGCAGAAAAGCTAGAGTTGAAAAAAGAGTAAATTATTCCTGTAAATCAAAAAAGCGCAAAACTTATTATTTGATAAGTTTTGCGCTTTTTTTATGTTTAAATTGGTTAAAACTGACTATTGTTTTTGTTGACTTCTTGATTTACCTCTTCAATGTAGCCTAATAGCTCTTCCTTACCTAGTGATTCTGTTGCTGATGTTACGAAGTAATGTGGCATCTCTGCCCAATTATTGGCAAACATATTCTTTTTATAAGCAGCAATATGAGAGTCAATCTTTACTTTACTAATTTTATCTGCCTTGGTGAATATAATACAAAACGGTATTTCACTTTCGCCCATGTAACTCATGAATTCAATGTCGATAGCTTGTGCTTCATGACGAATGTCAATTAAAACAAAAGCACACACTAGTTGCTCTCTTGTTTCAAAATAATCGGTTATAAACTGTTGAAATACAGATTTAGTTTTCTTGGATACTTTTGCATAACCATAGCCCGGTAAATCGACTAAAAACCAATTATTATTAATTAGAAAATGATTTATTAATTGTGTTTTTCCTGGGCGACCAGATGTTTTTGCTAACTTTTTTTGATTAGTCAACATATTGATCAAGGAGGACTTACCTACATTTGATCTACCTATAAAAGCGTATTCAGGTAAAAAGTCTTTTGGACATTTACTTACATCAGAATTGCTGATAATAAATTCGGCGGTATTGATTTTCATATAATATTTATTGATATCTACTCGAAGTACAACTACAAATTAGTTTTTGTAAGCCACTCCTCTAACAAACGATTAAATTCGTCAGGATGTTCCATCATGGCTGCGTGCCCACATTTGTCGATCCAGTAAAGGGTAGAGTTAGGTAGTAATTTTTTGAACTCGGTTGCTACATCAGGTGGTGTAACCTTATCGTTTTTACCCCAAATTATACAGGTTTGCACGTGCATCTTAGGTAAATCTTTGGCCATGTTGTGTCTAATTGCGCTTTTGGCAATTGTCAATGTTTTAATCAGTTTTATCCGGTCATTTACAGTAGCATAAACTTCATCGATTAAGTCCGGAGTTGCTATTTTAGGATCGTAAAAAACATCCTCTGCTTTTTTCTTAATGTACTCATAATCACCTCGTTTTGGGTAACTATCACCCATCGCGCTCTCGTACAAACCAGAGCTTCCGGTGATAACTAATCCGGCTACTTTTTCCGGATACATTTTTGTATGGTATAAAGCAATATGTCCTCCTAACGAGTTCCCCAAAAGAATCACTCGGTCAAAACCTTTAAAAGTGATAAAGTCCTTGACGTATTTAGCAAAACTTTTAACATTCGTTTTTAAAAGACTTTGTGAGTAAATAGGTAGGTCCGGAATAACTATCTTGTATCCTTTATCAGAAAAGTAACTTGCAACACCATCAAAGTTACTAAGTCCTCCCATTAAACCGTGAAGTATCACGATAGGAGTGCCTTCGCCTGCTTCGTAATAGCTGTATCTACCCTCTTTTTTATAGTTTTTATCCATCTTTTTGACTGCGTATTTTCAATTTTCACAAATATAGGATTTAAAAAATTAAAAAGAATTTTTGAGTACTTTTTTTAAGAAGAATAATTTCTCAGTTTTAATTAAATCGAGTTTTTTGAACTATCTAAGGAAGAAATAAGCTCGATTTATAGATTATGGATAAAGTGCTTTTATGGTTAATTCTTTGAAGATAATCACACCTAGTTTGTCTCTCTTTGAGTATTCTTCATTTCTAAAATTTTAGATAGTTAACTTTTTGATTCTCCATAAATTAAGGGTTTTTAGGCTAAAGCGGTTAAACTTATCAACAAAGTGGTATATTGTGGTAAAATGTGGTAATATTTTTTATATTTTTGCTTTAAATCAATTCTAAAATTATTCTATTGAATACGATAGTTGGAACATATGAATGTAAGGTCGATGCTAAAGGCAGGGTGTTATTACCAGCGCCATTAAAAAAGCAATTGGCGCTTTCTCTTCAAGACGGTTTTGTCTTGAAACGTTCTGTGTTTCAGCCTTGTTTGGAATTGTATCCAATGGACGAATGGAATTTAATGATGCAAAAAATCAATAAGCTCAATCGATTTGTAAAAAAGAACAATGACTTTATCCGCAGGTTTACTGCTGGAGTAAAAGTGGTTGAGATAGATTCTCTCGGTAGGTTATTAGTACCAAAGGACCTTGTTGCCTTTTCTAGTATTAATAAAGAGGTTGTTTTTTCTTCGGCAGTAAATATTGTGGAGATTTGGGACAAGGATTTGTACGAGCAATCTATTAATGGTGAGGATGTAGATTTTGCTGATTTGGCAGAAGATGTAATGGGAAATATAAATGACGACGACAATGGAATATCATAATCCAGTTTTACTAAAAGAGAGTGTAGATGGTTTGAATATCAAGCCTGATGGTGTGTATGTAGATGTGACTTTTGGTGGCGGTGGGCATTCTAGAGAGATTTTGAGCAGATTGGGGCCTGAAGGTAAATTATATGCTTTTGATCAAGATCAAGACGCATTAGCAAATACAATCGATGATGAGCGATTTGTTTTAATAAATGAAAACTTTAGATTTATTAAGCGTTTTTTACGCTTTTATGGGGCTAAAAGTGTCGATGGTATTTTAGGAGATTTGGGTGTTTCTTCGCATCAATTTGATGTTCCTGAAAGAGGTTTTTCTACACGTTTTGATGCGGACCTTGATATGCGAATGAATCAGAAAAGTGATTTGAATGCTTACAAAGTAGTAAATGAATATGACGAAGTAAACCTGAAGAGAGTTTTTTACGACTATGGAGAATTAAAAAACGCACCTGCACTTGCTCGCACTATAATAGAAGCGAGAGAGCTACAGCCTATTAAAACGACCGACGAGTTAAAGGAGGTTTTAGCTAAATTTTTACCCGAAAAAGTGCGGAACAAAATTCTTGCGCAGATTTATCAGGCAATCCGAATAGAAGTGAATCAGGAAATGGATGTGTTGAAGGAGTTTCTTGAGCAATCTTTAGAAATTTTAAAACCTGAGGGTAGATTAAGTGTAATTTCTTATCATTCTCTTGAAGATCGACTAGTAAAAAGGTTTATAAAAAACGGAATGTTTGAAGGGGAACCAGAACGCGATTTCTTTGGAAATTTTTCAGTGCCATTCAAAAGCATTGGTAAACTAATTATTCCTAATGATGCCGAAATTAAAATAAATAACAGAGCGCGAAGTGCCAAGTTACGTATAGCTGAAAAAAAATAATTCAACTATGAAAACTAGTCTTTACAATATTTTAAAAGCCAGATTTCTTATAAATGATGATGCAGTCAAGAATTGGCGTTTTATCGTTTTTATAATCTTATTGGCTATAATAATGATCGCAAATACGCAGCGTTACGAACAAAAAGTATTTAAAATTGCAGCATTGACAAGTCAGGTTAAAGAGCTTCGTTCAGAGTTCGTAGATAGGCGCTCCCAATTAATGAAATTAAGAATGGAATCTACTGTTTCGGCCAAAATGGTTGAAAAAGAAATTTTCCCCTCAACAGTGCCTCCAATAAAAATCAAAGTAAAAAAGGAAGAAGAAAAAAGTTTTCTTAAAAAATTATGGCAGTAGACGATAAACAAATATCATATAGAATCTACCTTGTTGCTTTCGCAATCTTCGCGATGGCAATTACTATTGCTTTTAAGTTAACTAATATTCAGTGGGTTGAAGGTGCATATTACAGACAATTAGCCAAAGAGAGAACAGTTAGGAATTTCGTTATTCCAGCTAATAAAGGCAATATCTATTCTGCTGATGGCAGCTTGCTTGCTACGTCTATTCCTAATTATGTAATTCGTTTTGATGCTAAAGCACCGAAGAGGGAGGTTTTTGAAAAAAATGTCGGTTTACTGGCTGATTCATTGGCAACCGTATTAGGAAAATCATCGAGTTGGTATCAAAATGAATTAAGAAGAGCGCGAGAGACTAATAATAGGTATTACTTGATTGCCCGTGATTTAAGTTATACTGATTATATTAAAATTAAAGGGTTTCCTTTATTTAATCTAGGTGCGTACAAAGGCGGAATTATTATTGAACAAAAAACCGTGAGAGAACATCCGATAGGTAAAATTGCTGAACGCACTATTGGTTATGAAAGAGAAAGGCCTGATGGTGCTTATGACGGTAAAGGTATCGAATGGGCTTACAGAAAATATTTGAATGGTAAGGATGGTAAGATACTTAAACAAAAGATAGCAAAAGGGCAATGGAAGCCTATTCGTGATGTAAACGAAGTAGATCCGCAAGATGGCTATGATGTAATATCAACTATCGACGTCTACATTCAAGATATTGCACATCATGCTCTATTAAAGCAATTAGAAGAGTATGAAGCGGATCATGGTTGCGTTGTGGTAATGGAAACGGAAACTGGAAAAGTACGAGCTATTTCAAATTTAGGTAGAGCCGGTGATGGGACATATTACGAGACGACTAATTATGCTGTTGCAGAATCACATGAACCAGGTTCTACTTTTAAATTAGTGGACTTAATGGCAATTTTAGAAGATAAGGTAGCTGACACTAGTACCGTTTATGACACACATGGTGGTGTAGTTAAATATTACGGAAGATCAGTAAGGGACTCGCATACAGGTGGCTATGGTAAAATTTCATTAGCTCGTGGATTTGAACTTTCGTCAAATACAGTCATGGTGCAAGCGGTTTATGAGAATTATAAAAACAATCCTTCGAAATTTGTCAATCATATCAAAAATTTCGGATTGGATCAGCCATTAGGTTTAGATTTTAAAGGAGAAGGAAAACCAATTATTCCTAAACCTGGGGACAAGAGTTGGTCAGGAATTTCACTTCCGTGGATGGCATTTGGTTATGAAGTTGCAGTTACGCCTTTGCAGACATTGGCTTTTTACAACGCTGTAGCAAATAATGGTAAAATGGTAAAACCGCAGTTTGTTTCTGAAATCAAAGAATGGAATAAGACAATTAAGAAATTTGATACAGAGGTTATTAATCCAAAAATTTGCTCACCTGAAACAAATAAAAAATTAAAAGCTGTTTTAGAGAACGTTGTAAAAAGAGGAACGGGATCTAAATTGTATTCGAAAGATTTTTCGATGGCGGGAAAAACAGGGACTGCACAAGTAAATTATGGCAAAAAAGATGGTTCTAGTTTGTATTATGCATCTTCTTTTGTAGGTTATTTTCCTGCGGATCATCCTAAATATTCTTGTATTGTTGTAGTGCATAAACCTAATACAGCAAAAAATAATTACTATGGAGCTGATGTTGCAGGTCCCGTTTTTAAACGAATAGCACAGAAGATTTTTACCGATGTTCCTTCAACAAACGAAATAAAAAACATCAATAGAAAAATCCCTAAACAAGAGGATAATTACAATAATTATTTTGCTAAAATGCAAAAGCAACATAAAGCAATGCCTAATGTTAAAGGGATGCCAGCTATGGATGCAATTGCCTTATTAGAAAATTTGGATGTAAAAGTAAGAGTAGTTGGAATAGGAAAGGTAAAATCTCAATCACTACAAGCAGGAGAGAATTTAGTAAAGAACACAACGATAACATTAGAATTACTGTGAGGATACTTAAAGACATATTATTTAAAGTAGCAATCGAATCTATTAATGGTTCGACAGATAATGCTATTGGAAAAATTGAATTTGATTCAAGAAAAGTTGTAGAAAATGATGTTTTTGTCGCAATACGTGGCTCAATCTCTGATGGACACAATTTTATTGATACTGCTATAGGTTTAGGTGCCAAAACTATTATTTGCGATACCCTTCCTAATGCTTTAGTTAAGGGTATAACCTACGTTACAGTGCCTGATACTAACATGGCGCTGGCTTTTATGGCTGCTAATTATTTTTATAATCCATCGGCTAAATTAAAACTGGTTGGAATTACGGGTACAAACGGAAAAACGACTATCGCGTCCTTACTTTATCAATTATTTCAGAAAGCAGGGCATAAAGTTGGATTGCTGTCTACAGTTAAAATCATGGTTGGTGATACGGAGTATAAAGCAACTCACACAACTCCAGATTCGGTTACAATAAATCACTATCTAGCGGAGATGGTTTCTGCTGGTATTGAGTATTGTTTTATGGAAGTAAGTTCTCATGGTATTCATCAAAAAAGGACAGAGGCGCTTCAGTTTGCTGGAGGCGTTTTTACTAATTTGTCACACGATCATCTAGATTACCATCCCACTTTTGCAGAATATAGAGACGTTAAAAAATCATTTTTTGATCATTTGCCTAAAACCGCTTTTGCACTGACAAATGCTGATGATAAAAATGGAGTCGTGATGTTCCAAAATACCGTTGCAACTAAACGTACCTATGCGTTAAAATCCTATGCCGATTTTAGAGCACAAATTTTAGAGAGCCAATTATCTGGTTTGCTACTTAAAATAGATGGTAATGAAGTATGGGTAAAATTAATTGGAACTTTTAATGCTTACAATTTATTAGCAATTTATGGTACGGCCGTAGAGCTAGGAATGGATAGCTTGGAAACACTTCGTTTACTATCAGAATTAGAAAGTGTTTCAGGTAGATTTCAGTACATCGTGTCTGATGCGCAAATTACAGCAATAGTAGACTATGCGCATACACCAGATGCTTTAGAAAATGTTTTAAAGACTATAAATGATATCCGAACTTCTAATGAACAATTAATTACTGTTGTTGGTTGCGGTGGGAATCGTGATAAAACGAAGCGTCCTATTATGGCTAGTATCGCATCAACGTTAAGTGATAAAGTAGTTATTACCTCAGATAATCCGCGAAATGAAGATCCTGAAATTATCATAAATGAAATGGAAGCTGGTATAGAAGCTCAAAATTTCAAAAAAGTACTGTCTATAACCGATAGAAAACAAGCAATTAAGACCGCTTGCCAATTAGCACAGCCCAATGATATTATATTGATTGCTGGTAAGGGACATGAAACGTATCAAGAAATTAAAGGAGTCCGTCATGATTTTGACGATATGAAAATAGTTAGAGAACTTTTAGAACAACTACATAAATAGTAAAATATGCTGTATTATTTATTTCAATATTTAGATCAAACACTGCACGTTTCAGGAGCAGGTGTTTTTCAGTACATCACTTTTAGATCAGCGCTAGCTTTTATATTATCACTGTTGCTGTCTACTATTTATGGAAAAAGAATTATTCGCTTTCTGCAAAATCAACAAGTCGGCGAGACAGTACGAGAATTAGGATTGGCAGGTCAAAATGAGAAAGCTGGAACACCTACAATGGGTGGTTTAATTATCATTTTTGCAACTCTTGTTCCTGTATTATTGTTTTCTAAACTACATAATATTTACATCGTTCTATTGATTGTAACAACTTTGTGGATGGGGACAATAGGTTTTGTAGATGACTACATCAAGATATTTAAAAAAGACAAACAAGGTTTAAAGGGTATTTTTAAAGTAGTTGGTCAGGTAGGTTTGGGGCTGATCGTGGGAACGGTTCTTTATTTTAATCCAAGCGTGACTGTAAGAACTGATACTGGTAAAAATGATATTTTTAAGCAACCTACTGAGAATGTTGTAAGAGCAGCGGCATTAGAAGAAAAGTCGACCGCAACTACAATTCCGTTTTTTAAGAACAATGAATTCGACTATGCCGAACTTCTTGCTTGGACCGGTGAAGGATACGAAAAATGGGCATGGTTAATTTTTATCCCAGTTGCAATATTTATTATCACTGCTGTGTCAAATGGTGCTAATCTAACTGACGGCATCGATGGTCTGGCAGCAGGAACTTCTGCAATATCTGTTTTAGCACTCGGGATTTTTACATTTCTGTCGGGTAACATCATATTTTCAAATTATTTGAATATTATGTACATCCCCAATTCTGGAGAGATGACTGTTTTTATAGCCGCATTCGTTGGAGCGCTTATCGGATTCCTGTGGTACAACTCCTATCCAGCTTCTGTTTTTATGGGTGACACTGGTAGTTTAACAATTGGAGGTATTATAGCGGTACTAGCTATTGCAGTCCGAAAAGAGCTATTGATTCCGCTTTTATGTGGAATCTTCTTAGTCGAAAATTTCTCAGTTGTACTTCAAGTAAGCTATTTCAAATACACTAAGAAACGTTTTGGTGAAGGCCGAAGAATATTTTTGATGTCACCGCTACACCATCATTATCAAAAGAAGGGATATCATGAAAGCAAAATTGTAACTCGATTTTGGATTGTAGCAATTCTTTTGGCGATTTTATCAATCGTTACTTTAAAACTAAGATAGTATGAGATTAGTTGTATTAGGTGGTGGCGAAAGCGGAGTGGGAACTGCCATTTTAGGGAAGAAGAAAGGATATGATGTCTTTGTATCTGACTTTGGGAAAATTAAAGAGAAGTATCAAAAAGTTCTTACTAGTAATGATATCAGTTGGGAAGAGGAACAACACACCGAAGCACTAATTTTAAATGCCGATGTTATAATGAAAAGTCCAGGAATTCCTGAGAAAGTGGCAATCGTGAAGAAGTTGGTTGAAAAGGGAATACCGGTAATATCTGAAATTGAATTTGCTGCTCCATTTACAAAGGCAACAACTATTGGGATTACAGGAAGTAATGGTAAAACAACTACGACTATGTTAACCTATCACTTGCTAAAGTCGGCTGGATTAAATGTAGGATTGGGAGGAAATATAGGGAAAAGTTTTGCATGGCAAGTAGCCGATGAGGATTTTGATTCATATGTCTTGGAGTTAAGTAGTTTTCAGCTGGATGGTATAGTTCATTACAAACCACATATTGCGATTATCACTAATATAAGTCCAGATCACTTAGATAGGTATGATTACAAATATGAAAACTATATTGATTCGAAGTTTAGAATAACTAGAAATCAAACTGAGGAGGATTACCTTATTTATGATGCAGATGACGAAGCCATAACAACATGGTTAAAAGACAATAAAACAAAAGCACAATTAATTCCATTTTCATTAACAAAAACCTTTGAAAACGGAGCCTTTATAAAAAACAACATAATGGAAGTATCAATCAATCAAGAAGAATTTAAAATGGAAACCGAATCTATGGCATTAGAGGGGAAACACAATATGAAAAATGCAATGGCAGCAACCTCAGTGGCAAAATTAATGCAAATTAGAAAAGCAACGATTCGTGAGAGTTTATCTAATTTCCAAGGTGTAGAACACCGTCTTGAAAAAGTATTGAAAATTCAGAATGTTCAATATATCAACGATTCAAAAGCAACAAATGTAAACGCAACATTTTTTGCATTAGACAGTATGAATACGCCTACCGTATGGATCGTAGGTGGTGTTGATAAAGGGAATGATTATAACGAATTAATGTCATTAGTACGAGAAAAGGTAAAGGCAGTAATCTGTTTAGGAGTAGATAATAAAAAAATCATCGATGCTTTTGGTAATGTTGTAGACATAATGCTAGAGGTTAATTCGATGAGTGATGCAGTTAAAATGGCAAAACGTATCGCTGAAAAAGGAGATACTGTTCTACTTTCTCCTGCCTGTGCGAGTTTTGATTTGTTTGAAAACTATGAAGACAGAGGAAATCAGTTCAAGCAAGCAGTTCAAAATTTATAAGATTCTTAATTAATAATACGGTAATAAAATGAGGCAACTAGTAAACAATTTAAAAGGAGATAAAGGTATATGGTCATTCGTGGCTTTATTAGCTCTGTTTTCGTTTATGCCTGTTTTTAGTGCAAGTAGTAACTTGGCTTATTTAGGTCATGGAACGGGAAATACTTTAGGCTATCTAGTAAAGCATTTTATACATATTTGCTGCGGTTTTGCGATCATTTTTTCAGTTCATAAAATCCCTTATAATTATTTCCGTTCTATTTCTAAAATGCTATTGCCGGTCGTTTGGGTAGTTTTAGCTATCACAATGTTCAAAGGGCAAGTAATTGCTGGCGCTAATGCTAGTAGATGGCTTCAAATTCCATATGTTGGTATTTCATTTCAGCCTTCTGCTTTTGCGGCTTTGGTATTATTTGTTTTTGTGGCACGTTATTTATCAAAAACCAGAGAAGAGCCTATAGATTTT
>Ga0180008_1002202_pt1 | contig 10804 bp, 10 predicted proteins | sample MM_PW_MetaG_FD_121121 | JGI IMG/M metagenome (GOLD analysis project Ga0180008, IMG submission 121121) | Groundwater microbial communities from the Aspo Hard Rock Laboratory (HRL) deep subsurface site, Sweden - MM_PW_MetaG | ecosystem: Environmental > Aquatic > Deep subsurface > Groundwater... | reverse complement strand
TAAGAAGCACTAATGACCTGATTATCTTTTTCTAATCTATTCACGACAACCAATTTGTCATTGAGAAGAGATTTCATCGTTTCATTATAAGCGTTTGTTGTAGGATCTAATGGCTCGTTACCAACATAGCGTTTATCAATAGAAAAAATTGGCATAAAATATTTTATAAAAATTTCGATATCTAATCTCATGAATAATTTCGATGCATCATTTAATTCTTTTAAGAAGTAGGTTGGAAAGGTTGCTCGAGAAATAATATATTGTGTTGAAGGAATGATATGAACATTTTTCATTAATCGAGTTGCTTTCTTCAACAATTTAAATCTGATATCAAAAGGGAAAATTGACTTATTTTCTTCCACTAAGAAAATAATGACATTATCATTTTCTTTTGCACAGGTTTCAATCAAATATAGATGACCATTGGTTACTGGATTACAATTCATAACGATGGCTGCTGTTTGACCTGAATTAAAAGGCAATAAGGATTTCATCAAATTGAGCTTTTCTTCGATAGGCAAGAAATTATTTTCAAATAAAACAATTTCATCATTCTCAACTATTAATGACAAAGAGAAAGCTTCAAAGATATGCTTATTTTTTGGAGTAGTAAATAAAAAATATTTTTGAATACCTTGTTCATTTAATTTTTGAGTCAGCGTTGTTAAAACTGTAGCAGTTAAATTTTCCCCTTGGTACTTTTGATCAACAGCAATCATCTTAAGAACATTCTCATAAAGAGAACCAGTTGCTATCAACTGATTTCTATCATAAATGCCCAAGGTATAAGTCACTTTGTCCTCAAATCTTAATCCTTGTTTCTCGAGAAGTAGTCTAACGTGTTTTAGTTCTTTTTCAGTCGTACAATCAATGATCTGATAACTCATAATTCATGATCTCCAATCAGATAGATACTATCAATGATAGAGCCATCTCTATATCTTACAACACCAATGATATGATCTGATTTTTGAAGTTCATTAGGAACTCCTGTCATCTGATAAGCTTTTTCAAGCAATGAAGATATAGGGACGATATTTAATTTTGTATTTTTAAGATGATTCAGTAAATCTACTCTCAGTGGATTAATTGCTATGCCACGTTCTGTGACAAGACAATCAATGGTTTGCCCCGGAGTTGTAATGGTAGTTACATGATTTTTGATCATTGATGTTCTTGATTTAACTAGGTTAGTTGTAATGATACAAAGCTTAGATCCATAAGCAGTATCAGCGTGTCCTCCAGATCCACCTATAATTTTTCCGTGTGAATCAGTTGTAACATTGACATTGAAATCTAGATCAATTTCAGTTGCTCCAAGAATAACAACATCTAAATCATTGACCATAGGTTTTATTTCAAATGGATTAGCATACTTAGATGCACTCATCAAGTGATGATTGATATTTCTTGAAAGCGAAGAAATTGCCTCATGGTCAAAGCACTGAACATCGTACAAGTGCTTAAATAAGCCATTTTCATGCATTTGAACTAAGTAACTAGTAATGCCTCCAGATGCAAAGGAACCTTTAATATGTTTTTTAATCATTCTCTTTTTCAATTCATCAGCAACAGCTAAACTTGTACCACCTGCACCCGTTTGGAAGCTCATGTTTTCTTTTAAGTAACCCAATTCTTCAATCAGTTCCACAGTGTCTTTTGCTATCTTTAATTGAACGGGATCCTTTGTTGGTTTTGTAGTTCCAGAGACAATACCAGAAATATCGCCTATAGAGTCGACCTCAATAACGTAATCAATATATTTTGCTTCAATCTCAATTGGATTGATATCTTTACTTATGGAATCAGTGATAACAACTTTGTGTTTTGCATACTTCATATCAGCAATGATATAACCTAGTGATCCACAAGCATTCTTGCCATAGATGCCATTGCCATTGCCTAATCTATCGCTATTAGGAACAGCAATAAAAGCAACATCAATCTTGAGCTCACCGGATTCAATGGCGCGAGGTCTACCACCATGTGTATCCATAATGACTAGATTTTCCATATACCCTTGGCTGATGATGTCAGCTACAGGACCATTCATATAGTTTGTGATGATTTGAGTTACATTCTTATTTTTAATCAATTCAACTAAAGGTGCATGAATAGGAAAAATGGCACTTGGAGCAAGTGTCATATTTTTTAAATTTCTTTTTTTGATTTCTTCTGCAACCATATTCAAAACGGCATCGCCATTTCTTAGGTGATGATGAAATGAAAGTGTCATCCCATCAACAATCGGAATCAAATCAAAAAGAGAAGCAATATTATTTATTGATTTTTCACTGTTTTTTGTCAACACTTCTGGAAGCATGGTTCTTATTTTAGTTGTTTTGAAGTGATCTGCACCTTGATATGGCATCATACCTAGTGGGACAGGACGATTTAGAGAATTATTCATTACTCACCTTTATAACTTCCACTTTTTAGCCTTTTCAAGTAGCTTTTGAGCACGCTCAATAATTGGTTTATCTATCATCTTACCATCCACTGAGAAAGCACCCTTATGATTATTCATATTTTGAGAAACAGCATTTAAGATTTTCTCTGCATATGCTATCTCATCTTCATTTGGTGAAAAGACCTGATTAATTGTTTCAATTTGATTTGGATGGATACATACTTTAGCACTCATACCTAGACTTTTGGCAAACAAAGTATCTTTAAGTAGGCCTTCATCATTTTGTGTTTGAGTGTAAGGTGTATCAATTGCATCTATTTGATTAGCTTTTGCTGCAAGGACAACCATGCTTCTTGATAATAAGATTTCAAGACCTTGTTCAGTGCGTTCAACTTCTAAATCGGTTGCTAAATCTTCACCGCCAAGTAATAGACCTGTGACGCCTCGAACAGAAGCAATCTGATTAACTTCTATGACTGATTTTGCTAACTCAATGATTGGAATGATTCCAATCTTCTTTGTGAGTTTCTTTTGTTTTTCAATCTTTTCAAGCATCTTTGAAAGTTGAAGGGTTGTTTCATATGTTGCTTTAGGTAACATAACTGTATCAATTTTATCATTTACAATGGTATCTAATTCGTTTTTGGATAGAAGAGTATCTAAACCATTGATTCTAATAATGATTTCGAGGTTATCAAACTCAAACTTTTTCAAATATTCATTTACTAAGGATAAAGCAGCATCTTTTTCAGATAACACAACAGCATCTTCTAGATCGAAAATAACACTATCACTAGCAAAAACATCTGCATTTTGAAGCATAGCAGGAGAATTAGCTGGAATAAATAGTAAACTTCTACGCATGTTGATCACTCATCCTTTTTATTGCAGTTAGCAAACGAGCTTTGATTGCATAATCAAGAGCACCCTTATCATTACAATCCACATAAAGATTGGTTATGTTTAATTCACTTAATGCATCTCTGATTACTTTTTCTATTTGATCTTTAAATTGATCATAAACAATACTTTGAATTTCGATTGTTATTTGCGTATCTTCTTGAACAGTGATCAAACAATCATTGGATTCAAATGTACCTGCTGAGGCAAACCTCATAAAATCACCTATTTTCTTTGATTAGATCTTGCGATGACACGTTCCATTTCATTCTTGACGATCATGAAGCCACCATCTACATCCATACCTGGTTTAGCAAGACATAGATCTGCTTCACATGCAATGGCAACATTTGTAGTAGCTATTGCAGAAATATTTGTCTCATTGCATGTACCACCACAATATGCACCAATTTGATGGTTCTTACAATAAATGATTGCATCGGCAATGTTATTTAGACCGCCTAAATCGGGAGTTTTTATTTGTAGGACATGTCCAGCTTTATTATCTGCAAAGTACTTAATATCTTCTAAAGTATTGCACCATTCATCAGCAACAATCTCTACATTGATCTTTTCATCATCAAGACGTTTTCTAATATCTCGAAGTGCAACCATCGTGCCTTCACGATCTCCTGTATCAATTGGACCTTCTAATCGTAGTTTAAAAGGAGAAGCTTCTTTTTCAAGTGCTTTTGTATAAGCAACAATTTTATCAATATCATGATCAAAAGCAATACCTAAGGTACCATAAACATCGACATGTAAAATAGGCATATAATCATCAGTTTGACGATGTGTCAAAATTCTATTTTTCAACCACTTAATATATTCAAGTAATAATTCACCTTGATATCCAAGTTTTTCTTTCACGTTATTGATCAATGCATGAGGTAATGAGTCTACCTGTTTTAAGATCATTTTATCAACATTTGTGTATCTGTCATCGCCAGTTTGAGCAAATATAGGAACTCTATTGAGCAAAACATTAGTTGGATTGTATTCATCTCTAATGACTTCAGCTAAGGTTCTCTTAGTCGATATCGCAGTTGCACTTAAAAGTGCTTGTGAAATACCATAACGAATTGCTGTATGCATTCTTTTACCATTTACTTTGAGTGCATCATACTTTTCAGATAAAATTTTGAAGACAGAAACATCTTCACCAATCAGTAAAGGCTTAATATGCTTTTCAAGCCAGGGAATATAATCACTTGCTAAGAAAAGAGGATCTCTACCACCTGCTCCTGAATATTGAACTGCTGCACAATCACCAATGCCAATATCTCCATTTTCTAGAAGAAGTTGGATTGATATAGCTTCACCAGGCACTCTAATATTATTAAATCCTGGTGTCATTGGCTCTCCAACATATAAGAAGCCATCTTTGTCTGCCCCACGTTTGATCGCCTTTTGGTCATCAAAATAAAAACCTGTATACGATTTTGTTAATATAACATCAATGATTTTCATTTTTTACTCTTTTCCTTTGCTGGTCTACCAATAAGTTGACTATGACTGACTGCATAAATATCATCAACAGTCATTTGGAAGGTAATTGGTCTGCCTTCTGCTTTAGATCTTTCTTTAAGTTTTGCTTTATGAAATTCTCTAATCTCTTGATTCATACCTAAATTACCAAATTCTAATATTCTAACACAACCTTCATTATCTCGAGCAGGTAATATTTTATTTGCATTTTGCTTGCTTGGCGCAAAAGGCACATCAATAACTCCCATTTCAAAGGCTTTAATGGTTCCTACTGCTAAATCTCCGTTACCTAACTTATAGACTTCGTCTAAAAGACAGGTAACTTCTTTACGAATTTGTTTCATTTCATTATTTAGTTTTGATGTTGATGGGTATTTTTGATCTTGAAGTAACGATACAACTGTTTTTGATGCTCTAATACCATAAGCATTAATTTCTTTTGTCGGAACACCGATAGATTCATAAGGTGTTTTTGTAATCATCTTAGTTGCTCCAGCAAGTGCCGCAACAGTAGATGCCATCGAGATTAACCCAGTAGCAGCTGCTTCATCCTGAGGGAAACCACCCATCCATTGATGGAAGACTGTCGTTACAGTCATATTTTCGTAATTATATTTTTTTAAGTATTCTTCGGTTAGTTCTTGTAAAATTCGAATTGATGCGATATCTTGAATTACATTGCCACATTGACCATAACCAACAGTAATGTTTTTTACACCTTGCTCTGCAGCAAGAAGAGATTCAATAATACCAATAGAGATAGCAATCGAAGGGGGAACAAGTGTTCCGGTCAGAGGACCAAAAGGCTCTCTATTGATACTGATGCCATGATCTTCATAATATCCAACTAAACGATCACAATACTGCCAGTAATAAAGAGAATCAGCTATTGAGATGTTTTTAGCATAAGGTAAATTGTAAGAAATACCTCCACCTTCATTTGAGGTCCATCCTGCAGCATGGATAATTTCAGCAAGCAATCTACCATCTGGAGTTCCATGGCGGGCTTGCATTGGTACATTAACAGAATCGAGAACACGTTTACAAGCTAATACACCATGATTGACAGCAGGAAAGCCATTGAGTAATGATCTACCCTCTTGTACACTCATTCGAATGCCTTCTTCAGCTTCTTGATATCGATTATGTCTTGTATAAGAGTCGATAGTTGCTGGTAAAAAATCAGCACCAGCAGCTTCAAGAAACTGCATGAGCTCAATATGTTCATTTAAACGAGCAACACCAGCTCTTGGTTGAATAAAGGTTCTATTTTGTTTTTTAGCTTCAATCAATTTGAGAGCAAAATTCTTGTGCGGAGGAACATTGCGCAAGGTTTCTACGGCAACATCTAGATCCAAAAGTGGATCGTTTCCAGTTGGCCATGATGATAAGACTTCTTTTCTTACCTCTAGAAATTTTTCTAAAGGCCATTTTTTGTTTACAACTTGCATCTCTTATCTCCCTAGATTTCTGTTATATGTTTTTTCATAATCTTTAATGCTATTTCCGGATGATCCATACTTAAAAGACCCATTGCAGATAAGATATAGTCCTTATCAAGCAAGAATTTAGGATTGACTGGTCTGAGCTCCATTGTTCTACTTTCGATTTTCGTTGCTCTTTTGAGCATTGTAACTGGGTCTTTACTACTAATAACGACACCACCAGTTCCAATGAAGTAATTTGTTTTAGTTAAATCTTTACCAACTTGATAGTACATAATACCCATAGGTGTATAAACGCCTTTTAAAGTACCTACATGTCTAGTTGTTGCTGTTTCGATACATTTAGCAGCAAGAATATCATCTACAATGTAATCATGTTCTGTTTCAGAGATGAAATCTATTTTCTCATATCGTTTGGTTGCTTCCATAACGATATCGACATCCATTTTTTGATAATGGCTAATTTCTGAAGGACTCATTGCACTTAAAATACCAAGTGCTGAGTAACGCATCCCTAAGTCTCCTTCAACAGTTCTTTTCGCGAATGGCTCTTCGAGACCACTCAGTAAAGCATTCATTTGCGTTGGTAGACCATCTGCCATAGAATAAAGATCAGTTGTTGCACCACCGACGTCAGCAATCATTAAATCGCCTAAACCTTCTTCATTATCAAAACCTTTAGAAAGAAGTTCAGCAGCCATTAAGACAGCATTTGGTGTTGGTAGAACGACACGATCAATTGTTTTTTCAATTTTCTTAATCCCTTTAGCTTCTATGATATTTTTAACAAAGATTTCCTTGATTTGATCTTTTGCACTATTAATATTTAGAACATTAAGTCTTGGCATGACATTTTCACAAATGAAGAAATCTTTTTTTGCTGTAGATAATATTTCAGTAATGTCATCTACTGCATCCTTATTACCTGCATAGACTATAGGTGCTTTAATTGAGGATTCAGCAAGTTTTTTTGCATTATGAATTACACACTCAGAGTTTCCTCCATTTGCGCCTCCAGCAAGTAAAACAATATCAATTTTTTTATCTAATATACTTTGTACTTCAGCATTGTTAATGTTGTGAGATAAAACGAGTTCAACTTTTGCTCCAGCACCAAGACAAACTCTTGTTGCTGCTTCAGTAGTAAGTTCCTCAACTAATCCAATAGCAACCATTTTGAGGCCACCAGCAGCAGAAGAACAAGCAAGAATTTTATCGAAATGAATCTTTGATCCAATTTTTTTATAAAGCTTTTCTAATGCTTCTTCATATCCCAAGATGATATTGGTATCGACTGTTGTGATTGCTTTTGATGTTGCGATAATATCTTCATTATCTAAATCAACAGCAGTTAGTTTAGTAAATGTTGATCCAAAATCAACGAGTAGGTATTTTTGCATTATGCTTCACCCAAATCTTCCTTGATGGTCTCTAAAACATCATCGATGGTAATTCCTGGTGCGTAAACACGATTGAATCCCATTTCTTTGAATCTTTTTTCAACTTCAGAGAAATCTTGTTTGCCAACAACGATATTTCCACCAACATAGAGCAAAACATCATCAAGGCCAGCTTCATTGCATTTATCTCTCATACCACGACAATCAAGTTCTCCGTGTCCATATAGTGACGAGACTAAAATTAAATGAGCCGATGTTTCGATAGCAGCATTAATAAAATCTTCTTGAGTAGATAATACACCAACGTTGACCACATTGTAACCTTCTCGTGTTAATGTATACTCAATGATTCTATTACCTACAGCATGAACATCAGCTCCGATAACACCAATAACTATAGATTTCATTTTTTCCTCCGGTCATATTGCTCTTAAACTGTTTTTTTTCAAAAAAAATAAAACGTTTTCATCACTTGTATTTTAATACAAAACGATAAAAAAAACAACTGTAATCCGTTGTTTTGCGTTTAAGATAAATAATGTTATAATATGGATGGGTGAAAACTATGAGAAATGTGAATATCAGTGAGATTATTACAGCTGTTAAAGAGCTTGCCTTAGATGCAAATTGCAATATTGGAAAATCATTTATTGACGTCTTAAGAGACGCAATAAAAAAAGAGAAATCTGAGATTGGAAAAAATGTTTTAGAGCAAATCATCGAAAATGATGAAATTGCACTTGAAGCCCATGAACCGATGTGTCAGGATACGGGCATGGTTGTTGTTTTTTTAGAGTTAGGATATGACACTCATTTTTCATTTGACTTGTATGATGCCGTCAATGAGGGTGTCAGACAAGCATATCAAGAAGGTTTGCTTCGCAAGTCCGTTGTTAAGCATCCGATTGATCGTATCAACACAAATGACAATACTCCAGCAATCATTCATATAAAGATGGTTCCTGGTGATCAAATAAAAATAACACTTGCTCCAAAAGGCGGAGGAAGTGAAAATATGAGTTTAGTTAAAATGCTTATTCCTTCTGATGGTATTGAAGGCATCAAAAAACTGGTGCTACACACCATTTTTTATGCTGGTGGTAAACCTTGTCCACCATTAATAGTTGGTATTGGTATAGGTGGCAATTTGGAAAAATCTGCACTCATTGCAAAAGAAGCCTTAATGCGTGATGTCAAAGATGAAAATCCAGACCCTATATTAAATAGATTAGAAAAAGAATTACTAGATGAAATTAATCAACTTGGTGTAGGACCTATGGGCTTTGGTGGAACAACAACTGCTTTGGCAGTTAAAATTGAATCTTATCCTTGTCATATTGCATCCTTACCCGTTGCAATCAACATTCAATGTCATGCTTCAAGACATAAATCAGTTGTGATATAGGAGGCTATAACATGAAACTGAAAACACCTATTTCAAAACAGGATATTATCAAGATGAAGGCGGGAGATATCGTCTATTTTTCTGGTACGATTTACACCGGAAGAGATGCTGCACATAAAAGAATGATTGAAACATTAAATCAAGGCAATGAATTACCTGTCAATTTTGATGGTCAAGTCATTTATTATACAGGTCCAACACCTGCAAAACCAAATAGACCGATTGGCTCATGCGGACCAACTTCAAGTTACCGGATGGATAGTTATAGCACACCTTTAATGAAAAAGGGACTAAAAGTCATGATTGGTAAAGGCGATCGTAGTGATGCATTCATCCAAGATATGATTAAAGAAGACGCCGTTTACTTACAAGCAGTAGGTGGTGCTGGTGCTCTCCTTTCAAGATGTGTCTTAACCAGTGAGGTTGTTGCTTACCAAGATCTTGGAGCAGAGGCAATCTACAAACTTGAGGTTAAAGATTTTCCTGCAATTGTTACTTATGATGTACATGGTGGAAACTTAATTGTTGACCAAGTGAATTTATATAAAAAGATCGAAATTTAGTTAATTAGAATAAGAGGCTTAAAAATGAAGGAAACTACAAAATCAAGTAAGATTGTCTATGAATGTTCATTTATGAAGCTTTACGAAGATGAAGTGATTTTAGATAATCTGCAAACAAGCCAAAGAGTATATATTAAACATCCTGGTGCAGCTGCAATATTACCAATAACAAAAGATCAAAAAATCATCTTAATCAATCAGTATCGTTACCCGATTGGAAAAGTGAATTTAGAAGTTCCAGCTGGTAAGAAAGATGATATCAATGAGGATAGTTTTGAATGTGCACACCGAGAATTAGAAGAGGAAACGAGTCATATCTCTTCCGAAATGAGTTTTTTTAAACGTATCTATCCTTGTGTTGGTTATTCAAACGAGTATGTTGACTTATTTATTGCAAAGAACTGCGAAAAAATAGAAAATCCTAAGGCAATGGATGTTGATGAAAACATCGAATGTGTCTTTTTAAGTTTGGATGAGGTTAAAGACTTAATCAAAACAGAGCAAATTGGTGATGCAAAGACGTTAATTCTTTTGCAAGCTTATCTTTTAAGTGTGAACGTATGATAAGAAAAAATAGAGATAAACAACAGGCATTTTTATTGAATTTAATTAGACCTTTAGTCCATATTTGGATGCGCATGGATGCTAAGCGCAAAGTTACTCAAGGACCAGGTGTTGATTTCAAAAGAAAAGAGCCCTATGTCATGCTTGCAAATCATACATTTTTGTTTGATGTCATCCATGTACCACTACCTTTTAAAAAGGTACCTTTTATTGTTGCTTCACAAACTTTGTTTAAAAAACAACCAACGAAATTTTTAGTTACTCAAGTTGCTCACGTGATTCCTAAATCTAAAGGAGCAAGTGATACTTCAACAGTTAGAGACTTAATTAGCACCATCCGTAGAGGATACCCAATTTTAATCTTTCCTGAAGGCGATACAACATTTTATGGAGAAACAGGATACATTGAAGAATCAACTATGAAACTTATTAAGAAACTTGGAGTGGATGTCATCACGTGCAATGTGAGTGGTGGTTATTTAAATAAACCAAGATGGGCAACTGGAAAGAGAAAAAACAGAAGAATTCATTTAAATTATCAATTAACGATAGGAAAAGAAGAAATTGAAGATTTAAGTGTTGAAGAAATCAATGAAATCATAAAAAAAGCACTTTATCATAATGATTAT
>Ga0180008_1002201_pt1 | contig 10805 bp, 13 predicted proteins | sample MM_PW_MetaG_FD_121121 | JGI IMG/M metagenome (GOLD analysis project Ga0180008, IMG submission 121121) | Groundwater microbial communities from the Aspo Hard Rock Laboratory (HRL) deep subsurface site, Sweden - MM_PW_MetaG | ecosystem: Environmental > Aquatic > Deep subsurface > Groundwater... | reverse complement strand
ATAATTGATTTTGGTCCATCTGAAAGAATTATGATGGTATCTCAACCTGAGACATTGATGTATTGTATTAAAATATTATTAAAAGTTAATTGAAATGGTAAAAAAAAATTAACCAATAATACTTTTAAAAAACTTTGAAATATATTCTCTTTAAAGTATAATAAGCAATATGAAAAACCTACCAATACATGATCTCTTAGAAGATATTAAAACCACACTTACTAATAACTCAATGCTTATCCTTCAAGCACCACCAGGTACTGGGAAAAGTACAGTAGTTCCTATTTCATTACTAAACGAATCTTGGCTTGAAGATAAAATGATAATAATGCTAGAACCAAGAAGAGTAGCTGCTCGTATGGTGGCTGTGCAAATGGCAAAACTTCTGGGTGAAGAAGTAGGGCAAAGTGTAGGTTATCAAGTAAAAATGGATAGCTGTTACTCAAAACAAACAAAACTACTTGTTGTAACAGAAGCAATACTAGTGAGAAAACTGCAAAGTGATCAAGCTTTGGAAGATGTGGCAATGGTAATCTTTGATGAATTCCATGAACGAAGTATCCATACTGATTTATCTCTTGCTCTTTGTGTTCAAGTGCAAGAACTTTTAAGAGCTGATTTAAAACTATTGATTATGTCTGCAACACTTGATTCAGGTGAACTAAGAAACCTTTTAGGTGAAGTTCCAGTTATTACTTCAAAAGGTAAAATATATGATGTTGAAAATATATATCTTGAAACAAATATAAAACAACCAGATAGTAAAAGTATAAATACACTGCTTTTAAATACAACACTGAAAGCTATAAAAGAGGATGAGGGTGATATCTTAGTTTTTTTAGCAGGCTCAAGAGAGATACAAAGACTTCAAGCTTCACTGGAAGAGAGTTTACAAAGCAAAGACATAGAAGTACTTCCTTTATACGCAACACTAAGTAAAGAAAAACAAGACAAAGCAATAAGTAAATCAAACAAAAGAAAGATAATCCTCTCTACAAATATCGCACAAACCTCTTTGACAATAGAGGGTGTAAAAGTTGTGATTGATTCAGGCTTGGAAAAAGTATCACGATATAACTACTCAAATGGTATGAATCACTTAGAACTATCATTTATTTCAAATGATTCAGCAATACAAAGAGCAGGGCGAGCAGGAAGATTAAGCAATGGAAAGTGCTATAAACTTTGGTATAAAAGTAAGATATTAGAAAAGTCAAGTAAAGCAGAAATATTAAGAACTGATTTGAGTTCATTTTTTTTAGATTTATCTTTATGGGGTTATGAAGATATAAAAGAGTTTAAGTTTTTGGATTATCCTATTGAAGCTGTACAAAATAGCACGAAGCTAATACTTAAAGAACTTCAAATGCTAAATGAAGAAAATCAAATAACAAACTTTGGTAAAAAAGCCTTAAGTTTAGGTGTTCATCCAAGATTTGCTTTTATGATATTAAAAGCTAATGACTTAGGCTTTGCCTATGAAGCTTCTCTTTTAAGTGCAATGTTGAGTGAAAAAGATATATTTAAAAATATGAGTTTTAACTGTGATATATATTCAAGATTTTTACATCTGTATGAAAAAGATTTCAATAGTGCATATATAAGTTCACACAACGCAAGAGCTGTTTTAAAACAAGCAGAGTTTTTTTATAATAAATTAAAAAGTATTGAATGCATAAATAAAAACACAAGAAAAATAGATGAAGAAAATCTAAGCATTTTACTTCTTTTAGCATATCCAGATAGACTGGCAAAACAAAGAGGAAAAAATGACAACAAATATAAACTAAACAATGGGAAAGGCGCAATTCTAAATATAGAAGATTCACTATTTAATGAAGATTTTTTAGTAATAGCAAATCTAAATGCACAAACAAAAGACTCATATATAAACCAAGCCCTAAAGATATCTTTGCAAACAATAGAAAAAGAGTTTGAATCATATATTCAAAAAAAAGAATCAATTACTTACAATAAGGAAAATAAAAAATTTGATATAAAAGAACACTACTATTTCTATGAATTAGAGTTATATTCAAGAGCAATATTCTTTGACGCTAAACATGACTTTTCAAAGCTTCTTTTAGACTTGATAAAAAAAGAGGGATTAGACCTACTAACTTGGAGTTTAAAAGCAATAGAGCTACAAAATAGGGTGAACTTTATAAATGAAAATATGAATAATGAATTTCCACTATTCACAAACGATGCCTTATCAGAAACACTAGATTTTTGGCTAGAACCATATCTTCAAAATATCACAACAGTAAAAGAACTAGAAGCCTTAGATATGTACTCTATTTTACTAGGAATAATCCCTTGGGATAAACAAGAACTTTTAGATACTTTGGCTCCAAATAGTATAAAAGTTCCAAGTGGCTCAAATATAAAAATAGATTATTCAAATGCAAATAATCCCATCTTAGCAGTAAAAATACAAGAGATGTTTGGACTAAGCGTTACTCCAAAAATACTAAACAACACCATAGCCTTACAAATACATCTTCTAAGCCCAGCACTAAGACCAATACAAATAACAAGTGATTTAAAAAGCTTCTGGGAAAATTCATACGATGAGGTAAGAAAAGAGTTATTTCCAAAGTATAAAAGACATTATTGGCCTACAAATCCTTTTGAGGCTGTTGCTACTAGTAGGACTAAGAAGCATATGATGAGTGGTGTTTAAATTCTAGGAAGTGATATTTCTTTTTTTTTAAGATAAAATATACATCATTTTAATAAAATAATATATGTTTAAAATATTGGATTTAGAAATGGAAAAAAGAGACAGCCAACTTTAAATTAATAAAAAAGTTGCCTGTCCATGTCCCCTTTTAAAGTAAAGGGAGTAGGTACTGATAAAATTACTTCAGATGCATCAGTCATTCCTTAAATAAATCTTCTAAATTATTAATTAGAGTAACAACTGCAAATAATGTAGTCATTCTATTTGGATCTGTTATTTTTGTTATGTTATCAGGAGACTTTTCCTTTTGTATTTCAATTTTTGTAATTGTTGGAGCTGAAAATTGAGAAAAACTAGAAATATTCTTTTTATTATTATAATCTAATTGTAAACTCAATTCATCAAGTTTTTTTATTTCTGTACTAAAATCTTGTAAATTTGTAGTTTTTAGTAATAAACCTAAATCTAAAGAACTATCTTGATCATTTACAAATACAAAATCCTTTACTTTTAAGGCATATGAAACTATTCCAACTTTAGATCCCCAAAATCTATTAGAGTTAAATTTTTCATTTAATTCTTTTGCAAGATTTTTATTTAATATTAGTTTTTCTATCGTTACGCCAGAGGCAATAACATAACCACTAAGATTTTTACTACCACTCCCTCCCATATTTCCAAAAGCTGAGGCGTCAGCTTTAGCAGAAGACTCTGAATTTTTTGTCCATTTAAAAACAAGTATATTTTTATAATTTTTTTCTAAATATGTATTTAGTAAGCTATTGTATTCACTTGTTAAAGTTGATAATTCACCTTCTAAAGCTGTTAATGTCCCAGTTGGTTTTACTAATAAAGCTGAGTACTTTTTTTCTAACTCTATTTTTTTAGTAGATAATTCTTCTCCTTTATATTGTTCATTTAAAGCTTTTAATTTAAAGCCAAATTCATTTTGATTTTTTTCTACATTAGAATCTTTCAATTTAAATGAAGATATTTCTACTCTTTTACTTAAAATTTCATCAGATTTTTTTTGTAATTTTTGGATATTAGCCTTTAAAGTAATCAGCTCGCTTAGATTGACACTATTATCTGGTTCATATTTTATAATAGTTTTTTTTAGTTTTACATCTCCCTTATCATAGTCAAATTCTAATTCTATAGCAGATTGAGAACCTCTTATTGGATGAAGAAAATATACTTCTCCTACTTCATGAAGAGGAGATAGACCATTTATTGAAAGCATTCGTATTTGGCTTGTTGGAGAAAAGGGGGAACCATCAACATCATATTCATTATTTAAATCAAATAATGACGTAGTTGCAGTTTTTGAAGAACAGCCTAAAAACATAAAAACGGAAATAATTAATACACTATATATACGTAACATAATAAACTCCTTTTTTCTTATTTATAAATTATATGATTTTAAAGCTTATTTAGTAATGAACTAATTTATATAGTTATTATATAAAAAGCTCAGCTCATGAATTGCCACTTTATAAAATAAAAAGAGAAAATATTTATAAATATAAATATCAAAGAAGAAATAAAGGAAATAAAGGGGACAGGCAACTTTAAATTAATAAAAAATTTGCCTGTCTCCTTTCCCTCCTTTCCCACTTTTGGTTTATCTTTTTAATACCAAATTAAATCTAAATTTAGTACAATATATTATCTTAATTAAAAAGGTAAATTCATGCATTTAAGTCAAGATATAAAACCAATTAGTTATTTAAAAGCAAAAACAGCTGATGTAATAAATAGTGTAAATGAAAATCAAAGAACGATAATCATCACACAAAATGGTGAAGCAAAAGCTGTTATTCAAGATATTAAAACATATGAAAATTTACAAAATTCTTTGAATTTATTAAAATTAATTGTTCAAAGTGAAAATGATATTGAAAATAATGAAGTTATAGAGCAAGACAAAATGTTTGAAAATCTTGAACAAAAATTATTTGGATAATCTCAAATGAAAAAATTTGAAGTTATTTGGACAAAAAATGCACAATTTGATTTGGAATCAATTATCGAATATGTCAAGATAGATAGTGTAAATATAGCAAAAAAGATATTTCTTGAAATCAAAAATGAGTGTGTTAATTTACACTATTTCCCCCAAAGAAAAAGAGTTGTACCTGAATTACAACAAATTGGTATTTTAAAATATAGAGAAATTATTCTTGAAAGATGGAGAATAATTTTTAAAATTGATAATACAAAAGTTTATGTTTTGTTAGTAGTTGATTCACGAAGAAATTTAGAAGATATATTATTTCAAAGATTAATTGACAAAAAATGATAACAATTCATAACAAATTAGAAATAGAAGCGACCTTTTATCAAAGAAGAAATAGTTAAATACTGAATCAAGACTATTTATGTGACAATACAAAATCAAAAAATATATTAGCAAATATAAATACTAAGGAAATATTAAAATGGAAACAATTTATTCAAAAAAAAATCATCTAGAAATTAACACTAGTGTTTTATTTAAATCTTCTGAATTTAAAGAAAGTGTAATGAAGGAATCTGCAGAAAAATTTGCACTTATCTCAGGTACAACAAGATATATGCCAGAAATAGTTCTCAAAGGGAATTCTACTAATATAATTGCTTTTTTTGACAAAATGAAAGAACTATACCTAAATGAAGATTCTCTTAAAAATTTAACTGATATGTCATCAATTTCGTCTTTTTTCAACACAGAAACTCAAGAATTTAACCTTGAGGTGGCAGAAAAAGAGATTAAAAAATCAGATAAGTTTTCAAGCATAGAAGATATATTTAAAGCGTGGGAAGAGTACCCTGTAAATCTAGTTTCATTTTTAACTCCTCTTTATCATATGGGTTATTTTTTAGTTTTAGCAGAGATTTCAAATAACAAAGATTTAAAAAATAAACTTAAAAATAGAGCTTCAATTTTTTTAAGATCTTACTATCAATTAGAAGAATATAAAGCTATCATTGTCCATAATGATGATACAAAAGTAAATATAAAATCTTTAACTTTTACAGAGCTAATAGCCCAATGGATGTCTTTTATTAATTCATTTTTAAGTGATTTTTCTGTTTATTTAATTAAATCTAATCAAAAAATTACTTTCCAAAATAAAGATGAAGTAGTGTTAAATTTTAAAAATTTAATGAAAGATATTAAACCAAAATCACTTAATATTAATGCAGAGATTTTGACTTACTTAAAATAGAAAATAATGAAAATAATGGGACAGGCAACTTTAAACTACTGTCCTTTTTACTTTTATTAGTGACAATAAGGACAATTATAATCTGTATTTTCAGGTTTTTTTGGGTGTGTTTTATTATCTATTTTATTTTTATCAAAAGCATGATAGTTTTTACACTCTTTAAGAAAAGCACTTTTAGGGCTTGAAGCATAGAAAAATTTAAATCTTTTATATTTACCAATCCAATTTTTAATTTCTGAATTTAAATCAGTATCGCAACGACCATAATTTTGAACTACAAATAGTCCACTTTGACTTTCAAATCCTAAAGCAAAGTTGCCAGCTGATATTTTTGTTATTTCAGAATCTATACTTTGAGCTGTTAAAGCATAAGAACTTTTCATTCCAATAGATCTTTTCATTTATTTTTTTACCTTGATTTTCTTAATTTATCAGACAGTATACTAAACTAATTACAATTTAAAATAAAAGGAATATAATTCCACAACAAAAGCCTATCTTCAATACCTCCAAGGACATCTTTAATGCCAAACACTACTCAACCCAATCTAATAGAACATTCTGTTTTAGAGCAAAATCACAAACACTTCAAAATATTTAAACCATATGGTTTTTTAAGTCAGTTTGTACCAGAAACACGAAAGAAGAAAAAGTTATTGGGTGAGTTATTTCCGTTCCCTGATAATACTATGGCAATTGGCAGACTTGATCACGATTCAGAAGGATTATTGTTACTTACAACTGATGGTATGAAAAGCTTTCAAGTAAGAGATAAAGGTATAGAAAAAGAGTATTATGTACAAGTTGATGGAGAGATTACAAAAGAGGCTATATCACAGCTGCAAAATGGTGTTAATATTAGTGTTAATGGGACTAATTATCTGACACTTCCTTGTAAGGCATTCGTGCTTGAAAAAGAGCCTGAACTTCCCGCTCGTGGTTTTAAAATTCGTGATGCAAGGCATGGACCTACTAGCTGGATTTCTATCACAATTTGTGAAGGGAAAAATCGCCAGATTAGAAAAATGACTGCTGCTGTTGGTTTTGCCACATTAAGACTAGTAAGAGTTCGTATAGGTGATATTCATATTGATAGTATGACTGCAGGGGAGGTTGTTTTTTTAGCTAATTTTAATGATGTACTTAATGGTTAAAAATTTCTAAAATTTTTAGGGATAATTAATTTTATTAAATCCAAATAGTTATGTAAATTGTCCTCTTTCTTTTCCTGTCTAAAGTTAAAATCTAAAAATTCTGATAGAATGGAGTTTATAAGCCCATTTTAAAAATAATCTACAAAGATAAATTCTTTGACTTATTAATGAATAAACAGCTTATTATCGGGGAAATATATAAAATATAAAATTAAGAGGATAGCAAATGGCTAAAATAAATTACAATTACGAAAAACGAGCAAGAGAGATAGAAAAAGAGAAAAAGAAAGAAGAGAAATTAAAGAAAAAAGAAGCCTTAAATAATAGTAAAAAAGCAGAAGAAGTTCCTTCATCTACTGATGAAAAATCTAAGGAATAGTTCCTTTTAAATAAAGGGCAGGTAATGTTATTCTTTAATTTGAACTTGTAAGAATTTTCTATTTGTTGTATATCAAATAGCACAATTTACAAGGTGAAATTTTCTGCCATTTTCTACATCTACAAAATATCTCAAAACAATTTACCTTAATAATTTAGTTCTTTGGATGTTGAATTAAATTCCAATATCTTCCATATTAAAGGATGTAAGTCAAATTTCATTAGAATACGAATAATATTTAAAGGATTTAAATGAAAAAAGAATTTGACAAGTTTAAACAATGGCTTGCTCACAACTATAGTGATGGTTTATTAGATTTAAATCCTCCTGCAACAAATGATGAAATAGAAGAACTAATACGTACTTTGGGTGTTACTTTACCTGATGATTTCATAAGTGTATTAAAAATACATAATGGTCAAAAAGGTGAGGCTGCTTGGCTTTTTGATTCTCAGGAATTTTTATCAACTAAGCGTATTATTGAAGAGTTTAATATTTGGAAAAACTTATTAGAAACAAAACTTCAAGGAAAAGTATCAACTCCTAATGATGGAGTTAAGAGTGATTGGTGGAATATAAACTGGATTCCATTTACAAGTGACGGATGTGGAGATCATTATTGTCTTGATTTAAGTCCAACAGAAAGTGGAATCAAAGGTCAGGTTATCACATTGTGGTATGAGTTAGCCCAGAGAGAAATCGTATCTCAAAGTTTTTCTTTATGGTTTAAAGAGTATGTTGAACAGTTAAACTCTGGAGAGCTTATTTATTCAGAAGAATATAACTCTATAGTTTATAAAGATGAATTATAAAAGGAAAAATTTATGAATGACAATATTATTTATGCGTTTATCGCATTAGCAGCTTATGTAGCTTATAAAAAATATACTCAATATAAGGTATTAAAACTAGTTCCAGACTTGCTTTCTCAAGGTGGCCAAATTATTGATGTTAGAAGTGTAGCAGAATTCAATATGTCAAATAAAAAAGGAAGTATTAATATTCCATTAGGTTCACTTAACAGTAGAATGAATGAATTAGATAATACTAAGCCTATAATTCTTTGTTGTGCATCAGGAAGCAGAAGTGCAATGGCAAAACGTACTTTACTTTCAAAGGGATTTGAAAATGTTCATAATGCAGGAACATGGAGATCTCTTACAAAGTTTTAGTAAAGAGGAAGCTAATTAACTTCCTTTTTTTAATTGATAAATCGTACTTTTGTTTTGTAATAACCGGTAAATTTTTTCTTTTCTATTATTTCTTTAATCTCAGCTGGATCTTTTAGTTTTTCATCACTTATAATTTTAACAGCATGTTCTTTTTTTCTAGTTGGTTTTCTTTTCATTTTAGAGCCTTTAGTTCATCTAAGATAAAATCTTAGTTTTTGTTTTACTTTTGAATAGGGAATATAACATATAAATGAAGAAAATAGTTAGAAAATACAGATTTATTTAAAAAATAATAAACAACTCATACACAAAATATCAGTACAATAAAACAAAAAGGAATAACATGAATAAATATATATTAACTATTGCTCTTGGAATATTTGCCTTTATAACAAGTGGTTTTAGTAAGGATATACCAGAACCAATAGCTAAAAATATTGATTATACAAACACTAAAAAAGCTCACTTTGCAGGTGGATGTTTTTGGGGAGTGGAGCATTTGTTTGAAAAGCAAAAAGGTGTAAAGGATGTAATTAGTGGATTTATGGGCGGACATGTAGAAAATCCTTCTTATAGAGCTGTTATCAAAGGTGATACAGGTCATGTTGAAACTGTGGAAGTTGTTTATAATCCTGATGAAATATCATACGAAAGTTTAGCAAAACTATTTTTTGAAATACATGACTCAACTCAAAAAAACGGACAAGGTCCAGATATTGGAAGTCAATATTTATCAGTAGTATTTTATGAAAATGAAGAAGAAAAGAAAATAAGTGAAAAACTTATAGAGATTTTAAAAACAAAAGGTTATGATGTTGCAACAACACTAAAACCAAGTACTCCTTTTTATGCAGCGCAAGGGTATCATCAAGATTATTATGTAAGAACAGGCAAAAGTCCATATTGTCATGTTTATAAAAAAATATTTGATTAATGTAAAAGCTAATCAAATTAAATTCAAAGGAAGTTATTATGAATGATTATGTTTGTACGGTTCGTGGTTATATTTATATGCCAAAACTTGGTGATCCTGATGCTGGAATTAGACCTGGAACTGCATTCAAAGATATTCCCGAAGATTGGGAATGCCCTGATTGTGGATCACCTAAAGAGGATTTTGAAGAATTAGTAGATTAAGTATAAATTATATACTTTCTACTTTTAAAAGTTTTGTTTTTCCAACCATTAATTCTACGCTCATTTTCATTCTTTTAAAAACATTTTCTTGTCTATATTCTAAATTATGTTTTACACATAATTCTTTCATTAAAGGCTGAATCTTTTGATATTGACTTAAAGGTAGATTTGGGAAAAGATGATGCTCAATTTGATAATTTAACCAACCATGTGAGAAATCAATTATATTTGTGCCTGTTGTATAATTTACACTTCCCATGATTTGTCGTAAATAAAATTCACCTTGAGATTTATGTGGAGTATCAAATCTATAAATATCCTCTGCTGAATGATTAGGAACAATCACTAAAAAAGAGTGAAGATTTGCTATATATTCAGCTATCAATGTAATAATAAAAGCATTAAATACAGCTTCCAATCCTAAAGGAATAAAAAGAAAAGGAATAAGAACAAATCTCATACAAAAGTATGGAAGAATATACTCTTTCCATAAAATAGCTCCATTTCTTTTAAAAGGACTCCAATCATAACTTGTTGCTTGTGGCATCTTTAGCTTACGACGTTTTTTATTTTCTAAGATTTTAAGAGTATTAGGTGCATAATAAGTTAATTTCCAAGTCCCAGCAAAAGCATACACAAATAAATATCTAGCCCACATTGGTGTTTTTGAACGAATAAGCCATTGTAAGTTATTTTCTACATTATCAGGGTCTGTATCTTCTCCTAAATGATAATGATGCATTATGTTATGTTCATAAATCCAAGCTTCAGGGTTAATCCAATCTAACCAATCTAAATATCTTCTACTACCTTTTTTTGCAAAGCCAGCTTTTGTATATCTCTTTGGTACATTAGGTACTCTATCATAAGCTCCATGAAGTATAGGATGAGCAACATTTGCCCATCTTGAAACATTTCCTACACCTAAAAGTGTAGCAGCAAGAAGAGCTAAAGTCCAAAAACTAAAACCTCCTAAAGCATAAGAAGTGATTTCTAAGAAACTTATTATAAATATAATAAAATATCCACTAAAAGTTGAGCTTCTTCCCCATCTTTCTAATT
>Ga0180008_1002199_pt1 | contig 10815 bp, 3 predicted proteins | sample MM_PW_MetaG_FD_121121 | JGI IMG/M metagenome (GOLD analysis project Ga0180008, IMG submission 121121) | Groundwater microbial communities from the Aspo Hard Rock Laboratory (HRL) deep subsurface site, Sweden - MM_PW_MetaG | ecosystem: Environmental > Aquatic > Deep subsurface > Groundwater... | reverse complement strand
ACGAGAAAAAGGATAAGTTCCTAAAACTAATAAAGCACGAATATAAACTTAACAAATTATCCACAAAATTGGATAAGTTCCATGAATTAGATTTTGACGAGTTCGTTAAACAATTAAAGATTAAACTAAACTTTACCAAAAAAGAAGAACTAATGGAATACTTTGAGAAGAACAAAAAAGAAGTTAAGGAGCTAGCGGAAAAAATAGAAAAAACCGACGAAGAAATAAACGAGATGGTTTACAAACTCTACGGAATTACAGACAAAGAGAAATCAATTATAGAAGATTATTAATTTATCTTAACTTCTTCTGGAGAGTCGTTAAGAAATTCATCAAGTTTGGCATCCCACTCTAGACAATCCAGACTGCAGATAATTTTATAAAGTCTTTTTGTTTTTTGTTGTCATGGGTGATTCGCCAACTAGTGATCCTACAGACTTTGATCTTCTTGGTCAACGCGTTGTTGAGAGGGGTCTTTTTGATCAGCCTATAACTCCTTCTAGAAGAGTTGAGGTTGTTGAACCAGCTGTGGAAAGAGATGAAGCATTATACGGGCAAGGATATTTGTTTGTTCCAGGGGGGACTGATCTGACTGGGCAGCATCTTATACCTGAAGTCGTTGATGGTAGACCGTATGAAGCTTGACGCTTAGCTTTATTAATGCTTATTCTTAATATAAATCATAACGCTGTGCGCCACAATTGGACACCTGTTCTCGCGGCTGGTGTCGATTTTGCTGGGCTCGCTTTGCTCGCCGTGCAGTGCTTTAACAATAAAAATGACACACATCATTGATCCTAAGGAGAAACAGAAGCTTGAAGATTTGATTGAATTACTTGGAAGTATCCGCGGGAGACATACGGAGTTGGTGACGGTTTTGATTCCGGCAGGGGCGAATATTAACCTGATTCAGAGGCAGATTGAGGGTGAGAAGTCGACGGCTTCGAATATCAAGTCTGCAGCTACGAGGAAAAATGTTATTTCTGCGCTTGATATGATAATTCGAGAGATGAAAAATATTAAGCAGACGCCGGAAAATGGTCTAGCTTTTTATTGTGGGAATATTTCTGATAAAGAAGGAGTTTCTGATATTCAAATTTGGATTTATGAACCGCCGAGACCGTTGAACGTTAAGATTTACAGGTGCGATCAGGAGTTTATCATTGAGCCGTTGAAGGAGATGATTGCCATCGAAGAGGTTTATGGGCTAATGGTTATTGACAGGCAGCAGGCGACGATTGGGCTGCTTGAGGGAAGCCAGATTAAAGTTTTGCAGAAATTGACTTCAGGAGTTCCGGGGAAAGTTAGGGCGGGAGGACAGTCTTCGCAGAGATTTCACAGAATTACTGAAGGACTGGCTAAAGAATTTTTCAGGCGAGTTGCTGAAGAGTTGAAAAACTTGTTTTTTGATATGCCTAAGCTGAAGGGCATTTTGATTGGCGGGCCGATTCCGACAAAAGAAGATTTTCTTGATGAGGGGCAACTTGTGACGAAGTTGAAGGAAAAAATTATTGCGATAAAGGATTTGGGTTATGTTGATGAACATGGGCTTGAGTTGTTGGTTGAGTCTTCGGATGAAGAAATGCAGGAACAGGAACTGATTAAGGAGAAGAAAGTGCTTGAAAAGTTTTTCAACACTTTGGGGAAGGAGAGAAAGAAGGCGGCCTATAGAGAGCCGGAAGTCAGACTTGCGCTTGAGCGAGGGGCAGTTGAAATTTTGTTGATTTCTAAGAAATTTAACAGGGACAAGCAAAAGGAATTTGAGCAGATGGCAGAGAATATCGGAGCGAGTGTCGTTTTGATTGGAGCAGACCATACAGATGGGGAGCAGTTTTGGAATTTGACTGAAGGTGTTGGGGCAATTTTGAGATTTAGTCTGGATTAAGTTGGATTTTTATTTTTTTGTTTAATTTTTATCATACAAATTAAGTAAAAATATTTAGGTTATAGATAGATTTAAAAGGAAAAAGACATACAAAATAAGTATCCTAGGGTGTGTGTTGTGTTAACTGAATTAGTAGTCACAATAGTAGAAGAATTAGTTAGTTCTGGCATTGTTATCAGTGAAAAAAGTTCTGTTAAACTCTTTTGTGAGGACCTGTCTGCCCAAAACAACACGCCCCCTTATGCGAGCTGCATATCTCATAAAGCTGTAGCGAGTATTTGGGCACGCCCTCGGTGGCAGTCCTCTTTTTCTTTTTCATATTTTTTTAAGCGGCTGTGCCCACCACACAACACACACCCTAGGGTAAAAACACACACCCTAGTTGTGGGCCAGCCGTTTTTCTTTTTGGAGGTGAGCGATGCCATTTGATTTGAGAGAGCTAGAAAAAAAGAAGCGAGAGCTACAAGAGAAGATTGAACTGTGTGAATCTCAGAAGGAAGCAGTCAGGGTTGCGATTCAGAAACTAACTGCAAGATACAACATTGGCGAGATTGGATTTGAGGAATACAAGAATGAATACAAACGGATTTTCAAGGAGAAAAGTCCTGAACAGTGGATAAACTACTTTAATATCCAGATTAGGTCGCATAGGGCGCAGTTGGATTGGTACGGCTCGGAGATTATGAAAGCGCAGAAATCTCTTGGCAAGAAGAAGGTTAGTACGCTAGGAAAGGAAGAACTTAGGAAAGATCTGTCTAAGAAGATTTCGAAGGCAGAGGATTACAAGCAAAGAGTTATTGGGAGCGTTCAGGATTTAGTTGGGAAGTATAATGCGCGAGAGATTAGCTATGAGCAATACCAGGCGGAGATTAAGAAGCTTTATGGGAAAAACGAGCCGCAGAAAATTGTCGATTATTATGAGGACTACATCGGTAAAGCCAAGCAATCTCTTTCGAGTTATTCTGGTAAACCGAAACCAAAGAGCAATCTTGTTAAGTTGATTCCTCTGGTTTTGATTTTGGGATTGGCGCTTTATGGGTTATTTGGGGTTGTTCTTAGATCAGAGTTTACTGGTTTGACTGTTCAAACTGTTAATGAAGTGCATACGAAAACTTTTGATTTAGTTGTCAATGAAAGTGCTATACAGGATTTAGACCTGCCCTACTCTGGCGATTTGAATTGGGTTAAACTTAGCGGGGCGGTGCGGGGAGAAGGAACGGTAAAAGTTTATTTGGATGATATTTTGATTTTAGATTCTGACGATTTGGAAGGGGATGGCAAGCCCACTATTACTGGGAGTGTAATCACTGGATTTGCAACTGAAGGGGACGATTCCATTTCTGAAGATTCTGCTGAGAGTTCTGATGCGAGCGAGGATTCGGCAGATAGTTCTTCTGATGAGGGAAGTGAAGCAGTGAGCGGCGGCGAGGGCGGCGATAGTAGTGGTGAAGAGCAGAGCGCCGCGAGCAACCAAGAACAGCCTGAACAAGGAGCAAGTGAAGAGCATCCGAATGAGAGCGCTGAGGGCGAGAGCAGAGATAATGAAGCAGGAAACGAATCTGGCACCGGAGGGGGTAATGAAGAAACCCAGATAAACGAAACTGAGCAAGAAGATAAAAATGAAACTGAGCAAAGCACTGATAATGCAACAGGTCAAGAAGATGTTGAGGTTGCTGGTGAGGGGGCGGTTAAGAAAATAATGTTTGAGGATTACTGCAAGGAGTCATGTGATTTAAAAGGCAGAGGGTTAAACAAAACTTCTTATACTTTAAGAATTGAAGCTGACGGCGCAGAGTTTGAGCTGGATGAGGTGACTTATGAACTTGCGGTTGAAAAGGAAGTCACTGAAGAAGAGAATGTTACTCTGGCTGGGCCGCCAGCGTTGATAAAGGAGATTCCGACAATTATCATTGAGAAGAATTGGTATTATGACCTGGATGTTAAAGAGTATTTTACTGGTGCTAGCGAGTATTATCTTAAGCAGACGGACGATATTTCAACCACTGTTTTTGAGAGCAAGATACGGATGCAACCGAATGAAAACTTTACAGGCGTTAGAGAGAGCAGGATTGTTGCCGTTAATGAACTGGGGAGCTACGGAAGCAACTTGTTTAACATAACTGTTTTGGATTCTGAGAACATCACAGAATTAGAGCAGTTGTTTAACGCAACTCGGAATGAAAGTTTGAACGTTACGACGAAGCAGTACAAGGCAATAATTAATCGGCCTGTGAAGTGGATAAAGAAAATTGATTTAGAGAATGTGACAAATATTGAGAATTTGACTTTGGAAATTCCTGGGGAATCAGAGGACATTTCAATTAAGACAGGAGAAGAGGCCAGTGTGGCGTTTACAGAAGCTGAGGAATATGAGAGTGCCGTGAACGAAGCGAACAGAGAAAAAATTGTTTCTGGTGGAATTACAGGAAATGTTGTAAATGACTTGAACGGAAAAAAGGGAATCATCACCAGGATTTGGGAGTGGTTTGGAAGATTCGGCATAACTGGAAGTGTAATCAGTGAGGAGGATTTAGGGGATGGGATAATAGAAAAAGGCGACAAGAAGATTATTAATGTTGAAAAAATCTTTGAGCAGACTAATGAAAAAGAGATTGCAGTTGAATACTACACGCAGGCACCTACCTCGGCCGAACAAAATATAAACAACGGCAAGAGGATAATCGTCTCTGGTCCTGATGGATTAAATTACACCGATGTTTTGGCTTACACCACAATTGAAAATAAAGTGCCAATGGGTTCTAACGAAATAAAGTTCTATTGGTATGCTGATTACGAAGATGCTGTTTCTTTCGGATATGTCAACGCAACAGAAAAAATAAAAGAAGAGAAAATTGAAAAAACAAAGGAAAAAGAATTGCCCGAAGAAGAACAAACACAAGAAGAAACAATTCCGGCAGAAGAAACAAATTCCTCAGCAGAAATAACAGGTTCCTTTTTAACAGGCTTTGCAGTATCAGAATTAAACAAAAGAGAGGAAACAAAAAAGCAAATTACTATCGAAGAGAAAGTAAAAATTGCTTTTGATTTTGAAGAATTTGATTTAGACAACGATGGCTTTGTTGATTATGTTGAATGGGTCGTTCCGCATTTAAGCAATCAGACTTTTGATTTAATTATTGAAATCAGCAAGGCGGAACATCTTGATGAAAACAAAGAGTTCGTCAGCGACATTTACGAAGAAGTTAAAGCATTAGATGGAAACTGGTCAGAAACAATTCCAGACACTCATTACGTGCGTGTTACATTTAGACGAAATCTAACTTCTGACAGAGATATAACTCTTTATCCTAGAACAATTTCAGGCACGCCAAAGATTGAGGTTTACGAAGAAGGGGAAACTGAACTAATTGCAGAGTTTACTTCTTTAGATGACAACCAGTACAACAAAATTTATTTAACAAATCTGCAAGGAAGTCAGGATACATTTGATTTATTCATCCTAAATGGAGACGTGCAGTTCGACCACATCATTGACCCGACAACGCCGCCAGACATTAGCTTTGTTACGCCTCCAACTCCGGAAAATGGCTCTTCACAAAGCGCAAATTCAATCTTTGTAAATATTTCTTCAAGCGACAGCAACGGGGGCCATTACGCTTTCACAGATTTCGACCACGACTTGGTTTTATGGCTCAGAATGGACGACACAAATTCAAGCGGAGACCCAACAGACATATCAAGTTATTCAAATAATGGAACAAAAATGGGGACTACTATAATAGACTCAACAAGCGGGTATTGGGGGAATGGAACTTATATGGACGGCAGTGGAGATTATATAGACTTATCACTGCCTTCATCGCTTAATCTCGCGCATAATTTTACTATTTGCTCTTGGATTTATCCAAAAAAAATAGGCGCTGTTATGGGCATTGTAAAAAGGGGCAAGGATGTTATTACTACGAGAAATCAGCAGTATAATTTAAGAATAGAAACAACAGGGGCATTAGCACTCTGGATGGGAAACACAGCAGTTGATGTTTCTTCAACTTCTGCAACTGGGGTTATAGTGGCTGACACATGGCAGTTTGTTTGTGCTAAAGTAAACGAGACAGATGAAATGCTCGTTTACAAAAACGGAACTGATATAACATTTACTGGCGGAACAAATACATTAACATGGCCCGGGGGCGAAGTGGTACAGTTAATTGGTGCGTCAAGAACAATTGCACAGAGTTTCAACGGCACAGTTGACGAAGTTATGATTTTCAATCGTCCTTTATCAGACCAAGAGATTCTTGCTTTATACAATACAACAGCAAACCAATATTTCAATAATTTCACAGCTCTTGCAGATGGAAGCCACACTTTCACCGGCTATGCAGTAGATAAATTAGGATACAAAAATCAGACTGAGGAGAGGACAATTACAATCGGTGCACCACCAGATACAACCCCCCCTGCCATAAACTTCACCTCCCCAACTCCCGGCAACGCCTCCTCACAAAGCGCAAATTCAATCCCAGTAAACATTTCTTCCTCAGATGCAAGCCAGCATTACACTTTTGCAGATTTCGACCATGACTTAGTTCTTTGGATGCGTATGGATGATGTTAATGCAACCGGAGACCCGACAGACTTGTCAAGTTATTCAAATAACGGAACAAGAGTAAACGCAATAATAAATTCATCAAGCGGATATTTTGGCAATGGAACATACATGGATGGCAGCGAAGATTACATTTCTTTGAAACGACAAATAAACAACACAGGCAATATTACAATCTCGGCTTGGTATAATCTAAATGAAGTCACTGCTTCTTATGGCACCTGCATATTTTGTTCTTCATATATGACTTTTAGTTCACCAGGAACTTATTTTGGATATGGTCTTTGGATTGCTCCAACGACAAATCTGCTTCAGTTTAAACAATACGGGACTACTGTGAATTCCGTTGCATATTATGCCACACCATTCAATACATGGGTGCACGCAGTCGGAGTAATGAACACAACAGACATAACCCTCTATCTAAACGGAACAAAAGTTGACTCTCGGCCTTTAGTAGAAATAACTAACTCACGATATATCCAAACAATCGGAAAAGACCCCCCAACAAACCATCAGTATTTCAACGGAACAATTGATGAGGTCTTGGTTTTTAATCGTGCCCTGTCAGACCAGGAAGTCCTTGCCTTATATAACACAGCCGTGAATCAATATTTCAATAATTTTACTTCATTAGCCGAAGGGAGCCATACATTCACAGGCTATGCAGTAGACAAACAGGGATATAAGAATCAGACAGAACAAAGAACCGTGACCATTGATGCAACCATTCCGGTAATAACAGTTATTTCTCCTCAGGATGGTGAAAAATATAGTGCAACAACTGTAGATTTTGAAATATCTATAAATAAAGCTGCTTCTTGGTGCGGTTTCTCTCTTGATGACGCAGCCAATGTAACAATGACTTTAAACGCATCCAACACGGGAGCAAATTATACAAAAACAGGACTAACTGAAGCATTGCACAATATAACCTTTATCTGCAACGACACTGCAAACAATTACGGCACTTCATCAATAAATTACTTCGAGGTTAACGTGGCCGCCCCTGCAGTAGACTTCGCGGGCCCAACTCCTCCAGATGCCTCCTCACAAAACGCAAATTCAATCTTTGTAAACATTTCTTCCTCAGATAATGGAGAACATTATGTTTTTACAGACTTTAACAGAGATGTTTTGTTGTGGATGCGCATGGACGACACAAATAGTTCAGGAGACCCAACTGATTTATCTCCCTATTCAAATAATGGAAGTAAACAAGGAAATGCTGCCCAGACTATCCTTGGAGCGTCTGGAAGGTCATTTAGTTTTGATGGTGTTGGTGATTACATTGATACTGGGGAAGTACTTGCTCAGGGACAGGACATAACTCTGTCTGCATGGGTCAAACCAACGGCCATTGCATCACAGATAATAATAAAACAAGACAACGCGGGTCTGGGAAACTTTGAGTTTAGAATCGCTGACGCATCAGGACACTTAAAGTTTATATCGGGAGATAACTCCTGGACAACTTCAAGTTTAGTGGTTTCTTCAACTACACTCTGGACTTATGTTGCTGTTTCATTCAACGGAACCCAAGCTATCTTTTATTTAGACGGAGGGCAGGAATCTCCTTCTAATATAAGCGTAATACCTGCTGCGCCAGAAGGGACAAATTTTCTAATCGGTCCAGGTTTCAATGGAACAATTGATGAGGTCCTGGTTTTCAATCGCACATTAGCATTTGGAGAACTCAATTCTTTATACTATGCATCAGCTCAATATCTGCATAATTTTACTGATTTGGCAGAAGGGACTTATACGTTTACTGGCTATGCAGTTAATGACTTCGGAAACAAAAACCAGACGGAAACGAGGACGGTAACTGTAGACACAATTATTCCAGCAATCAACTTCACTAGCCCTACTCCTGCAAATAGCTCGAACCAAACAGAAAATTCAATTTATGTTAATGTTTCTTCCAGCGATACAAATTACCACTACACCTTTGTTGATTTTGACTATGACTTATTTTTGTATTACACAATGGGCGATGTAAATTCATCCGGAGAGCCGACGGATTTATCTTTCTACTCAAGGAATGGAAGCAATGTTGGAGATGCATTGCAGACTGATGCGGGTTATTTTGGCAAGGGGTTCAGCGTTGATGGAATCTCTGCTTACATAAAAGCGCCGACAATCAACAACCTGAATCTTACGACTAGCGGGTTTACGCAATCAATGTGGGTAAAGCTGGATAGTCCACCGGAAACCGGACAAACAGATTATCTCAGCTATTTCTATGCAGGAACTTCTGATAGTTTCTTCTTTAGAACTGCGGAAAGTTCGGGGACATACGAGCTTTCAGCTTACGGGGAGATGAACGATGATGGTTTTACTGTCACAAAATCAGGAATGACTCTTTCAGAACTTACAAGCGGGTGGCATCATCTAGTCTCGGTCTATAATCTGACAGACGTGGTGTTTTACGTGGACGGGGCTGAAATCGGTTCTGACGGCACTTCAGATGTTCAGACAGATCTTGATTTTGAAATGAACTTTTTTGGGTGTGACATGGTTGGAAAAATTGACGATGTGTTGTTGTTTAACCGCTCCCTCTCGAGTCAAGAGGTGCTTGCTTTGTACAACGCCTCCACAAACCAGTATTCTGCTAACTTTACAAACCTTGGGGACGGTGCGCATGTGTTTAGAGGTTATACTGTTGACCGGGCAGGAAATAAAAATCAGACAGAGGAGAGGACAGTTACAAAAGACAATATTGTCCCCGCCCTCCCCTTCGTCTCGCCGATAGCAAACACAAATCCTATAGAGAATACTATCTCACCTATAACATTCACTGCAACTGTTAGTGATGCAAACGGAGCAGGTGATATTAATGTTTCAAGCGTGAAAGCAAACTTCACGCGAAGCGGAGAGGCGGTGCGACAAAATTTGACCTGCGTAGATTTAGGGCAGGACACGGCCACCTCAAAAAACTTCTCATGCACAATAAATATGTGGTACTTTGATGAAGCAGGAGACTGGAATGTTTCGATTCAGGCTTACGACCTTTCTGGGGCCAGTGCATCCAACGACACAAACACATTTACTTATAATTTGTTGCAGGCAATGGCTATATCACCGAACAATCTTGATTTTGGGAGTGCAAATAGTGCAGACACAAATGTTTATGGCCCCTTTACTTTAATTAATAACACAGGCAATTATGATGCTCCAAACGTGAGTATTGAAGGATATAATCTTGTGTCAGGAGCTTATACATTGGGTGTTGGGAATTTCACGGTGAGTATTGCTAGCCCTTTGGGTGGAGATCCGCCGGATGCTTGCAATGCTCCAAGTGTTGCGGACTGGATGATTGATGAGGCTTTGATTAACGTCACTGGTGCATCTTTGCCTGCAGGCAATCACTCGGTGAATGACGGCTCTACTGGTCAGGAAATTTTGTATTATTGCATTCCGGATGTGCCTGAACTGCCAACTGCTGTTTATTCTACGCCTTCGGAATGGGTTATTCAGATGGCCTTGGCGGCATTTGTTGTTGGCAGAGGAAGAAGGAGGAAGAAGAGAAAGAAGCGTTCTGACCTGATTGGAAAGCTGAAACGCAAGCTGCAGAAGCCAGGCCTGGATGTTCATGGGCTTGCATTGCTGGATGAAAAACTTCAGAGAGAACAAGGGGTTAACTTATCAGAATTGTTGGAGGAGGTGCGCAGGGCAAGAGAAGGGTTGCAGATTCCGATTGATGTGTTCAGACAAGAGGTAAGTCCTTCTGAGGCGCTTTGCAAGTATCTTCGAGAGAATGAAGGATTCAGTTATAGTGAGATAGCTGGCGTATTGAACAGGGATGATAGGACGGTTTGGATTAATTATCATAATGCGGCAAAGAAGAAAGCAAAGAGAACGCGTGTGAGAGCTGATACAATTTATGTGCCTGTTAGTGTGTTCAGAGACAGGCGGTTGAGTGTTTTAGAAGCAGTGGTCATTTACTTTAGGGAAAGGGGGGTGAAGAATGTTGAAATAGCAAGGATTCTGGATAGGGACCCTAGAAACATATGGACACTGTACTCCAGAGCAGTAATTAAACTAAAGATTTCGTAAAAACAACATTTAAAAAGACAAACTTCTTAGAAAAAGAATAAAGAGAGTGAAAATGAGTAAGGGGGCATATGCTGTTTTGGTCGTTGGGGTATTGATTCTTATGTCAAGCTATTTAGTTTCTGCGGGAATTGGCGATTGGTTTAGGGGAATTACAGGCAGGGCTTCTACAACTGGAGAAGCGAATGCTACAGTAACTTTGTCTGGGTCAAATGCTGTTGTTGTTTTAATTCTTAATGAGACTTTGATTGGTACTGTGGTTGACCCTTCTGAAGCCGGGGCCAGGAGGATAGAGGTTAATGTT
>Ga0180008_1002198_pt1 | contig 10815 bp, 12 predicted proteins | sample MM_PW_MetaG_FD_121121 | JGI IMG/M metagenome (GOLD analysis project Ga0180008, IMG submission 121121) | Groundwater microbial communities from the Aspo Hard Rock Laboratory (HRL) deep subsurface site, Sweden - MM_PW_MetaG | ecosystem: Environmental > Aquatic > Deep subsurface > Groundwater... | reverse complement strand
GCAGGCGGGAGACCGACAAAATACAGGCCGGATTATATACAGCGTGTAGATGAGTATCTGGCGACGACGGTTGATAGCGTCGAGGACGTAGGAGGAAAACCCCAGATAAAGGTGCGGTTGCCGACAATCGAAAAATTCGCGCAGTTTTTGGATGTGAACAAGGCGCAGCTCTACGACTGGGAGAAGAGTTACCCAGAGTTTGGTCACGCGTTGGACAAAATTCGTGCCGAACAACAAAATCGCCTCATAGATAACGGCCTCGCAGGGACGTACAACAGCACAATAGCCAAACTAATTTTAGCGTGCAATCACGGGATGAGAGAAAATGACAATAATGTCCAAGTTAATATTTTAAACAATTTAGATGTAACTGACAAGGAAGCCCGCGTGAAGCGGTTGAAGGCCATCGTCGGCAAAGTAGAGTTAAAATGAGAGCAGAACAAATATCGGATAAAGAAATTTTAGAGGCGGAACAGCTGGCAGTAAAAGAATTTCCCCTCGCTCTCGTCGAGGAAGGTTTTTTATCGATAAAAACCAAAGCGGGTGAACTACTAAAATTAAAACTCAATGACACGCAGCTTGAAATTTTGAAAATCGTAAAAAGAGAATTGCAGGCAGGCAGACCAGTCCGGATTTGGATTTTAAAAGCTCGGCAGGAAGGGGTGTCGACGCTGATAGAGGCGATTATCTACGCGCTAACCTCACAAAGAGAAAATACTAACGCGTTAATACTCGCCGATGAGAAAGAACACGCTAACAATTTATTTGAAATGACAAAATTGTATCAGGAGATTTTAGAGCTACATGACCCGCACCTCGCGCCCCGCCTGAAAAAATCAAATGAAAAAAAATTAGAATTTGAAAATATCCACTCGCAGATAATTATCGCCACCGCTGAGAACACAGAGGCGGCGCGTTCCCACACTTTTCAACTCGTCCACTTATCAGAGGTAGGTTTTTTCCGTGATTTCTCGGCGGTGATGTCGGGGCTGTCTCAATCTGTCCCCGATTTGCCTAATACGATGATTATAGGAGAGACAACGGCTAACGGACGCGGGGAATTTTATAGGGAGTGGTTGCGGGCTATCGGCGGAAAAACGGGATGGATACCCCTGTTTGTCGCGTGGTTTTGGATGCGGGAATACGCTCTGCCGTTAGAGGACGGCAAATTATATCCTCTCGACGGTATCAATTTCGATAAGGATTACACTACAAGTCAAATGTTAGAGGATGAGGCGAAATTGAAAAGGGAATTCGATTTGACCGATGAACAAATAAATTGGCGCAGGTTTGCAATATCTAACAAGTGCGGAGGCAATATCAATATTTTCCGTCAGGAATATCCGTCGTATTGGCAGGAGGCGTTTATAGCGTCGGGTGTCAATTTTTTTGATAATTTTGGCATTGAGAAACAGCGGGTTTGTAATCCGATTGACATTGGCGAGGTTTTTGAGACGGGTTTAAATTTCGAATTTAGATCTCTGCCTCACGGGCGGGTAAAACTCTACGAAAAGCCTGGCAGAGATGAGCAGTATATAGTCTCCGCAGATGCAAGCGAGGGGATAGGCAGAGATGAGGCGTCAATTTTGGTATTAAACAAGCGCACTAATTACACGGCGGCTGTAGCTAACGGACAATATGCGCCTGAAGATTTGGCGGATATGTGTATCAAGCTGGCAAATTATTATAATAAGGCGCTGTTGGCGCCGGAGAATAAAGGCTACGGAACTATGGTTTGCCAATTATGCTATAATAAATACGGTAATATGTACCGCGCTGTTGAAATTTCCGAAGGAGAGCCAAAAGAAAAAAATATGTTGGGATTTAATACCAACTCCAACACACGACCTGTAATTCTGGCGCGGATGAACGAGGAAATAAGATTAAATTCTACTGTTTTAAAAGACATGGATTTGATTTCGCAGTGCCAATCATTTATAGTTGACCCCAAAACCAAAAAGGCAGAAGCGGCAATCGGAGAGCAGGACGGTCTCGTTATTTGCCGTGCTATTGCCGGAGAGGTTAGAAATCAATATCCCTACAAGCCTGTTGTTAATAATAAGTCAAAAAATATAGCGATGGCACGGGAGATGCAGAACAGAGTTAACGCGGGATTTTCGTTTTCTAAAAATTAAGGACTTAAAATGGCAAAAATAGATTTGGACAAATATGTTTTAGAATTATCCAAAGAGCAATATACCGACGCGGAGCTGGAAAGTTTAGAACTCAATCCTCTAAAAGACGCTAAAGTTTTGAAATACAGCGAGGAGAAAATTAACAAATTAACTGAGCTGGTATTCGCCGAATTTGAGGCTATGAAAAGCGAACGGGACGCGGCGAAGGACGGCAAAGGGTTAGATAATTTTTTTGATGAACGGAACAATCAACACGACGGAAAAATTCCTCGCAGGGCAGGGGCGCAGTTTAATATTGATTGTGGGGTAAGCAAAATAAAAGATAATGATATTATCAGTCAGATTCACTCGGCGCACACACAAATTGACCCGATTGTTTCAGTCAAATCTCGTCCGGGGTTTTCGCTGATTGGCGGAAATGAGGTTTGCGAAAAACAAGAAGATTTTATAGACTACGCGATGGATGAGAGAATACGATTTAAGGCGGCATTTGAAAAAGCTGTTAAGGCGGCGGTTACGCAAGGGGTTGGAATAATAAAGTGGACGCATCGAATCAAAAAGACGAGAAATATAAGACAGACGACATACAGGGGAAATATACAACAAGTCGGAACTGATGAGTTGGGCAGGCCTATTTTAGAAAATACAGGGTTAAAAAACTTTTTGGAGGTTCACGGAGAGGCGATACAAAAAGACCCTGCCAGATATAAAAATATCATAACTCGGTTGCAGAGAGGGAAAAATGTAACTATTGATGAGGATATTGAGGAGATAGAATACAATGACCCGTTCCCAACATTTGTCAATAACAAGAATTTTTATGTAAGATTAAATGTAGATGGATATGATGGGCTATGTGATACGCAGTTAATCGTTGAGCGCAAGGAATTTAATTTTTACGAGCTGAAGCAATTCGAGAGAGAGTATGAGTTTGTCAACGTTGATGAGTTATTGTATGAGGATGATGGAGAGGGGAACAGGCTAAAAGTAAAAAAAGAGACGGATACTTTTAATGTCCTTGAATGCAATTTCCAATTTTATGAAAGCTGGTTATCCGATAATGAAGAGGACAAAAAAGAAGAGGATGAAGAGCCTAAAAAGATTATATGCTTTTTCGAAGAAGAGAAAAAAAAGTTTTTAGGCGGGATTTATTATCCATTTACTACAATAAAATGTCCGTATGTGCCGCATTATGCCAAAGTGGAAACCGACGGATTTTATCAGTCGAGTATTACAGAGGATTTGTTTGACATCCATATAGCGATGAACGCGTTTTTGAATTTCGCGTTAGAAGCGTCTTGGATTTCTACGATTGTTACTCCGATTACAAAAGAAGGTTCTGCTGTTGATGAGCAATTTCGGATGAAAAGCTGGGTTCACGGATTGCCTTTAAATGCTAATCCGGACGATATAGATTTCCTATCAAATCATATGACGCCCCCTGATATAAACAAATTATTGATTATGTTTCAGGAGTTGTCGAGGATAGCAGACCAATTAAGCAAATCCAGCGAGTTGAGGACGGGAAGGGAAAGCGCGTTAGACCCAAATGCTCCGGCGGCTAAAACAGCTATGTTGTTAGATGTGTCCAAAGAAGGCATAGCAAAGTATAGCAGACAAATATCGGAGGGATTCGCGTTAGATGCTAACATTGTGTTAAAAATGTATGCCGAAATAAGCGAGGGGGACCAATTATATTTGTCAAAAAGGACAAGCAGTGTCGTCGGACAAAATCCGTTTAAAATAAGCAGGAGCGAAATGCTGGCAAAAACCTCTATTCAGTCGCAGGCTTATGCCTATGATTTTGACAAACTGAACGCGTATAAAAAAACTTTAGCATTTTTCCAGCTTGTCAGGCCTGAGCCGGTAATTGCCAACAATCCGGAGAGTGTTTTATTCCTGTTGAAATTTTTGGCTAAAGACACATCACAGCAAATACGCAACGCAATAGACCAATTATTTCCGTCTGTCGAGGAGATGAAACAGAAAATGGCGGAGGCGGCATTGACAGCGGTTGCTCAATATGTTAAACTAAAAACAGAAGAAGCTAATAGGACAGGAAAACAGCCGGAACTAAGAGCAGAAGAGTTATTGCCGTTGATACAGCAGTTAACATCTGAAATAGCTACTAACCCTCCGAAAGAAGTTTTGGAAGAAAGAGCGAAAGCTCAAGGAGAAGGTGTGTAAATGCCGGAAGATAATATTATTACAGATAGGGTTAAAAGAGAATTTTCTTTTACTCCGATGACGGAAGAAGAGAAAAGGCAAAGGACGGAAGACCAAAAGAGAATAAAAGAACTGGCTGAAACAGCGTCGAGGGAATTATCAGAGTGTCTTCAATATGACTGCTTCAAAAGATATAGGGAGGAGTATAAAAAATTGAGGGAAGAGTTATTGAGGTATGGTAAGAATTTAAAACTAACCGACCCTATTGAATACGCTATAGCGGCTCATTCTATTTTTGACCAGATCAATATAATCGGAAACCTTCTTGAACGGACAAATCAAAAAGGAGACTAATGCCTGAAGAAGATGTTGTTATAAATAGCATAGAGCAAGGATATAATTGGCTGGCCGGAGAGAAAAATCGGCAGAAGGAAAAGTTTAAAAAAGCTCTTTCGGAAGGGAAAATACAAATAACTTCCGCGACTCCAGAAGATAGAATGAAATATTTGAAGTATGCTATAACCTTGATAAATGCTGATAAATTTCAGGACGAAGTAAATTATTTAAAGGCTCGGATTATGGGATATAGTAATCAAGAAATTGCTATGAGTTCCGGAGCCGCGTTAAAGATTGTTGAGGTTTTAGAGAGAGAAGCAATGAATAGAGCGCAAGACGCTGTTTATAAGGCAAGAAAAAGCGGGATACCTATATTGGGAGGGAATTTATAGGAGCAATAAAAGTTGGTGGAAAGAAAATAAGGTTTTCACACAAATTAAAAACAGGAGAAATAAATACTTATGCCGCTAAAAAAAGGTTCGTCGAAAAAGACAATAAGTTCTAATATTTCGGAATTAAGAAAATCAGGAAGACCTCGAAAACAGTCCATAGCAATAGCTATGAAAAAGGCTGGAAAGAAAAAAAGATGAAAAAACTAATTTGTGTTAAATGCGGGAAGGAAGTAAAAGTCAATCGTTATGTAAGCACGGGTGAATATGTCTGTGCGGAATGTAGAAAGAAGTAAATAAATTTTAAAAAATTAGATTAAAATAGTTTTACTCGTCAAATCGAGATGTCCTTAATTGGATGTCTCGATTTTTTTTTTGGTTTTAAAAGGATACTTGCTTTTAGGATACCTGACATTGTGTCAGCCCTGATAAAAAGCAACCCTTAATGTATATCGGGATACCATCGAAAGATGCCCCAAAAAGCGGAGGTAAAAGTTATGCCAGCACCAGTAAAAGTAGAAGGAAAACAGGAACAGGAAATAGTTACGGAAGATAATGCCGCTGAAATAGCTCTCAATGAATTTTTGGAAGAAAAGAAAAAGAGAGAAGAAAGAGGTAATCTTCCGATATTTGAGAAAGAAGAACCTGTTGAAGAGAAACCTGTTGAAAAAGAGCCTTCTGAAGAAGGGAAGCAGAAAGAAGAATTAGAAAAAGAAGCAGTAGAAGAGAAAGAGCCTAAAGAAAAGGAAGAAGAAGCGGAAAAGGACTTCAGAGAAATTTCCATAGAAGAACAAAACAAGATTATAGAAGCTAAAGAAAAGGAGTTTTCTGAAGAACAGGATGAAGCTAAAAAGAAAGGTATTAAAGAAGAATTAAACGATATGAAGCAAATTGTATCGCTTAATTCTGCCGAGACCTATATTAAAACTTATGCCAAAGATAATAATATTACCGAAGAAGACGCAAAGAAGGAAATAGAAAGCATAAATAAAAATATAGAGAAATACGGCGGAGATGTTAAGAAAATATCCAAAGCTCATCTTGAAATTGTAAGGGCTTTTAATAAGACACAGGAACAGTTAAAAGCTCTTCGAGAACCTTCCGCGCAGCCTATTAAGGCTCGTGAAATGTCTATTTCAGACGCGATTGAAATGCTCGAATCTGGAAAGATAACTTCTCGCGGGAAAGTTATAACTATTGAAACAGCTGTTGAAGCATACAGACAAGAACATCCAAATGTCTCCGAAAAACTCGAAGATAATGCAGTTCTTGAATTGGTTGGAGAAGATTTAAGAAGAATATTTATCGAACGTGATATTTCGGCTCAAAGAGAACACAGAGAAACAACAGAAAAAGAAGCTGAAAAGAGGAGGAATGTATTGCTTGAAGGTTTGTCTGAAAACGATAAGCAATATTTAGAAGACATAAAACCTCTTCTAAGCAAGATGCCTGCGGATAAAGTTCTTAATGATAATTTTAACCTTACAGATATGATTCAATGGGCAAAAGGTTTAGATAAAAACTACAGTAAATCTATTCGGGAAGCGGAAGAGAGAGGATATAACAAGGGCAGGTTAGAAGCGAAAAAAATACTTGTTAGGCCTATAACCGGCCCCTCCGGCAAGGGGAGCGCTCCGTTTGGAGACAAAGGCATATCTCTTTCTGAAGAGGAAAAAGAAGAAGCTCTTATGCAGTATCCTTCTATCAGTGCTGAAGAAGCATATAAAAATTATTATGAAGTTAAAAAAGATAGAGAAAAAAGAAGAGAAAGTTTAAAAAATAAAAAGTAAAAGGAGTATAAAAAATGCCAGATAAAACTAAATATGGCTGGATTGGCGGAGGTAAAGTATCAATACCGATACCAATGGGAGCAAGCGAAGTTATAAAGGCTAAAAGCGGAAGATTTATTAAGCCGGATGGAAGCAGAAGAGGAGAAATAGCCGGAGATGGGGATACAAGATTAAGCGGATTTGTTGAAAGTGGAGACCAAACCTGTTCTGCTACTGAAGGCGCAACAGTTTTAAACAATATTATTGATACAACTGCTAAATTTCGCATTCCTCTTCGGTATGATGGAGTTACTTATACTGTCAATTATTCAGACGCATTGAAAGGCACAAAACACGATTTGGTTGTCATTAGCAATATTCAGTATGCTAATGTTACTGACGCTACAGAAATGGTAATAATTGTGGTAGGTGGAAAAGCGGCGAGTTCGATAAGTGCGAATGATGGATACATTGATTGTATGTTTAATCCTTCTAAATTGCACATAACAGATTAGTTTAACTATTAAAAAAATGGAGGTATAAAAAATGCCAGGAGTAAGACTTGATAATCCTTCTCTTTACGCGAAGGATATGTATAAAGCTAATTATGAAGTAATTGATAGAATGCCTGTAGTGTATTCGGACATTTATTCATTGATTAAAAATGTAAAAGGTGGTGGAGATAAAAATACTCAACTACTTGGGATGGGAGATTTAAAGCGTCATCAGGTAGAAGGAGAAGATATTGATTTCGAATCTCCTTCCGAGGGATGGAGCTACTATGTTAAATATTGGACATATTCAGGTGGGTTGACGCTCACATTTGAAGCTGTTCAAGATACTGTGAAATTAGGAAATTTCCTTAAAGATGTTGCGGCAACTTGGACTGAAAGTGCTATTGACGCGAAAGAAACATTTGCCGCGTTGCCATTTAATCACGGAGGAGACTTACTTGGACATTGGGCATTCAATGGAAGCTGGGTTGGTAACTCAGACCCAAGCGGAAATTTAATGTATGACAGCTATCCTCTTTTTAATCTTACAGGAAATGCTCGTTCTTCAAAGGGCGGTGGAACTTATTATAACTCTATAGCAGGGTTGACTCTTTCTCCGTCTACTTTTGAGCAGGTATATCTTCTTCATACTGCCACAAATAACCGTTCTGAATTAGATAGGCCAAAAAGAAACTCTGTAGATACATTGCTGGTTGACCCAACAGATAGTTTTATGGCTAGAAAAATTGTTGAAACTCCTCCAACACAAGGTTTACCTGGAGGACAGTTGAACGACAGTAATGTGTATTATGGTTTAGCCAAAACAATAATATGGGATTATCTTACTGATAGTGCTTTCTATGTTGGAAAGAGACAGCATAGAGATTGGCAGTTCCATGAAAGACAGTCCGCGTTGATTGACTTCTTTGAGGACAAAAATAATAAAGGCTATAAAGCGTCTTATGTTGAAAGGTTTGGAATTCTTCTAAAGAATTGGAATGTATTTTCAAGAGGCGGAGGCTCTTCTTCCTAAAATGAGTTTTCCTGAAAATAAGTTTGGTTTATGTGAACGATGCGGATTGGGCGGCAGAGATGCCGCCACCGCGGAACTTTTGAGTGGATATGAACTAAAAGAATATGATGGAGAATGGCTATGTCAAATTTGCATAAATGAACTTGATGATAGAAAGCAGGATGATATTAATCTTGAGCAACAAATAGAAGATGAAAGATTTAGAAAGTCTATTGGAATGATTTAAAAAACGGAGGTTTTAAAATGGCAAAAAATAGTATAGAAGTAAAAGATAGAACTGTTGTAAATGAGGTAAAAGATAGGATCGCTTCAGATGAAAGTAAAGTTTCTATAGGTAGTAATAGAATAGAAAACTTTATAAAAATTAAAAAAGATAAAGAAAAACAGTTGATAGAAATCAAGTCTGATGATTTAGAAGTAGTTGAAAATCCAACTCCTGAACAACTTATGGAATTTCAGGGAAGGGATAGAGTAGGAAAAGTAATTTTAGGTAAACTTAATCGTCTATATGGATATTGCAACAAAACTAATGTTGCCTGTTTGCTAAAAGTAGATACTGCTAGAAGAGTTTTAGAAGCTCAGAAAAAAAATATAGCATAATAACGGAGGTAGATAAATGTTAAAATGGTTTAGTAAAATGATACCGCTGTTGATAATTTTGTTCTTGTTATCTGCCTCTCCTGCTTTTGCTGTTAGGACTGGGCAAATAGGAGGAATGGATACAAGCGGAAATTATGAATGGACGGTTGAAGATGGTGATATAATTCCAGGAGCAGATGGTTCGTATGACTTAGGCAGTTCAAGTTACGAAGTTCAATCTATATATGCCGATAATTTCTATTTAGACGGAGTTGCGAAATCAAGTTGGAATACTATTGAATCTCCTCTTACTTGCACTGGTAATTTGTCTATAAATGCTACCGGCGGAACTATTACATTACAGTCTAATGGTTCTGATAGGTTGAGTATAGGAACTAATGGGGCGTGTCTTGTTGGTTCATTGAGCCTTACAGAAAATATATATCTTGGTGGTGATATTACCAGTAGTGGTAATCTGATAATAAATCCAGCTGGAGGGTCACTGTCTTTACAGTCCAATGGAACAAATATTCTTTCTATTGGTTCTTTGGGAGTTTGTCTTGTAGGTAATTTAAGCCTTACAGAAGATATATATCTTGGAGGTCAGGATATTATTTGGGGCGGAACTGTAATGTCGTTTGGAACTAACGGTATATGTCTCATCGGTTCTATTTCCAATACGGGCGATTTAATGGTAGGCGGTAATACTACTTTAAGTGGAACTTTGACCGTTAAAGGCGCTACTTGCAAAGTATTTGATGTATCTACAACTGGAAATATAGCGGCAGTTGGAAGTTTGATGCTTGGAACAATGAAAAGAGGAAATACACAGGCAACTGCTACAGATGGGGTTACGACCGGAGCTTTTACAGGTGAATTATGGTGCGACGCAGACGATGATGACACTGTTAAATGGGGTCAATAATATTTGGGGGCGAGAATTTATCTCGCCCTTAAATTATAGGAGATGAGAAATGGGAAGATTGGCAATAAGTAAAAAAAGAATATTAAAATCAGATGGGACAGAAGATGATATAGCTATAGCAGGAGCTGTTACGGCATACTCAAGAACCTTTACTTTAGATTATCTTTCCGCTTCTTCTATGGCTCTTAAATTTACAGGAACAGGTATAAATGTAAAAGTTTATGTAGAACAGTCAGCTGATAATGCTGATTTGGTTCAATCTGCTCAAGGAAGCGCCGCGAGTAATTATGTTGTTCCTGATGGAAATAGTGAAATAGCAACGATAACAGATAGCGATTGGCATATTATACCTTCTTTATCTTTAGCGGTTATGAAATATGGAAGGGTAAAAATAGTTGGACAGGCTGGAAATGGAGCTGATGTTGTATTAGACGAAGGCTATCTTTCCTGTCAGGAAGAAGTATAAGGAGAACTTGAGATGATAAAAAAAATAGTATTCTTTGCCTTGTGCTTGTTTTTTATAAGTTCTTCGGCTATTGCAGACCCGTTTGGCAGTGGTTCTGATTGGGGGAAAGGCGCGCTGGAGATGGGTAATTTTCCTATTATTGGTGATGCCACTAATGGACTTTCTTTTGACCCTGATAACGATGGGATAAATGAGATTGTATTTAGCGATAATGGTATTTGTGTAGGGGGAGTAGGGAATTTAAGTTTAGCGGGGGATATATATCTCGGTGGAAAAGATATAATCTGGGGCGGGACTGTGCTATCTTTTGGAGAAAATGGTCTATGCACGACAAAAGGTTTGTCATTGGTTGACGACCTATTTGTCGGCGGTGATATATTCGGAAGCGGTGATTTTACTCTATTTAGCCCAGCCGCAGGCGGATGTCAGGTATTCAGAGTATTTGGCGATACAGGCGACACCGCTGTGTTTCATAATCTTGGGGTAGGGAATGATTTGAATGCAGTAAGCCTTACTATCGGTG
>Ga0180008_1002197_pt1 | contig 10818 bp, 17 predicted proteins | sample MM_PW_MetaG_FD_121121 | JGI IMG/M metagenome (GOLD analysis project Ga0180008, IMG submission 121121) | Groundwater microbial communities from the Aspo Hard Rock Laboratory (HRL) deep subsurface site, Sweden - MM_PW_MetaG | ecosystem: Environmental > Aquatic > Deep subsurface > Groundwater... | reverse complement strand
TTTAAACATTTACATTTAGAAAAACCTTGCTTTTTTGCATCATTTTCATACTTAAATAAAACTCTATTTTGTGTTTTTATCTGCATTGCAAATCTGCAGTGTTTATCATGAACTTTTTTAGTTGTCAAAGCTCCAATATAATTCTTTTGAGTATTTTCTTTTATCTTTTGTAATTGAAAAGCTATACTATTTGATTGCTCTATATTCTTCTGTGTTTCAATGTTAATAGTATGTAATAAGTCATTAACTAATTTTGTGTTCATCTCTAATTTTGGATATTGTATATTTGTCATCCACAAACCTGATATCTTTGTAAGTAAATATTTATTATCTAATGCAATTACTAAAGTTATGAATAAAGTATATAATATAGAAAAAATTATAATAAAAAACACTGGAAAATTTGATTCAATTGCTGATAAAAATATTCCTATAAATACTGTAAAAAGTGTTACTAAATATAATATTTTAATCAAGGATTTTTGATTCATTTTTGGCCATCTCCAAGAATTTTATTTAATTCATCAACAATCTCTTGTTTATATTTTGGTAATTTTTCATTTCTAACCTCTGTTCTCTTTACACTATCTCCTTCTCTTATTTCTATAATATCAACTTTATTATCATTATCTATATCTATACCATATGATTTAGTATCAGAACTATAAACTTCTTTATGTTGATTATAACCAAAAAGTCCTGGATAATTAGTAACAATACCTTTAGGACTTACACTCTCTATATCATTTCTAAAAGGATTATATGCAGTACATAATGTTCCAGCACCTGCAATTGATAAAACTAAAACGCCAATACCTAATGCTTTTTTAAAAGGACTAGTTTTAATAGTTCTTTTTGATATTGGATATAAACTAATTGTTTCTTCTTTCATTTTAATTACCTAAGATTTTATAGAACAAACTCATATTTAAACCTTTCTATTTGTTACTACTTTCTAGTAAATCTTTAATGCTTCATTTATCTCTTCGTCAGATATTGAGCATCCACGCAATCTTAGACCCCATAATAACCCGCTAATCAAATCTTTTTTTACATTAGAAGAATATTTATTGGGTTTTAAAAGATTTTTGAAAATACCATCTTCATAAGCTATAAGTGCAAGCTCTGTTGATCTTATTATCTTTACATTACTAACTTCTTTCATAAATAAATTCAAATTATCTTTATTGATATTAATTGTTGTATGTAATTTATTTCTTAATATTTTTGCAAGCCTCTCAGGATCTTCTATAACCATTCTTGTTGTACGCTCGTCAACTGCATATGCATTAGCATTAAGAATAATTGCAACTGCAAGAGATTCTATCTCTCCTTTGTGCATTATGGTTATATACTCATCTTTTGCCTTAAACATGTGATTTAAAAGATTATCAAGATACTCCCTTTTTTCACTTATCTCTTTACTTGAATAAATTTTTAGATAATTATCATTTATCAAACTTATTATATTCAGCGCTTCAAACTTGAATTTTTTTGTTTGTAATGGATGGTCTATTAACTCTTCCTTTACTCCATTTGAAATTAGAAAATCACCATTAAATTTATCTTTTAAAGACTTTAAAACCCATAATAAATCATTAGTTGACAAGCTTATGATTGTACTTGTATCAAAAACAAGAGATTTCATTTGAATACCTCTCTTGCAAGTTTAATTCTTTTATTAAGAGTCATTGTTTTAGATAGAGAAACATCTGCTATTCCTGTCTTTCCAGTGTAATCCATTAATTCCCATTCGCTTATACCTAATAATTGCGCTGTCCTTCCTATAGAAATACCATGCTCGTGTATTCTTGAAGCTTTGTGAACTTTTGCTGCTTCAAAAACATCTTGAATATAATTTCTTAATTTCTTATCTAATTTATCTATATTATTTGATATTGCCCTGATATATTTTTCATATTCAGGTATATTCTGATTTTTAATTGCTTTTATAGCCCCTTTCAAATCTTCTTTTATACTTAAATAGAATTTATCCCAATCTTTGTATTCAAAATAATTTCTCTCAAATATTTTTGAAAAACTATATATTATTATAGAAACAGAAATTGCATCTTCATCCTGTGATATTGATGATGTATGTATTGTATGATTGCTTAATTCCCTTAGTGCTGCTGTATCTCTGTTAATTATTGCATTATATGATTTTTGCAGAATATTTAATATATTCTTATATTCCTCTTTTTTCATTATTAATTAATAGAGTGTTTATTTTTAAAGATTACTTTTTATTTTCAAATGTTGATTTCAAGTCTATTATATACTTTCCTTCTTCTAATCTTATAATTAATGGCTGTTTATTAAATAGTTTTACTATATCTAATTCATATTTACCTGGTTCTAGTATTCTTATTGATTCAAGATCAAGAACAACAGGCTTGTCATCTTCAATCTTATCACCAACCATCTTAAGAACATCCTGTTCAATTTCCTGCTTTTGTTCAGTAGTTAATGTAGAAATAATTTCCTGCGTTTCTTTTGTAACCTCTTTTCTTATATAAAAAAAGAATCTTCCTCCACAGGAACATCCCTCTAATATCTTAGAAGAACCATCTTCATATAGTGTACCACATCTTACACACTGATGCATTATCCTCTCCTTTTGGTAAATAGTTTTATTTTATTAGGGTCTCTTTTAATTTCCTTAATAATTGTTGCAGGACCTATTACAGTTAATCCTTGTGATCTTCCAAGAATAAAACTAGCAAGATTTACACGAAGTTTATCAACGCCTTGTAATGATTTCGCATCAGGATTTATTGTTGCTATTTCAACACCCTTGAACTTGTTATTAATCATACCCATTGTAAATTTAATCAAGCTAGCTTCCTCTTCTGCTTTTAATTTGCCCTCCATTACAACAATGCTATTAGCTTTAACATAATTAAGTATTTTCTTTACTTTTTCATCTTCATCTAGTGCATTCAATTCATGGGTTGCTATAAATTGCAAAGTTAACATTTATCTCACCAACCTAAATAAAGATTTATAAAAATCATCTATATTTGTTCCTTTTAATGCTGAGATTCCAACAACATTATATTGAGGAAATGCTGATTGTATTTTTTTAATGTCTGCCTTTTTCAAATCTATCTTGTTTCCAACAACTAATACAGGTGTTTTTCTTGCTGCTAGATTACCCATAATAGTTAAATTAACCTGAGAAAAAGGATTTTTTGTTGAGTCAAGAACAACAACAACTGCATCCATATTATCTAACCATTTAATTGATTCTATGACTCCTTTTGTTGCTTCCATAGCTCTCTTTTTTGCCTGTCTTGATTTCATCTTAAACTTTAAAAAATCAGTATAATCTATTTTTGTTGCAATTCCAGGAGTATCAACAATATTAAATGTTAGTGACTTTTTACCTGACTTTATAACAACTTTTTCTTTTTGTTTTACTTCCCTTGTTTCATGAGGAACTTGAGAAACAGAACTTAATGGCTCTCCAATCCAATCCTCGCATATTTTATTAGCCAGGCTTGATTTTCCAGAATTTGGAGGGCCATATAAACCTAGTTTAACACTTTTCTTTTTTCTGAATATACTAAACAGATTAGCAATGAAATCTGTAAATTTAGCTGCCATTAAGAAATTAATTGATTATTTGTTTATAAGCTTTTTGTTGGGACTTTAGAGTTAAAATTATAATAAGTTCAAAAATTCATCTCTGCTTAATCCTGATTGGGATATTATACTCAATAAAGTTCCTTTTGCAAGCTCTTTATGTTTCGGTACAACTCTGTAATTTTTTCCTTAAAAGAATTTACTAGTATCATATGGCTTCCTGATTGTCTAGTCATCACAAAACCAACTTTAGATAATGCTTTAACAACATCTGTTCCAGAAATTATAGGTAATTTCATAAGAATAATCTTGTTGCAATTGGAGGCAATAATTTTTCCTGTATTTTCAGGATTTTTTCAGGGCATTCCTCTAAGTATAGTCTGATAGCATCCTCTATATTTTTAATAGCATCTTCGTAACTATCTCCTTGACTGACTATTCCAAGATTCAAGCAGTGAGCAACGAATATCTTTTTGTTGTTAATTATCTCTTCATTCACTGCAATATCAAATGCTTCATTAATTTTTTCTTTCATAGTTGTAATAAGGACAATTTGTTTATAAGCTTTTTGTTGGGACTTTGGAGTTAGGATTTATTTAAAATATAAAGAAGGTTTATCTTTTATTCTTATAGTATTGATATAAAGTATATTATTTTCATTAAAACCATCTAAAAATATTCCCTCATTATCTTTATCATTTATCTCATCATCTATAAATTCTCTTGCTCTTTTTAGATTAAGGGCATTTTGACATCCTATTCCAAAATGATATTCTCCTTTATGATCTTCAATTACCACATAAATAGTTCCATCTGAATTAGGATTATCTTTTAATAATGTATGAATATTACATTCATTTCTATTTGAATTTTCAATTCTAACAAGAACAGGCTGACCATATATGCTTTCATTTATCTTAGGTTCTTCCTTAGTTTTCTGCTCTTTAGAACAAGTCATCAAGCTAAATAATAATGCGCTAATACCTACATATTTTAATAATTTATTTTTCATGTGTTTTGCCCTCTAAATCAGTTGATTCTTGTAAAAGTCTTTTTTCTAGATCTTTTCTAGATTTATTTGCTTTAATAGCATCCTTAATAAAATAAAAAGACCCTATAATACTTATAATTCCTAAATTATATTTTTCATTAGAAAAACCAAGATATGTAAAACCTGTAAATAATGCAGAACCTGCCAAACAAGTATATGCTTCTATTAATTTAGAATTATACTCTTTTTTAGAGTTCATTTTTCTAAGGACTAGTTGGTTCTTTTGATTCTTGTTCTGAAAGTCTTTGCTCTAATTTATTATAGTTTATAAATGATACAATTGAACTAGCAACACAAAAACCAGCTATAGCTGCATTAAATAATCCAGATACACGTTTTCCTTCAGAAAAGTCACTTATTGAATTGTATATACTCATTCCAGATATTGAAGAAAAAAGAGCTGCTGAAGCTAAAGAATAAGTCATTGATTGTGCCAAATAATTTTTCATTTTTTCACTTCCAAAGATTAGCAAACATATTATTTAAAGAATTAACAAAATAAGGTGAACTCACCCATATTGCATTATCATAAGCCTCATGGATTGTCTTGTCATCATGTGTCATGAACAATACTTGTTCATTATCCACTGTACAAAATCTTGATGTAATTACACTGTTTTTTATCTTTGCAAACTTGCTTAACTCATCAACAATACTCTTATTTTCAGGTGTAACTGCTGTAACAACTCTTATTGCAACTCCTCTTTTAGAAGCCTTTTTCAAGTATTCATTGATCTTGTCATATTTTCTTATAAGGCCTGCACTAGTTGTCATTAAATTTATTGACTTTTTAGAAGTATTAATCATAGCTATTAAGTGATTGTAAACATTTGATCTTCCTTTTATTGAACCTGAAATCTTTTCTGGATCTACATGCTCAACTCCATTAGTGAATAATAATTGCAATTCCTTGAATAAATCTGTCTTTTCTATATTGTCTAATTGTTTTACCTGTGATTCTGCACCTTCAACAAGTCTTTTCTTTTCTCTTAAAAATATTTCTTCTGGTTTTACAGCAAGGTACTTTATTGGCTTTCCTAATTTCATAACAACAAATCCACGCTTTTCAAGAGATTCAAGAACATCGTAACTTCTTGATCTAGGAACATTAGAAATATCAGATAATTCACCTGCAGCTGCAACTCCTTTTGATAATAGAGCTGTCCATATCTTAACCTCATAAATATTAAGATTAAATGCGCTTCTTAATTTCTTCAAAAATGTTTCATCAAATATCATTTTATTTTATGCCCCAAATGCTTTTCTTGCTGTATCTTCAGCTTTTTTTATTTCTATATTTCTTTGTGGTACATCATACTTTTCCTTTAATTGTATTATAGTATTCAAAATCTTATTATTTAATTCAAATGCTTTTTTTCTTATTTCTGGATCTTTTATTAGTTCTCCATTTACATCTATAGAAATTAATCCATCACATTTTTCTTTAAGTGTAGGATCTAATTTTATTGTAATAGTAGATCCATTCTCTTTAAAAGAATATGTTATTGATTTAAGTGAAATATCTGCTGAATTAAATTCATTAGATATTTTTCCTTCAATTTCAGTAGAATCATAACAACCACCTGGATTACAATATTGATAATTTATTTTTACTGTTTTACCATCAACATTAATTTCTTCATATTTTCCATTTGAAGGTATGAAATCTTCTAAATCAGCTAATTTATTAATTCTCTCTATTAAATTAGGATAACAATAAATTTCTTTTTTAGGTTCTGCATGTTTGTAACTAGAATAAATTTCTTTTTTAGGTTCTTCTTTTTCAAAATATTTATTTAAATCAGAACAACCACCTGCTAATAATCCAACTAATCCAATTACTCCTAATGATTTTCCTAATTTCTGTTTAAGTCCCATTTTAACCACTTTTTAGTGGGATAACTTATTTATAAAGCTTTCTGTTATGTAACTACTGTTAAATAATGTATTAATAGAATTTATTTGTAATTGGAATAAATTTTTTAACTTTTTCTTGGTGCTTTTTTAGCATATCAGAAACGAAATCAGAACATATCTGCTTACATTCCCCACATAATATATTTCCTTTTCTGCATCTTTCATAAATTTCTTTAACAAACTTTGTATCAGGATTATGAAATTTTAATATCTCATGAACCTTGCAAATATCAGGATTTCCACCTTTTTTTCTCTGTTCCTCTGCAGATGTTAAACCACCAGTAAATGCATGCTGTATCTTTTTCTTTATTTCTTGTTGTGAATCATCAAGGTATATTGCTGTCTCTGGCATTGAAGAGCTCATTTTTGAGCCTTGCCGCAATCCAGATTGATGTAAGAAATAAATAAAACTTGAAAGTTCAAGATTGAATTTTCTTGCTAAATCCCTGGTCATTCTGGCGTGAGAATCTTGGTCAAGACCAATCCCAGTAAGAGAGGGCATTTTTCCTTCATATTCTTTTAATTGCGGATGCAAAATATCAGCGTACTGCAATAAACTTGCTTCTATTTTTCCTAGGTCTAAATGACCATAAACAGCTTCAAACATATTTTTTGTTATTTTCTTAGATATTTCAAATATGAATTCATAATATCTAGGTTCTTTTTTAGATTGTGCATAAATTGCCTTTAACGGAACACCTAAAGCAAGTATATGTGCAAGATTATTAACAGCATATTTTTTTGCCTCTTCCATGCTCTTTATTTTTTCCCTTGAGCAGTATGCATCTATATCTGACAAGGCAAAATAATTCTTTGAATTCTTAAATTTAGAGAAGAAAACAAACAAATCAATATCTATTTTATGACCCAAATGCAGTTTTCCAGATGTTGCTATTCCAGTCATTTGTACGAATGGCTTCTTTTCCTTTATTTTCTTGTATACTTTATCAAAATCGCGATGTGCAATTATGATATTTCTCTCAAAAAAATAATGGTTTAATTTTAGATTATCATTAAACTTTGACAACCCAAACTCGTCAAATGCAGATTCATAATTTTGTATATTAGAACTCCAGGGGTCAAATCTCTTTTCCATGTTTATCAATAAAAATCAAGAATATTTAAAGTTTTGTTTATTTAGAATTTTCTTTTCCTCTATGCCAACCCATATGCTCAGAAACCCTGGAATTTATATAAAAAGAATATCCAAGGTTTGCAATTAACAATCCTATTACTAATTCTTCAAAACCCAAACTTCCTCCAACTATTTTTCTTATTAATTCTATTATTAAATATACTAAAAATAATACAAATATCCAGTATATTATTTTCTTGAAATCCAGCATTTTATCCTTTTAAGAGCATAATTATAAACCAAACAATAAGCATGACAACAAGTATAAGTATTACAATATCCACTGGCTCTAACCTCTTTTTTGCCATATAAATAATATATAAAATTTTATATATAAAGCTTCCGCATTATAATCTTCTTTTTGTTGATTCATTCATTATATAAGCAATCAGACCAAGAAGCATTATATAACCAAAGAGTATCAAAAAGTTCCATCCCTGATCAGCAAGACCTGCATTGTATAATATTAATTTCTTCAGCATTGATTCTATAACTACAAATGGATTAAATACAACTATTGATTTTATGTAAGTAGGAAGTGTTTCTATTGGAAGAATTGTATTTGAAAAGAACAGCATCACACTTGCGATTGATATTGCTGCCAAGTTTGCTGTCTCTCCAGATCTAAATGTATAACCTATAACCATTCCAAGAAGTATAAAAACAACAGCACCAACTGCAAGTACTAACACAGACAATAATCCTGTTGTTAAAAAATTATCTTTGAATAAGAATATTGCTGAAAATCCAATTATTATTATAACCTCAAATATTGCAATAAACCAATTAGTAAGGAAATTACCTATTAAGAATGTAAAGCTGCTTGTTGGGGTGATAAAATTCCTGAAATATGCAAAAGTTGATTTTTCATTTATTAATAATGTTGAAGATAATAGAATACTAATAAACATTATCATTAGTATCAATAATGTAGGGAATAAATAATTGATATGTTCTTCTTTTATTGTTATTGGTTCTATTTGTGTCTTAATCGGACTTACAATATCTGTTGCTTCACTAACACTTAATCCTGAAACTGTGCTTATTACACTATCAACAGCACCGCTAACAGAACTAACTGCATCTTTATTCTGGTCCAATAAATTATTTGTTGAAGAAAATAGATTTAATGATCTATTTATTGCATCTGCTGCATCTTCAAGCTTTTCGGCCATGTTCTTTTCTGAAGAAGTTGCATTTTCATCAACTTGATAATTTGCTTGCAATTCCAAATCAACAAGATTTTTTTGTGCAGCATTAATATTAGTTATAGCTTGATTATTATTTGAATTTATTGAGTTTATATCTGATTTTTTTTCTACTAAAGAGACTTTTGCATCATTTAATCTTGTCAATAAATCAGAAGTAAGTTCTGTACTCAATTTAGTTGATTCATTTTGCAGCTGGCTGGAAATTACAGAAATGATATTATACACTAAATTAACACGGGAATAATCAACATAAAAAATTATATTCTCCTTTGTTGTAACCTGCAGATCAGCAGGGATGACAGCACATACATTAAATTCTCCTGTCTTAACTCCATTTATACATTGATCCTGTTTGTCAAGTTCAGTAACTAAAAAATTACCTTTTAAATTATCAACTAATGAATTTGTAAGTTCAGAATATGATGGAGTATAAACTCCTAATCTTAAATCATATAAACTTGTTGTGTTAAATGCCATTCCAACTAAAAATATAAGTAATAATGGACCAAGTATTACAACGAGAGAGGAAGTTTTACTTCTTATTAACAATCTAAAATTCTTCAAAATAATATTCCAAATATTAGTCATTTTTTCTCTCTCCCCTTACAATAGATTCAAATATAATATTAAGAGACATCTTATCAACAGAAACGTGATTTACTTTTTCTTTCAGTGCTTTTGCTGTTGACATTATCAAGCTTAATAATCTATCTCCTTTTGGAGTGTAGATAAGAATTTTTTGTCCTTCATAATCAACATCTTCTACTTTTCCACCATGCTGTATAAGTTTTTTAATGAATACCTGATAATTTTTAGATTCCAATTCTAGTTTCACAACTTCATTCTTTCCATATTCGCGCTCTATTGCAGTTGGAGATCCCATTTTCAATAATCTTCCCCTGTGCAATATTGCAACTAAATCACATAATTCTTCAACTTCTTCAAGTAGATGAGAGGTTATTATAACAGTAACTCCATTCTCATTTATTCTTTTTATCAAGGTTAATAATTCCTTTCTTAGTAATGGATCTAGATCCTCAGTTGGTTCGTCAAGTATTAGTACAACTGGTTTATGTATTAGTGCACATGCAATATCAAGTCTTCTTTTCATTCCAGTTGACAGCTCTTCACCAAGTGATTTTTTTGCATAAGTCAGTTCAACTAAATCCAGTAACTTACGTATTCTTTCTTTTAATTCCTGCCTTGGAATTTGATATAATCTTCCAAAATACCATAAGTTTTCTTCTGCTGTTAATTTTGGATAGAAAGAACCTGCTTGCGTTGCAAACCCAAATCTTGTCTCAACACCATGCATATCCTTAAAAATATCCAAGCCTTGAAAATAAATTGTTCCTCTTGTTGGCTTGTAAAATCCAATTAAAGTATTTAATAAAGTAGTCTTGCCAGAACCATTCTCTCCTATAATACCAAAAATCTTTCCATAAGGAATTTCTATGTTAATATCATCAAGAACAACGTGCTTTCCAAAAATCTTTACAATATCTTTTACTTCAATAAATCCTGGCATTCATGCACCTCTTTTCTTTAAAAGAGATAAAATTCTAATATTTAAAGGTTATTATTCTTGTTCAACCCTATAACCAATTTTACTTATTGTATTATAAGCAAATAAATAGAATATTCTTCCAGTATTTTCACTTTCAAAAGAATTAGGTAATCTGTATTTCTTAGCTAGATTTAACTTTTCTTTTATAGAAATATCTTGTTGATTTATTTTGTCTATTATTTCATGATATTCTTCAGATTTAGTTTTAAATGGAGGTATTTCAACAAGTTCTCTTTTAATTATACCTTTAATAACATCCTCTATTGTTCCAGGGAATCTTGAAAATAGTTTCTCTATCGGTTCTTTATTATTCCTATTTTTATTAATTAATAAAATTTATAAGTGTTTT
>Ga0180008_1002196_pt1 | contig 10818 bp, 5 predicted proteins | sample MM_PW_MetaG_FD_121121 | JGI IMG/M metagenome (GOLD analysis project Ga0180008, IMG submission 121121) | Groundwater microbial communities from the Aspo Hard Rock Laboratory (HRL) deep subsurface site, Sweden - MM_PW_MetaG | ecosystem: Environmental > Aquatic > Deep subsurface > Groundwater... | reverse complement strand
TTTTATTAGAACAAGATGAACTAATAGAATCTTTTGTAGTTGATCTATGTTCTGTTTCTGGATATGTTAGTTTTAGTGCTTCTGGCCATACTATAACCTCTAGGGATCGAGATGGAGTATTTCCAATTACGAGAATAAGGGTTGGAGACATAATAGAAATAACTGGGACCGTATTTAACAATGATTCATTTACAGTTGTTTCGGTTACGAGTACGATTCTAACTGTATCGGAAGCTGTTGCTGATGAGAGTTTGGTATTTGCAAGTTTTTCAAATTATCTATATTATATCCGATATGCTCATGATGTATATGGTTTTAAAATGGAAAATGGTTTGCTTGTTAATACTAATCAACTTTATACGGGAGCCGAGATTTCAAGAGAAGACATAAAAAATACAACAGATTTAGGTAGTCAACCACAAGTTAAATTTACTGTTTCGAATATCAATAGGGTGGTTGAGGCCCTTATTCAAAATCGTAAATTTTTAAGAGGATGTTTTTTTTATTTTATTTCGGAATGGGCTGAACATTTTCCTGTCGGTGCCGGTTATCAATATTTAGGAACTTCTTCTGATTATCTCTCTTGTTCGTTAGACAAATTTAAAGTTAACAGGGTTATCAGCAATGTAGAGGTTGTGACATTTGAGTGTATATATAAATTCGGATTAAGAGATATAGTTTTGCCTTCCCGAATGGTAAGTACAACATATTGTGAGTGGTCGAAAAGATATGGATGTATAGAATGTGATCCGACTACTGCTATTGATTATGGTGCGTATCCAACTTGTGATGGAACTCTTAAGCAATGTAGGATAAGGGAGAATTCCCGAAGATGGGGAGGATTTCCAGGTATTCCTAGGGGTGGAATTTATATATGATAAATTTTGAAAAATATATGGATATTTCATTTAAAGAAAAAGGGAGAGATCTTAGTGGTTTGGATTGTTATGGTCTTATTTATATTTTTTTCAAAAATGAACTTGGTATAATTCTTCCTGATTTTCTTGAAGTCAAATATCATGGTGACTGGTCAAAAAAGGGAGAGGACCATATTCTTGAAAATATACCCAATACATTTAATAAGGTTGTTGATTCAGAGTTTAAGAGATTTGATCTTCATCTATTTTTTGATAGCACCGGAATAGCTTCTCATGTTGGCATGAATATCGGTAACGGTAAATTTTTGCATATAAACGAAGGTAGCTATTCTAGAATAAGTAATCTTGGCATCTATAAAAGATTACTTTATGGAACTCTGAGGTACAAGTTCAATGCCTAAGATAACATTTAAAGAAATATTAGATATTGATACAGTAAAAGAAGAAGATTTTACTGTTATTGAAATGGAGGAAGTTAAAGATGATAAACTTTCTTCTACGGTGTATGAGTTTGCACGATTGTCAGAGGATCGTGAAGTTTATAATCGTATTTTGCATGAAAAGGTATCAATAATTGTAGATGGAAAAGTTAAGTCTCCGGAAATTTGGCCATGGGTTTATATAAATAAGAATACTGAAATAATAATATCTCCAATTCTTTTTGGTGGTAAAGGTGGTACTCTCCAGATGGTAATAGGGGCAATACTTATTATTGCCGGTGTTATGTATCCTCCTATTATGGTTGCTGGCGTTGCAATGATGGCCCCTATAGCCGTCGGTATGATAATGAGCGGCGTCGGCATGATGATAAGCAGTATTGCTATGATGATGTTTGCCCCTAGTTTGCCATCTCTTCCAGAAGTATCAGGTGCTGAAAGCAAGACATATTCATGGAGCGGGATAAGAAGCATGGCCAGAACGGGAGTTCCGGTTCCCATTATTATAGGAACTCATATGTCAGGCGGTTATATTATCAGTCTTTTTACAAGGCCAAAAGGGAAAGATAATTATATATATATGTTGTTATTATTAGGGGAGGGAGAAGTTGAGGGATTGTCTCAGGCCGATGATGTAACAAGTGTTTGTTCAACATCATTGCAAACTGATGGGAGTTATGTTGATCCAGCTATTTATATAAATAATCAACTTTCTAGAAATTTTAATGGAATTAGATGGTGGTTTAGAAATGGTGTAAATACTGAAGACGGAGGTAGCGAACATAATCCTGGTTCCCAAAATCCAATTCCTAATTTTAACGATGTTAGAGTACAATATGATGAAGGGAGAGAAATAGATCCTGAAGAGGATGGTGGAACAATATTTACTACACAGTCTGAGGTTGATAAAGTAAATCTTTCATTAATGTGTCCGGGGCTATATGAAGTTTCAGAGGATGGTCAGTCACTTTTGTCTTGGACTATAGAATATAAAGTTGAATATAAAGAAGTTGATGATCCCGGAGCCTGGACTCTTTACCAACATGAAATTGGAAGACTTTCAACTTTGTGCGAATACGCAATGATTGATGACGATCTTAATATAACATGTGCGATAGGCAAAGGAACAGCCACAAAGGATGGATGTAATAATCTCACAACTCTACATAGACCGTGTTATAAGATTACTCGTGATTTTTACAAGGGTAACAGTATATTGGTAGGTCTCGACAACACATATATCTCATATGAAGATACCGAAAGCAATTATGCTACTGGATCTTATAGGATTGATTTCGTTAGAGTAAGACTTATCAGTAAAAGTTTTTTATTAAGTTCTGCTACTTCTAACTTTGATGATATTGAATTTGTCTTTGAGATTAGAAATTCTTGGGGAACAAGTTATAATGTTACTAAAGTTTTGGGAGCTATTAATAATGATTTATTAATAAGCAAAGGAGATGAGGAAAGTGGTGAACCTGATATTTGGGAGCCTCATCATTTTTACCCAGATAGATTAGTTATCCATGGTGGAGGTATTGCTTTTACAATAATGAATCCAAGGGGATTGCCGACATATATCGAAACGGCAATTCCTCATAAATATGTTAGCCAATGGGGATTTTATACTTTTAATTTAACTGGTGTAAAAAAAGACTACGGAGTGATGTTATCCAATGGAACAAGGAATGCTGTTTATAATTATGTTGAAATACCTTTTTCTTCTCCAGGAAGATATGACATAAGAATCTCGAGGAAGAATAAAAATAGTGATGATCTTTTTATTGCTGATGATTTTAAATTAGAAAGTGTTGTTGAAATTATAAATGATCAACTCATATATCCAGATAGTGTTCTATTGGGGCTTGAAATGAAGGCCACTGGACAGCTTTCTGGTTCGCCGCCGAATGTAACTGTTATTGTAAAGGGATTGAAAGTAGATGTTCCGGACCTGAAAATAGTCGGAGTGACTCAAACATTTGAGGATTTCTGGTGGAATTCTAGCGCATCGCAATGGGAAGATATTAAAAGTAGCGTCGCTACATGGGATGGTGCAACTCTTGTAAATCAGTATAGTGAAAATTTTGCGACTGCTATAAGATTTATATCATTAAATGAGAGATTTGGAGCAGGTAGAGATCTCAGTAGTGGTGATTTTGATTTTGATAGTTGGGCTGAATATTTAAAAGATTGTCATATAAATTACATTCCTCTTCCGGAAGGTTATGATTATTTTAATTGGTGGGATTATGGTAGTGATGCACAATTTGACGCTGGTATATTCGTGCCTATTAATTCATATTCGTCTTATATATCTTGGGGCAAAAGGTATTATTTTGTAGAAAAGGTTGTTGCTAGTAGAAAAATAGTTTCCGCATTAAATGCAGATATCCCGGTGACACCGAATTACAATAAATTTCCTAATTTATATTTTCATATTACTCCAGAAAAAGTACTTGATATTAACCATAATTATAAATTTGAAATTACATTCAACAATCAACTTACCAATAATGTTTTTTGGCAAGTGATTGCTGTTTTCCCATCAGGAATTTCGGTAAAGGTGAGCGATTCTGCTACTATAGTAGATAACAAGCTTAGTGTTACATTTAGGGCTAAAAGTGTATATGACAAATTTGAAGTATTAATACTCGGAGAAAATTCTACTTCTAAATTTACTGGCGAAATAACTAATATTTCATTGAAAATTGATGAATATAGTTGTCATTTTCATTCAGCAAACGGAATTATGGAAACATCACAATCTGCAGATACTGCATTCGGTGAGCTTCTGCATTCTTCCAGGGCATGGCTGATTGCTATGGGAGATAAATTATATTTTAAATCTAATAAAGACGAGGTTCCATCAGAAACTATTCATGATTCGAATATGCTTGAAAGAACTTTCGAAGAAAGCTCTTCCCCTCTTTCTGAAATTCCCTATATCATTGAGGCTCAGTTTACTGATGCTTCTAAAAACTGGAACATGAATACAAGATCAGCAATAGTTCCCGTTGTAGAGGCAAATAAAACTTCTCGTCAGCAAATTGGTTTCAAATATATAACAGAACTCAGCAAAATAGAGAGAGAGTTGACTTTGCAAGCAAACTTTCTTGCGAATCTTGATTCTATAGCTTCATTTAATCTTTCTTCAGAACATTTACATGCTATTGCCGGAGATGTTATTAGATTATATCATAGTTTGCCGGATTGGGGAAATGGGAAGAGTGGGAGAGTTGTTTCATTCGTTGATGAAGTCAGTATAACGCTTGATGATGCATATGCTTTTGATTCAACTAGCACATATTCTATGTTATACCATACATCGGATAATACTGTTATGAGTGCCGTTGTTTCAACTAGTGATACTTCGACAGATACTATTGCATTAACTGCATGGCCTGCGACTGACCCATTCATAGGGGGTGCTTATCTGGTAGGAAAGCAAGATGAGGTTACACAAAAATTTAGATTGCTTAGTATCCAAAGAACAAAAGAAAATAATATACAATGCATTGCTACGAAACATGTTTCATCAGTCTATGATGCACCAACTATTTCGATAATACAAGATAGATTTTTGGAAGAAGGAATTTTAAACGATCTATCTATAGAGATTGTTAGTTTTAATGTTTCTTCTGTTTCATTTCAATATGACAGAGGATTCCAGTTTAAGGTTGTTGCCAGGGGTTATCCTATTGACCATTTTGTTATTGAAATTAGTGAAAACTGGAATGGTGGATATACCCAAATATACACTATGAGTGATGGAGCTACTAATGGAATATGGTATGCTCCACCGACATTAAAAGGAGGAAAAGACAAGAAGTATTATTTTAGAATTTATGGTAAAAATTCTGCATTTACAAGCAAATATGGTTATGCGGAATGTTTCTTAAATACAGACTCTCCGGCGCTTCAACCCCCTTCAGGATTATGGATAAAGGGGGAGGATTTAAATAGCAATGAATTTACATGTAGAGATTTGAAACTGGCTTGGTTTCCAGTAAACATACAAGGATGTAGTTACATTCTGGAAATTTATTCCGGTGTCAGTATTCTTGCTAAATTTTTCGGTGCCCTATATAGCCCTTTTTCTATTGGTGAAGAATATCAACTAGTTCATGCTGTTTTAAATAGCACAACCTATACATTTACTTTTTCTGATAATGCTAGTAGTGTCGGTGGACCTCATTCCGCTCTATTGGTTAGAATAGCAACATTGTCAACCAGTGGTTGGGGAACCACACAATCTAATTGGTCTCCATGGTACACTTTGAAAAATCCAATTCCTGTTGATTTGGGTTCTATATCTGGTTCCTCAATTGTTGATGGTGTTAAGTTCTCTTGGGAACATAGTTCCGAAGAAGATCACAAATGCTATTCCGTGAGAACCAAGGTAGAATCAGGAAGTTGGAGCAGTTGGGTTGAAATGACAGGAAATGAATATTATTATCAGTTAACCGCGAGTGATGTTTCTACATATGGAAACAATCCGGTAATATATATAGAAGTAAAAGATAAAGATTTGTTTAACCAAGTTTCCGAAACCGCTTCTGCTGCTAATCTTAGTGCGGGAACAGTATCAGATGACATATTCAAATTTAATGCATCTGCCAGTGGTGGTTCCGGAAATATTTCTAGTTTATTTGATGGTGTAAAAACATCAGGAGGAATGGATTTCTAATGGCTTGGAAATATATAGATTATTCATATCCTGTTCCATATAATTTTGAGAAATTTCTTGTATGGTCTGACACTGATTACCACTGTTATTTCGCTCTTAAGGAAAAAACAGAAGATTCTTGGGTATATTACTCTGGCGATGGCGGTTATGATCTTGCTAGTGATTATACATTAACAGAAAGAGCGACAGAAGTTGATGCCCAGACTAATTATTTAGACACAACTGGATGGACTTTTCCGGTTAACGGAGGAGCTGCACGCAAACTCCTTGCGATTTTGCCTACCCTTATACAAGCAAAGTATGTTAGGCTTTACGTAGATGACTCTGACAACTTTACGATACATGAATTTAAGCCATCTACCCAATTAATAGCAGATGAAATCGTTACAGGTTCTTTGGAGATAAGAGATGATTTTGGAAGTCCTCCTATTTTAAAGGTTATTGTAAGTGACAGTGAGAGAATTAGAATAGGTCAATTAGAGACCGATAATTATGGCATCCGTGGATGGGATGATTCAGCAAATTTACTTTTCGAATTAGGTTCTGATACGAATTTACCATATTTAAAAAATTATGCAGATAATCGGGCTATTGAACTTGAATTAATGAAAATAAATTTTCAATATATATCATGGGCTCAATTTGCAGTTTTCGATAATTTCGATGATGAAACTAAAAGAGTAAATCCTGACCCTTCAGCTCATGATGCAAGAGTATATAAAAGTTGGCTAGATAATGGCACAGATGATACTCCAGATAGAAGTTTCGGTTTTGTTTCAAAATCATATTCAAACATAACGACAATTGAAACTGGTGCATCAACAGATGTTGGTTTAAACTATCTTGAAGACACAAGCAAGAATTGGTTTACGGATGAATGTAAGAATCTTACATTGCATGACTCTTTAGATGCTACCTTTAATGTTATTAGCAATACAGGTGACACTTTAACAATATCAGGAACTCCTACTGCAGGAAATTATTCGCTTATTGATGATAATCCCCAATATTCAATTGCTTTCTGTTCATATTTAGACAGCACAGGTGGGGGAACAGGATATGTTAAGTTAGAAGTCAGTTTTGATAATGGGGCTAATTATCAAACTTTCTTAGATACATTTAATAGTATTGATCTTCTTGGTGCTACTGTTGCGATAGCGAATGTAGGCAATGATTATATTGTTAGGTTAACCTTAACCAATGACGGAAGTGGTTATGGACCATTGATTTATAATTTTCTGGTCGGGACAGATCCTTCTCCATGGAGATTTTAATGCTTAATAGACATTCTCTAGATAGGTTACAAGATAAGAAAAATTTAATTGGTGTAGAAATAGGTGTTGATGTAGGGGATAATGCTTTAAATATACTTCAAAATTTAGATATTAAAAGACTTTATTTGGTTGATCCATATATATCAATTTTAAGTTATGGCGGTTTTCAATATTTACCGGAAGAAAACATAAAAAGAAAAGAACAAGCCAAAAACTTACTTGAAGATTTTAGTGAAAAAATAGTATGGATTTATGAATCATCTTCTAATGCGATTAATTTAATAGAAGATAATTTAGACTTTATATATGTTGATGGTAATCATGAATATAAATATGTCAGAAATGACTTAAAATTATTTTATAATAAAGTAAAAACAGGTGGTTTAATAGCAGGTCATGATTACAATCAATGTGATGTAAAGAAAGCCGTTGATGATTTTTTTACAGTTGACGGAATAATACAAAATTCAAATCCTTCTATATATGATACGGAAGGGATTTTGGATTGGTGGCATATCAAAAAAGAAAATGAAATGGTGGGCAAAAAAAGAATATATAAACCGTCAATTATTTTTGAGCAAGATATTGTAATGGGTACATTTACTCATAGAACAACTTATTTAAATAATTTATTGGAATCAGTTAAAAGATTTTTACCTGAACTTCCATTTATAATAAAAATCAATGATGGTCCAATAAATGAAAATATGGAGTTATTGAGACAAGAGTTTTTAGCTACAAAGAAAAGATTTTGGTTATTTTTAGATGATGATATACAATTTCTCGATAGTGAAATTATCCAAAAAGCTATTTCTGACCTTTTAGCGAATAAATTTGGTATGGTGGGGGTATATTCTACATTTGATTCTGAATACAAATTAGGAATTGATCAACTAGAATGTCGAGAGGTGGGGTGGACACCGGGATACTTTATGTTGGTTGATAGTAAATTTTTAAGTCATATCCAACCAGATTTAAATTTACCAGATCCAAATACGTCTGTAGATACAAGTTATTGCATGGCTGTGAGATTAGCGGGATATAGAATAGGTATTTCTTCTGGTGTTGTTTATCATACTTATAAAGAAATAAAATGTGATTATAAAATTATTGATACAACTAATGACTATTTGCATAAAAAATGGGGTGATTTTTATTTTAATCATTGCAATTGTATCAATAATATTGTGGGAAAAATGCCAGGGAGAATATAAATGGCTACAATTTCACTTGTAATGATAGTTAAAAACGAAGAAAAAATCCTAGAAAAGAATTTAGAGACATATAAACATATTGTTGATGAATTCATAATTATCGATACAGGTTCAACTGATAAAACAAGGGATATAATTAAGAAACATTGCAAAGTGCGGAGACTGAAATTTACAGATTATGTAGATACAAAAAACAAAGCCTTAAAGAAGGCTACCGGAGATTATATTCTTTTTATGGATGCTGATGAATATTTTGTTTTAGGGGTCGACAAGATAAGACGATATGCAGATGATGGCGTTAATTGTCTTAGCACTAGGATTATTGAAGGACCTAAAAATATAATAACAAACACTTATTATAGAAATAGATTATGGAAAAATAATGGAGGATGGAAATTTCATGGAAGTGGCGTTCACGAAGTGATATGTGGAAACGGTAATATCGTTTATGATTGCAGCATTCATGTCAAACATGACCATCAACATAGAGAAGATGTTCCACAAGAGAGATATGAACAGTATATCGAATGGTTAATTAAAGCTCTAGAAAAAGATCCAAAAGATTCGAGATCAATGTTTTATTTAGCTAGAACTTATAAAGACTTAAGTAGATTTGATTTAGCAATAGATATTTTTCATAAATATCTACAGATATCTAATAATCTCTTTATTGATGAGAGATGGCAATCTGCTTATGATATGGCTCTGTGTTGGAAAGTGAATGGAGAATATGATAAGGTGTTTGAATGTTGTAATAGAGCCATAGAGATAGATCCCAGAAGGGCAGAGGCATATAATTTAAAAGGGTTACTATATTATAATATGCAAGAATGGAAACAGGCTATTGAATGTTATGAAAAAGCTTTATCTTTGCCATTTCCTGAAGATGTGATGCTTTTCATTGATCCGCAAGCTTATAAAGCAATACCTTTAGATTATTTGTCAATTTGTTATGATAGACTTCAAAATTATAAAAAATCAGAAGAGCTAATAGAAGCATGGTTGAACCAATCTAATTACATAGATGATAGAATTGTTAATAATTTGTATTGGGTGAAGTCTAAGTTACATCAGAAAATTTTTATGACCTTAGGAACAACACCTGAGCCGGTTTATGGTGGAATACTTAATGAAAAAGGGGTACATGGGGTAGAAACAACTTATATTGAATTGTCTGAGGAATTAGTTAAACTCGGGCATAGTGTGTTCCTTTTTGTACAATGTGAGGAAGAACACATTTATAATGGAGTTTATTATATTCCATATAATAGAATCGGTTCTAATTTTTCTGTAAAACCAGATGTCTTAATAACATCTAGGTGGTTTGATTCACTTTATTTTGAAAATAATTCTAAAAAAATAATATGGCTTCAAGATGCATTTTTCAAAAGTCCTGATAGGCCTGATGCTTTTGAAAAAGCAAACTCAATAGTATGTTCATCCCCATGGCATAAACATTATATATCTGAAAGATTCCAACATGGTATAAATGCAAATAAACTGAAGATTATTTCGTTAGGGATAAGAAAAGAACTGTTCTTACAAAGAACAAAAAAAGATCCATTTAAGGTTTTTTATAGTAGCAATCCAGATAGAGGGTTATATATACTTTTAGATATGTGGGAAGAACTTACTAGGAAAATACCGGAATTGAAATTGCATATATATTATGGATGGGATGGATTACGTACTTGGTCTAAAGATAATAATTGGCAAAATCAAGTGAATCAACAATATAATAATGCTATGGAGAGAATCTCTCAATTTAGTAATATCTCTTTGAAAGGAAGACTGACAAAAAAAGAATTGGCAAAAGAAATGTTGTCCGGAACACTTTGTTTATACCCTAATAATTTTTGGGAAACATTTTGCTTAACTGCTTTAGAATCCCAAGCAGCAGGAGTACCAACTATTACTACTGCCCGTGGTGCCCTTTCTACTACACTTAATAAAGATTGTAATATCCTTATTACTTTAGACCCATATTCAAAAGCTTATAAGGATAGATTTATACAAGAAACAGTAGATTTGATGGAAGATAGAAATAGACTAAACCAATGGTCATTACAATGTAGAGATTATGCATTGGGCGATAGTCATGATTGGTCTGAAATTGTTCAACAGTGGGAGAAATTATGCCTACAATAGTTACTACTTCAAATGATAATTTCCGTAAAAAAAGACTTGTGGATGAGATAGCTGGCCCAACTGGCCCTCAAGGTCCCCAAGGGGCTCAGGGGGCTCAAGGAATCACCGGAAACACAGGGCCTCAAGGAGCTCAGGGCTTAGAGGGAATCACCGGAGTTCAAGGAATCACCGGAAACACAG
>Ga0180008_1002194_pt1 | contig 10825 bp, 24 predicted proteins | sample MM_PW_MetaG_FD_121121 | JGI IMG/M metagenome (GOLD analysis project Ga0180008, IMG submission 121121) | Groundwater microbial communities from the Aspo Hard Rock Laboratory (HRL) deep subsurface site, Sweden - MM_PW_MetaG | ecosystem: Environmental > Aquatic > Deep subsurface > Groundwater... | reverse complement strand
GGCAGTCTGCTGTAATAGGTCGAACTCCTGCTTACCCATATTAGAGGTCCGGTATATTATCTCTTGGGGTTGTGGCACTGTCTCTTCTTCTGGTGCAACCTCATTAAGGCCGGGGTCTGGCCAGCCGTGCTCATGGCAAAGCGACCTGTAATTATCCCATGACATAGGGAAGTCGAAGTCGGAAGGCTCTACACGCCGATGGTATTCATGCTTAGGTGTTATGCCTTGTCCGTTGCACTTGGGGCAGCCCAGATAAATACAATAGCGCCCCTGTTTTTCAACTAGAACCTCACCACAATACAAACAAGTCATCTTCATAGCTCTTTCCTCATTACTATCTTTCTTATTGCCTGACGACTCATGCGGAATTGACGGCCAAGCTCCGCCATATTCCCACATTGAGCATATAGGAGTTTGATTGATTGATTACGTTGTTCCGTACCTCTAGCCTGCTGCTGAATCAAACTACGCTGTTGTGTATTCATTGTTACCGCTCTATCTCTACTTCATTACCAAGCTATCAATTATTACTTTTCGAGCATATAGAGACTCGCTTGTTCCTATCTCAGCAGCTTTAAGAATAAAGCATTTAGCTTCATCCTCTCTCATACGAAAGGCAAGATGAAACAAAACTGAGTTCTCATTGGTAGCTACGTTACCCTGTGAGACTATCCCTAATTCTTGCCTTAGTGATCGCATTGTTTTTCTCATTTATTTACTCTCCCAGAACAATCAGGACAAGGTATGTAGTGCATAGGGATAAGGTTGTGGCGTCTTTGTTTTCTGTTACCATTCAAAACAGAACCCTTTCCTTTGCATCTTGGGCAATGTTGATTTGGTTCTTTGATTTCCACCCACGGCGGTTTTAGTTTTTCATCCTTTAGGACATGCTTAACTTCTCCTGTATCTGTATTCATCCTTTCACCCCTTTTAAGCGTTTATCAGCTATATTCCTCAAGTGCCTCAATACTTTAACCACTAGCAACTGTCGCCTTAACCTCTCCCGCAAGCACTTAGACCTCCTTTAATAAACTCCAAAGACCAGCCAGACTAGCTCTATGATAAAATCCTTAATATCCTGTAGTAGTGCCTTCATAGTCCTCTTTACTTCATTGCCTATTTTCTATGTGTGCCTATGCTTACCGCAAGTTAGGCAAGTTGTAAGAGTGCGTCCTCCACCAACATCTGTTCGTATTTGTTTTGTATTCTTTTTGCAATAGTAGCACCACTCAATCAGCTTCATTTCTTCCCTCTCATAGTTCTATATCACTCTCTACTTCATTGCCCCAACTAATCTGCGTGTTTAGCATCCTTTAGGTGCTCTGTCTGGGCTAAGACACATATCTTGGCAAGTTCTAGTGGTTTGTGGTCAGGTGCAGTAATAATCCCTTTAGCTATAATGTTACGTGTGAATGAACAAATAGTACCCTGAAAGCGATGTCTTGTCTCCTTTAATGGAAGGCTTCCGTCTTTTGTTTCGTAATACCTATCTTGACGGTCAAAAGTTTTCGACCATTCCATTATCTTTCCCCAATCCTGTTCTGGCAACGGATAAGCAAAAAAGTCTCCCTGTCTCATTGTTTTGGCAACTCCATACTTTTCCTCATACATTTTTATTACATCTGGTTTTATAGAACTGTAAAACTCATTTCTTTCCCACATTGAAAAATAGTCTGCGCCGTAATCCCCATCGCCATCGTCTAGTTCTACCAAAAAGGATAATTCATCTGTTCCCCCAAACCATACTCTTTTCCCATTCCCTTTTCTTTTTTGTAGAAGTAGAAACTGGCTGGTATTCTGGAGAATGTATAACCCGTATCCTGTTTTGGGAATAGTAATAACATCATCTTTCCTGGAAGGATGCTCCACGTCTTTGTATGAGAGTTTTGTAATCCCTGCCCTGTCTGGTAAAACTTGGCTTGAATTGTAAACCTTTAGTTTTTCTGTCATTTCAATCATTTCAATACCTCCATTATATTTATTCTGTGAGTCTGCAGTGGTTTCCACCAATGATAAGGATTATCATTAGAGTAATCATAATGACCAAGCTTCTTAGTCAAACTCAAAACACCGCTGGGGTTGTAGCAAGATATGATAATGGCTGATTTCAACCTCTTTCTCAAGCATCCTATTCAGAACACTCTTTACCCTATATAGAGCTTGTGAATTTGTTTCCTCATCCTTCCCTATTATTACGGGATTGAATGTAATTTCTATCTCAACTTTCCAGCGTTCCATTATTCCCTCCTTGTTGTGTATTCATGTGTCACTAGCCTAGCACACTATTTAATTGTTGTCAAGCTTGTTCACAGGAATTTATGAGAGCTTATAAAAAAAGACACGCCAGCAGGTGAGGTGAAACCCTGCTGGCTTTATAAGGAAAGGAGACGATGTGATGGTGCGGAGACACCATCAGTATTATCTTAAAATAATTTAGGGAAAATGTCAAGCAGGCACAAAAAAAACTTTGATTTTACACGGTAGCGCTATTGACAAAGGTGTAAAATGGGTGTAAAGTAGGTGTTATGAGTATGGCCAACGACATAAAGGAACTCAGGAGAAAGCTCATAATGGATCAGCAAGAGTTTGCTGATACTATGGCAGTCCATAGGGAAACCGTATCTAAATGGGAGCGTGGTGTTCAGAGACCGAAGCCGGTCCACTTGAGGAGAATGGCCAGGCTATCAAAAAAGGCTAAATAGGAAAGGAGGGAATATGGGTAGGTAAAGGTTGGTTAGCTTACCCACTGGGGGTGTCCCGATTGGGTAACTTAAACATCGGTTGATTAGGGCGAAGCAGTTACCGAGCCCCCAGCAGTAAGAGAATCATAGTAACTTTAACAACTAAATAGCTTGCTGGTGCAGCTTCTGGAATGTAGCTTTAATGCTGTTACCTAAAGACAACAGCCAGCAAGTGTGTCAGCCACCCGAAGGGGCAGGTAAATGTTAGGCAACAATGGTCTAGATGACAAAAGGATTTTCACCTAGTAGGTGAGGGACTGACTAACTAGCTGGCACCTTAACAACTGGGGAGTGGCGGAATCATTAAAGACGCAAGGGAATAGGATTTATCCCAATCTTGACTGCTGGTATTCTAGACTATGCCGAGTCCTGAAGGCGAAAGCTGAAGTAGGCTAGTAAGAAGGAGGATTGGGTGAACTGGTAAAGTCAACCATCTAGGGGTGGAAGTCCCCTAGCCCCCCAGTAATCAAGTTAAAGAAAGAAGGAGGAATAGAAATGGTAGAAGTTACTGAGGGAGAAACAAAAATTACCCCTGCATACTGTCAAGAGTTCCACAGGATAGCATGGGAGCAGGCTTGCCAAGTCAATAATACCAATCCTCTAGCAGTAGCCGAGGGGATTAAGGAGTTGGTTGAGGTAGCTAAAGCTTTGATTGAGCACATGACAATGCCAAAGAATGAACTGGGAAGACCATACTTAGCAGATGTCCAAAGACTAGCTCGGCAAGCACTATTCAAAGTGAGAGGGAATAGAAATGAAATATAAGTTAACTGACAAGGATGGTAAGACTCAGGTAAACACAGAGAATGAAACACGGTGGGGTGAGAGAGTCACACATTCAGCTAAAGGAGAAGGTAACGAACTATGCACAGGTGGAGTTATTCATTGTTATGGAGACCCTTATCTGGCTGTCTTAATGAACCCATATCAGGGGGGTTATGAGAAGGACACGATGCTCCTGTGGGAAGGAGATGGTGACGAAGTTAGGAACGATGGGACTAAAATCGGATGCAAGACGTTCACCACTTTCAAAATGATTCCTATTCCCTTTTTGAGTATGGTTCAGTGTGTTGAGATTGCGATTCATCTGGCTTTACAAGTATATCAGGACGGAAGTTTTCTGAAATGGGCTTATGCTTGGCTAGATAATGATGATAGAACGTTCGTAGCGGCACGGGGAGCAGCAGCAGCACGGGGGGTAGCAGAGGCGGCATGGGCAAAAGAGGCAAAAGAGGCGGCATGGGCGGCAGAGGCGGCATGGGCAGCAGCACGGGGAGCAACAGCGGCATGGGCAAAAGAGGCAAAAGAGGCGGCATGGGCAGCAGAGGCGATACGAGCAGCGGCTATGGGGGCAACAGAGGCGGCACGGGCAGCAGATGGAACGTTTAGCATATTAGATATTATCTACGATGTAGTTGAGAACGAAAGGAGGGAATAGAAATGAGAAAGGTTACTGCCCAATATTGTCAGGAGTTTCACAAAATAGCATGGGAACAGGCTTGTTCTATCAATCCAGACAATCCACAGGCAGTAGCTGATGGGATTAAGGGGTTAGTTGAAGCATTAGAGCAGGTACTACCAGCGTTTGATAGTATCATTAAGACAGAGAAGTGTGACCACAGTGTAGGGATTTGTTGGTGTGCAGACCGTGGTATTTTTTTTCTTGCTAAACAAGCACTAGCCAAAGTGAGGGAGAAATGAGACTTGAAATAATCAGACCCAATGGGGACCTGGAACGTGAGGTCTGGCAGTTTAATTTGAATCTTGGCTTGACTGGCTCACCCTGTATCTACCTTCAGTATTACTCTTTTCAGACTAGAGGAACTAAAAGGCACAAGTGGGTTGAACAGACTCATTGGCAAAAAATAGACAGAAGGTATAACAACATAAGTGACCCACCACTACCACCTGATGTAGAAGATGAAATGAGAAAGCGATACCAAGAATATATCTTGACATTGCATGTTATCAAAGAGACATACGAACCAGTAGAGCCTGAGGATGCTCAGATAGCAGAGGATATGAAAAGCTACTGGGCAAACTTAAATGCTGGTTCAGCAAGATAGAGCAAAGAAGAGAGGCGAGAATCATGGCTAGATTTGACAGCACACGAAAGCTAGAACGAAATGGTTTGCTTATAGATTACTACACAACTCACCCAGAGTTGAGCTTGAGAGAAATAGGCGGAGTATTTTCTATATCTCGACAGCGAGTCTGGCAAATAGTCAGCAACCACGAAAAGATGGCAGCACCAGCAATTCAAGAACAGCTAGAGACAACATGGAGAGAAGTCTTGAAAGAACTACCACTACAATACCTGGTAGATGAACTCTATAATCGGAAGCTTGACCAGCACAGTTTTACTTGCCCCGAATGTGAAGCAATATTTGACTTGCCCCCAGAGCTAATGGTTATTTTATTGAGGTGGTGAAGAAGGAGTAAATAATGGATTGTAAATGTGGTCACCATCAGAATGCACATCAGTTCGGAAAAAAGCACTGCTCAATAAGATGGTGTAAGTGCAAACGGTACAAGGAGGTGAAGAAATGAGGATGTTGCATTTTGATATAGACTGTCCTAAATGCCACACGAGAATCCACGTCCCATTTGTGGAGGAACTTAAAGATAAGGCTGTTGAGGATTTTAATATAGCAGAGTTATCAGCACAAGATAAATTACTATCTTTGGAGTTGTGTCTTCAAGAGGCGTCTTTAATCACACTGTTAAAATACTGGTTAAGAAATAAAAGAGGAGGTTAAGAAATGACTACAGAAGTAACAAAGAAAACCAGAATACATACAGTTTATAAACTTGGGAACGGCAGTAGAGTGCCGTCAGTCACTACCATCCTCAATATACTCAATAAGCCGGCACTAATGGAATGGGCTTGGCAAATGGGTACTCAAGGGCTGGACTATAAAGCTGTGAGGGATGAAGCTGGTGGTATAGGTACTCTTGCTCATTACTTGATTATGCGAGACCTGAGTGGGCTAGACCCCGATACTTCGGAATACTCGGCACATGATATTGAGCTAGCTGAGAACTGCCTGATAAAATACTGGGACTGGCTAAAGCCGCGCATAGTAAAGCCGATATTATTAGAGCAGCCTCTTATTTCAGAAGAATATAGCTTCGGTGGAACAATAGACTTTTATGGTGAGATAGATGGTCGGCCTACCCTGTTGGATTTCAAGACAGGCAAGGCTATTTACCCTGAGATGTTTTGTCAGCTTGCTGCCTACGAGCAACTATTAGCTGAAGCCGGGTATCCTATTGAAGCCACTAGGATACTCCGTATCGGTAGAAATGAGGATGAAGGATTCGAGGAGAGGTCAGTCGGCAAGTTGGATAAACAACTTGAGATATTCCTAGCTTGCAAGAAAATATATGACTTACAAAAGGAGGTAAAAAGGAAATGACACTGGAAAATAAAGGAACTAAACTCACAACTACAAAAGCAATTGATATAACCGAATTCAGCACTATTCAAAGCATGGGGGAGGCATTCTTTAAGAGTGGTATGTTCTCAGATATAAGAAGTGCCGCACAAGCTGTCGTTAAAATTGCTGCTGGCAAGGAATTAGGACTCCCTGCGATTTACTCTATGCAGAATATAAACTTGATACGCAACCGACTTACTACCAGCGCAAACACGATGGCTATGTTGGTAAAGAAGTCTGGCAACTACAACTACCGTATCAAGGAGCATCACGATAAGTCCTGCACTATTACTTTCTTTGAGCGAGAAGATGATAAGTGGGTAGAAGTAGGGGAGTCCACCTTTACTATTGAAGATGCAAAGCGGGCAGATTTGGTAAAGCCCGATAGCGGTTGGGTAAAGTATCCCAGAGCTATGCTTTTTAGTAGAGCTATCAGCCAGGGTGCTAGACTATATGCCCCCGATGCTATAGGGGGTGTTTATACCGATGAGGAAATCCGAGCTATCCCCCCCAGACCTGAAGAAGATAATGAACCACCTATTGATATTACTAAAGAGGTTATCGAAGAGAAACTAGCAGCAGACCCAATAGGGAATGCAGCTAAATGTAAAATAAAGACTAAAACCGAACAAGAAACTGTGCCTGAACCCCTCTCTAACGCAGTACAAGGCGATTTAAGCCCTATCAAAGAGGAAAGTAGTAGTTCTACACCTAAAACCTTTGGCGAACTTGCCATGTGGGTTGAAAATAAGATGGGCTGGGAGGATGCTACCTATGTTAAGTCTTGGTTGGTCAATGCTTGCAAGATACCTGAGAAGGATTTGAAGGACATAGACTACTGCTATAACAAAATAAAAGAACTTCAAGGATGGTGAATAATGAAAGAAGCTAGGAATACAGTTCTACCATATTTGAGGGTGAGTAACCAAACCCCTATGACTTTGCTAGAGTTTGGAGCAAAATTAGAGGAACAAGCTGAAGCTACCTGGTCTGAAGCCATAGAGGAATGCAATAAGAAAGTGGCGGAGATGGAGAATCCTTATAGCTCCCTGGGTGCCGCATTTTATAATGGTTTTGAGAGATGCAGACAAGATGTTCTAGCCCTGCTGGGAGGTAAGAACGGAGGAGTAATAGAATGAGCAGAATATATTATAGAATGATTAGAAACAATCAGGTTCGTCTGTTAGGGAAGACACTCTATAATAAAGAATTATCAAACGGATGCTTGGATGGGCAAAGGTTCTGCTTTATTCCCTATTCCCCATTCTATGAAACAGGACTAACAGCACTTTGGGGAACAGAAAAACTATCACGAAAATTGCGTGAGGCAAACGAGCAGAAGTTAGCCGAAGAAGAAATGCACCGATTTCTTCAGCCATTTGAAGAAGAAAATGAAAAAATACTTGCTCCAGACGGGTTTTTCCGTTGGAGTTTCTGGAGGATGAGAGAATGAATAACAACTGGTTCTGGGCAAACTTAATAATGGTGATTGGCATAGGGATATTCCTGACTATTCTGTTTATCCTGTTCTATGATAAGGTGCTGAAATGAAAGAGTTAAATTATATGGCGATTGATAGAGATGGACGGTTCGTAGCCGTTACTACACCAGACCGCCCAAAAGAGGCAGCTAAAGAAGTCAGTAAATGGATAAGGCAAGGATTATCTGTTGAACGTTGTGATGACGATTACGTAAGACAACACTTTGGGGATATCGTAAGACAGGAGATGCTGAAATGAAAAAGGTTGCTCGTGAAGTTTATATTGCCTTATCTAATGAAGCATTGACTAATCTCTGTACCTTCTGCTATTACGATAAAGGTAGCTGTTATGACGATGCATGTGCACACCCTTTTATTATAATATCTGAGGACGATTTGGGACTCTCACCTGGTGCTGATTGCTGGGGCTTTCGCAATAGCCTTCCGGTCAGAGATATTGCTGATATTGTTGGCATAGTTCTGGCTCACCACTTTTGGGATTGGGCATGGCTAATGAAAGATGACAAACAGATAAAGATTTATGGTGAGGTGAAGATATGAATAAGCTGAAATTGCAAGAGCTAAACAGGAAGCTGGTAGTGTGGGCAGGATTAAGATTCTATGACCCTTGCATTGTATTTGACGGTGACCAAAATTGCTATGAGGCCCCTGACTTCACCAATGACTTCAACGCTTGCATTAAGTGGCTAGTACCACTACTAAATGATAGAGGATTTGGTATTTACAGGCTGATACAGCATAGCTTCCATAGTTTCGGGGTGGAACTTGGTGTATTGACTTATCAAGGAACAATAGAAAGGTATATGGATGGAATATATGCAGCAGTAAATAGGGAACCTGCTCTAGCTCTCTGCCTAGCTATTATTAAACTAGTGGAGGTGAAATAAGTGGATAGAGCTATGAAGCAGTGTGCTAGATGTGGCCGATTCCATACAGGATTATGCAGCATACCCGCTGGGGATAGTTCTAAAACTATAAAAAATAAACTAAAGCCAATCAAGAAAGGGACTAATGTGCTGGAGAAACTATTAGAAGAATCTTTAAGACGAGAAAAAGAAGTAACTCATTTATTAACAGTAGTTCCATCTGAATTGCCAGAATATACTCAGTTGCTAGACCGTCTTTCAAAATTGAAAGACATTATTCTTCAATTGAATAGACAAATAGCAGAAAGAAGGTAAGATGAGTCTAAGTGCTTGCGGGAGAGGTTAAGGCAGAGTTGCTAGTGGGTTGCCACCTACTCCCGCAGGACACTATATGATTAAGGAGTAACATGGAGATAAGCGAAAAGGATAAGTCCAGGGAAATGAAGCAACGGCGTTGGAGAGGGAAGAACGAGGAGCGTGCCTGTTCTAAAATGACAAAGGGGGTTGTTGTTGGCAGGTCTAAAGCCGTTAAGGTCAACGACTGGTGGTTTCAGATTGATTGCACGAAGCCCCCAGACGTGATAGCTCCACCATATAGCTTTGAGGTTAAGAACAAGAAGTTCCCAAAAACTGTGGCAAGTGCTATGGCACAAGCGGTTAAGAACTGCCCACAAGGATTAACTCCGAAGCTGTGGTGGCGAGACAGAGAAACTGGAGCTAGATACATAATAGAGCTTCTACCAGATTTCTTAGGAGACCACATAGGATAGTAGGTATTTTAACATAAGGAGATAGACAGTGAAGCTAGTAATACAGCCTGAAGTCGAGATAGGTGCTCATACTTACCAGATAAGGTGGTGGAATAAGAAGATGAAACATGCTGCTGATGCTACCGCACAATCTACACCAAAGTATCAAGTGATAAGGCTTGATCCCGACTGGTCTGATACAATGAGGTTCGAGCATCTTATCCACGAGATTAAACATCAAATCGAATATTTACTTGGAGAAGATAGCACAGAAAGATACATCACGGCAGGATGTTCCTTTTTGACTCAAGCAATGTTGTCGCTTGGTATTGAGCCTGACTTCAGCCTGATAACAGAGGAGGAATAAGTAATGAACATTCCGGGTGAACCTGTATTAAGTGGGTGGTGCTACCTCTTTTCTGATGATGCCAGGCGTACTTATGTCCTGCAGGGATAGGCTTCCCACAAAGACTACAGGTTAAATTAGCTTGGGCTATTCGTGTGTCTTTTATATTCCATTGTTATCTACTTTTCTTCCAAGATTGGAAGCCAAACGCTCGCACGGCAAAGTATTCAAGGTAAGCTACAAACTTGCCATGCTTATGGTTTCTAAAGTCAATGAGCATAGCCTCCAACCACACCTGGTCGGCTTCCTTTCTAGTGATAGGCTTCTTCATAATTTGTTTTGTCAAATACAACCAGTCATGGAGCACACTAGCCTTATTGTATTTTGCCCACCAGGGAAGTAGCCACCAGATTATTCTTGGCACAGAGGCAAAGTCCGTAGGGAAGCCAGCACGAACGCTAATCATCCGCCTGCTGTAACGCTTCCCTATCCGATAAGTAAATCTTCGTATTATCTTCCAATACTTACCGTCAGGCATTGGGCTAACTATTAGTGGTGAACTGAATGAACTCATATTACCTCCCAAGAAAGAACCTTATATCGTTACCTTGCCAGCCTTCTATTGATTGGGATAGTTTCTTCGTTTGTGGTTCTATGTAATACAATGTATCATCCTCTGAAATGAACCAGTTGAAGGCGTGGACATTAGTCCAAATTAAGCCAGCGAATTTGCCAAACAATTCAGCAGAAAAATCGTCACAGTCATGGCTCTCATCCACGAATGAGATAGAGGCTATCTCCTCAAGCTCGTGAGCAGCCATAACATCAGCTTTATTGTAGACCTTGTTAGCAGTATCGGGAATGAAGATGTCATAATCCTTATCCTGTATTTCTTCAGCTTTGTTTCTGACAATAGCATCCACAAGAGCATAATCAATTGTGCCACAAGGCTTTAATTCATTAACTGGTTGACCAGTTATCCTTTTTATAATCCGCCAGCACATATATTATTCGTCCTTCTTGTTGAGTCTGGTTAATGCTCTGATTTCTCCATCTATACGTAGGGCTTCCTGTAAGAGTAGCTGCCGTTCCTGGTCTAATTGCTGAAGTCGCCCGACTATATCCTTCTGTTTCTTCAGAGCTTCGGCTAGTTCTTTTTCAATATCCACTATTTAGCCTCCT
>Ga0180008_1002193_pt1 | contig 10828 bp, 15 predicted proteins | sample MM_PW_MetaG_FD_121121 | JGI IMG/M metagenome (GOLD analysis project Ga0180008, IMG submission 121121) | Groundwater microbial communities from the Aspo Hard Rock Laboratory (HRL) deep subsurface site, Sweden - MM_PW_MetaG | ecosystem: Environmental > Aquatic > Deep subsurface > Groundwater... | reverse complement strand
CAAAAAATAGCGTTATTGCAGCTGGCGAAGCTAGTAGATCAATTGAGGATATTGTAAATTCAGTATCCCAAGTCATGTTGCAGATTACACAAGTTGCAACTGCTTCAGAAGAGCAGAGCGCAGTTGTTGAAGATATGCTAAATAATGCGAATGTTATTAGAGAAATCGCGGCAGGAGTTGAGTTGGGTAGTGAGAGGATTTCGGAGGTAAATCAATATTTAGTTAAGTTGGCTGGTAATTTGGGGGGGGCGGTAGAGGTATTTAAGTTACATTAATTTTTGGCGACTCTGTAATTCTGGGCGGGGACAGCCTTTTTAAGGCCTGCTGAACTCAGCACCATAAGTGCAACGCTCGAGGGTGTGCAGAATTTTGTGTGTCCAGGGTTGGGGGGTTACTACTGCGGCAGTCTGTTGTCGCAAAAAGTCAAAAAATGGTCGTAATAAGCCAATAAAGCTCCTACCACAACCACTGAGAATTCCACTGTTCTCCTCGCCACCAATCGAGGCCCGCACAGATGGAATTCGACTACATTATCGTCGGCGCCGGCTCTGCCGGCTGCGTCTTGGCCAACCGACTGAGCGCCAACCCGGACACTCGCGTCTGCCTGCTGGAGGCTGGACCAAAAGATACCTCCCCGCTGATCCACATTCCTGTGGGCGTCGCCGCGACCCTACCAACCCGTCACAGGAGGCACAATGTCATCGATTGAGACCCAATTCCTTTCTCTGACGGAACATCATGCCCGATATGATGCGATCGACCCTGCCTCAGCGTTGAGAGACAGTGCGTCGGGCAAGGTTATATTCATCACCGGCGCACCACGGGGAATCGGCCAGGCCACCGCTGTAGCATCCCTGTGATTGGTAAAATTGATCGACCCGGGGCGCTCTCGGCTACGGTGTTCGGTGACCGGGTGCTGGCGCAAGCCACCTGACGCGAGCGCTGAACTCACCGGCCGCACCTGAAACGTTTCCGGGTAATTGACCGGGCCAACCGTCACGTCAACGCAGATTGCGACGGAACGATATGAGCCCAAGTTTATTCATCAGTCTTCAAAAAGGGTAAGTCGATAATGAAATCACATGCAGCAGAGATGGCACCAGTCCCTGCCATTCCCCATCGGCCCGGCCGCCATTGCGGGAGTTCGGCCATCCGGGACTTGCTCGAGTTCCATGGCACGACACTGACCGAGGCCATGTGTTTTGGGCTGGGCTCGGGGCTAGGGATCACGTATCTGACGCTGCCCGATGCGCCGGTACCCTTTCTGGTCCATGTGCGCTCGCTCGGATACGAGGAGCGGGTATTCCAGGCGCTTGACGTACCGTTCGCCTGGACAAGTTACGGCTCGGTCGAGGAGGGCGCGCAGGCGCTGGATGGCCTGCTCGACCAGGGGCGCCCGGCCCTGCTGCTGACCGATATTTTTCACCTGCCGTACTTTGCCAGCCGCACGCATTTTCCCGGCCATGCCATCATGGCCTGGCAGCGCCAGCCGGCGGATGGCTGCATTCTGGTGACGGATACCGAGCGCCCTGCGCCCATCTCGGTGGCACGTGCAGCCTTGGCCCGTGCCCGCTTCGCGGAGCTGCCTCCCTTTTTTCATGCCGGTAACCTGTTCGCTCCTCCCGCCATTCATACCCGGCTTTCGGTCGAGCGGGTGGCGGCAGCCATACGCCACAACGCACGTTTGCTGCTGGAGGGCGGACCCTATACCGGCGTGGCCGCGCTCGATACCTGGCAGGCCGATCTTGGCCGCTGGGAACGCGAGGGCGACTGGCGCTGGACGACGCGTTTTGCTTATCAAATCATCGAACGGCGCGGCACGGGCGGCGGCGGTTTTCGCAAGATGTACGCAGAATTTCTGGAGGAAGCCGCATCGGCTGATCCACGCATCAGCGAGCTGCAGCTGCCGCAGCTGATGACAGGTTGTGCCAGATGCTGGACAGCGCTGGCGCTAGCGCTGAAAGCAGGCTCCGAGAGCGAATGCTTCCCTACGGAGCTACTCGCAGATGCCCTGCAAGCCGTACGGGTGGCGGAGCTTCGTTATGTCGACGCTGCTCTGACGTATTGAGTGAACGCAGTTGCAGTGCACATAGAGGAGTAGGCATGTCCCATATGAAGCCGGAACTGGACCAAGCTGCCATGGCCAAAGCATTTTTCGGCAGCCAGCATCCGCTGTTCAACGCCTTCGGCATCGACGTGGTGGCGGTGGTCGACGCCAGGGCAGAGATGACGATGCCGTTTTCCGAGACTCTGGCCGACGGCCATAGAGCGTTGCATCGGGGCACGCTGGTGACCCTGCTCGACACGACGTGCGGACTGGCCATTTTCTCCGCGCTCCGCTCGCTCCGGCCTATCGCCACCATCGACCTGCGCGTCGATTACCTGCGTGCCATTCCGGCGGGCAGCGGCCTGCGCGCGGTGGTCGAATGCATCGGCTGGACAGACAGCGTGGCCTTTGTCTCCGGCCGAGGTTATGCGGTGGGTGACAAGATGCCGCTTGCCACGGTTACCGGATCCTTTGCCATCGATACCTTGGGGCCGGCTTTCGATACGACGGATAGGAGTGCGGCATGACGGGGTTGGTTCGACCAATACCGGATTGTACCGAGGCGGCAATGGTCCTGGTGCCGGCGGTGCCCTTCCATCGGTTTCTGGGGATGCGGGAGGAGGTAGTGGAGGGCGAGACACGCTACCTCATGGATTTTTGCGAAAATCATGTCGGCAATCCCCTGATCCGGACCTTCCATGGTGGTGTTCTTGCCAGCTTTGGCGAAGTGGTCGCGGCTACTCATCTTGCACGTTCCCTGGCGAGGGTCGAGTTACCTGCCTGCTCCACGCTTATATTCCGTCGCCGTCCTGCTTTGGAGGCAGATGTTGGTGCTGCGGATGATGACGACTTACGTGAGCGCTTGGCGCTGGAAATGATTTATCGCGATCGGGTCGAGTTCGCTGTAGGTCATGGCGTTGCAGTGCATGCGGTGGCTGGCCCAGACGTGGCAAGGGCCGTAGAGCTGCGCACCGCGGTGATGCCGCAATACGAAGTGCCGGTCACCGAGACGCCGGGGTTGAATTCGCAGGACCGGCCGGCGATGCGCAGGCTGGTCGACGAAGGTTTGCTGGATATGAAATATCTGGCGGAGCTGAAGAAGGAAGAGCTTGTTGTCGCGCTCGGGATACTGACCGAGGACTATGCATCCTGGATCGAAGATCAGCACGCACGTGTCGAGAGCGATGCCGCTGGCTACGTACAGCAGGCCGATGAAGCGCTGGGGCACTGCGAGTCGATTCTGGTTCGTCTGCGCGAGGGGGTGAGTCTGCTGGCGACAGACGATAATGCCCTGGCAGCATTTCGTTTCGCAAACCGAGCGATGGCAATTCAGCGGGTACACAGCGCTTTCGCCTTGCAACGCCGTCGCGGGCGCACTGTCGAGCTAACGGAGTTCGATATTCCCAAGAACCGCTCCTGGCGTCCCTTCCAGTTGGCCTTCCTGCTGTTGTCCGTGCCTGGGCTGACCGATCCGAAACATACCGACCGGACTCAGCCTCTGCAGGCCTATGCGGATCTGCTCTGGTTCCCCACTGGTGGTGGCAAGACCGAGGCATACCTGGGTGTCGCTGCATTCACCATGGCGATTCGCCGCCTGCAAGGAAATCTGGGTGGCTACGACTCATCCCGCGGACTAGCCGTGATCATGCGGTACACCCTACGTTTGCTGACCTTGCAACAGTTCCAGCGTGCCACTGCCTTGATCTGTGCGATGGAACATATTCGCCGGGAAGCGCTTGCAGCAGGCGACAAGTACTTAGGTGAGAGCGCGTTCACTATCGGCCTTTGGGTTGGTAACAAGGTGACCCCGGGTACCACTGAGGATAGTCACAAGTTCATTGAGGCCATTCGTACCCCAGGGAGAAACCCGACCGGAATGGCTTCGCCGGCACAGCTGACAGGCTGCCCGTGGTGCGGAGCGGAGATCGACCCGAAGAGAGATATTGAGGTCGATAAGATCGCCGGGCGTACGACGATTTATTGCGGCGACAAGCTAAGTGCCTGTGACTTCTCTCGTGGTCGTTCGAGCAAGCAGGCACACCCAGGTTTGCCTGTGATGGTCGTGGATGAGGAGATGTATCACCGCCCACCGTCGATGATGATCGCTACGGTGGACAAGTTCGCGATGATGGCCTGGCGCGGTTCGATAAGGAACCTGTTCGGCCGGGTATCGAAGGAGTGTTCCAGGCACGGATTGCTCTGGCCTGGTTCGGAGTGCAACACCGGTCACAGGGCCGTCGCGGGTAGGGTGGCTGCGACGGTTATCATAGCGTGTGCTGTTTTCGTTGGGTTAGACGACATCTTCCAGGCCATCCAGCGTCCAATTCGCCATTTCCGGAGAGATGATTCCTCCTTGTGGGGTTGGCCCAACCCTGTGCAAGTTCGGCTGCAGTCGGTCCTGGTGCTTGGAGAGATCGACAAAAAGAAAGGGCAGTATCATCAATCCTCATGGCTGCTTCCTGCGTCATGACTGCTGCGGACTCGCATATCAAACACTGTCTGAGCATGGTTCATTCTCCAGATGAGTGAATGCGGCCACGCCCTGGCAGGCCGCTTATGAAGGTTTATGAGGTCACCGCTGCGACGCGGAATCTGACGTGGGGGGATTTGAGCGGAGCGTGTGCAGTAGCTTGAGCAGGCGGTTCAAGATCCAACACGCCAGGACTACGGCGATCAGCAACGGCGGAAAACGCAGCATCAGCAGAATGCTCAGCACCAGAACTCCAGCCGCAGCCAGTGCGCCGATGAAGATGAACAGGCACAGCAGAAATCGAAGCAAGGTCATGACGGCTCTCCGAAAGAGCCCGACTGGCCGATAGGCTCAATCGGGGGTAGTGCTCAGTTGGTTGATGAGGCGAGCACTTCCAGTTTGCCCGCAAGCGACTTGGTAGCTGGTTGCAGCACTTCACCCTTGACGTTGGCAGTGGTGGTGTCCGCGCTCGAATAGAACTCTTCGATCACTGCACCGGCATCCTCCACGCTGTCCTCGAATGCCCCGTTGCCAAAGCCACGGTGTGCAGCCTCATCCAGCGCGGATTGATCGAAGCCAGCGTTTTGCCGTTGTGTGTCCAGTTCGTTGGCAGTTAGCAGCGCCTCGGACATATCCATGCCGTTACGCACTGTGAGATCTACGTAGAAAATCGGCGTGCCATGGCTTTGTCGGGTGGATTTGCCACGCAGGCGCAACTCCAGCGGTAAGCAGGCCAGTCGATTGCCAGAAATGGCCTGGAAGTAATGCAGGCGAGCAGCCAGGGTGCGGATGCTGTTGAACCCGGTGGTACGGAACACAAAGCTACCCAGTGGGTCGTCATCACCAATGAGCACGTTCAGCCGGCCGTAAGGCTTACAGGCACCGCCTTTGGCCAGTGGGCAAGTATCGGGCGAAGGGCAGGGCAGTGATTGCATGCCGTCCTGGGTAATTCGCTTGCAGGTCTCGCCATTGCCTACGCACAACGGTCGGCCAGACTGCCGATCAAACAGTGTGTAGTCAGCGCGAAAATTCAGCTCAGGTTCGTTGAACAGCAGGCGCACCGGGATGCTGCGCAGTTTGTCTTCCTGGCTTTTGCGTAGCTCGTCATTAAGCGGGTGCAGCAGCCAGCCGTCCTTACCTTGCACCTGTGAGGTGATGGTGAATTGATCATCTTTCTCCGGTAGGCGTTTACCGTTTTTCTCGATGACTTTACCGATAGAAATCCGTCCGAGAACCGGCGGGGTTATAGCGAGACCTTTAAGCATGGTGGTTCTCCTGCAAACGAAAAAGGCCAGCCACGCAGCGCTAACTGCATGTACTGGCCAGGGGGAGGGAATGGTTGAGCGGGGGATTAGCTGATCAGGAAGCGCCGACTGCCTTCCTTGAGTTTGGTGTAACGAACCTGCAGGTAGGGCTTGTCCTTTAGCATGGTTTGAACATCGAGCACGTTGCTGTCTTGAGATTTCTTCCAGCTGATAAATCCGTGGCTGAACTCCGCGCGTGTGGCATCACCCATGGCCTGCTGCAGCATCTGCTTGAGCTGGGCTTCGCGGGTTTCCTTCTCGCTGATGGATTGGCGTACCGCCTTGAGCTCCAGGAAGGCTGCTGCCAAACTGGCACGGCCACTGAAGTCGACGGTCTGGCCGTTGTCTTCCGGATAGAGGCAGCGGAGCGCCATTTCAGCTGATGCTGAGCCATCAGCAGCCGGTGGCGTGTCGGTCTCCACGTAGTGCCAGAACTTGCGTTCCAGTTCGATCAGGCGAGCAATCATCTGCTCGTCACGCTCGATGCGGTGGATCTCCAGCGTCTGGCCGCCCAGCAGTACCGCGACATCCGCTGCCTGCTTGCCGGTGACAGCGAGCTGGTGCATCACCTGCAGCTGCACATACTCGGGTACGCCTTCTTTCCAAAGGCGTGCGCCGTTTATGCCGGCTGTCTTGCATTCGAGAATCTGCACATCGTCAGCACCGATCACCTCGCGGTCGATGTTGGCCAGCATCCAGGGCAGTTGAGGATCAGGGTGTTGCAGCACGGCGTTGATGCGTCGCACCTTGTTCTTCGTACGCTTGCTGTAATGCCAGGCCACGACCGGCTCCAGCACATTGCCCCAGTACATCGGACTTTCTTCATCGTGCGGATCTGCCTTGGGCAATGTGGTGTCACGCCCGGTTTTCTCCATCCATAGTTCGAGCTGCGATTTATAGGGATTTAGGCCAACGGCCGCGCCAGCATCAGAACTGCCAATGCCTTGCTTGCGCACCGCCAACCAATCTTCACGCGGTAGTTCCTTGGTACTGATCAAGCGCAGCGCCGGGCGCGGCTTGCTGGTGCTGCTCAACGGAGTAGCTGTCATTGCGTTCACCTTGCGGAAATAGAAACGCCCGATCAGCAACTAGGCTGATCGGGCGTTATGGGGTGGGTAAGTAAGCGGTCAGGCGACCAGTTGCAGGGCGGTGTCCAGGGCACGTTGCTTGATCTGCGCGCCCTGGCCGAACCAGGCCGAGTCCATGCGGTACTCGTTGCTGCGTGCCCGGCGCTCGTGATCGACAAACTCGGTCACGGAATTGAGCAGGCCCCAGGCGGTGCCGCGTGCCGAGTCGAGCTGACTGCCCCGACCACGACCTTCATACAGCTCCTGGACTTTGCGCAGGGCGCGCTCGTTGGGAAGCACCTCCGGCAGTGCACCGGTCGGATTGGTCTCGCACAGCACGTTCATAAAGAAGCCCAGCGCCTCATGCCACTGCACCTTGCGTTCGGCCAGCGCACGCATGCGGTACATAAAGTCGTCCCATTGCGAGACGGCGATGCCGAGCTGTTTCTTTACCACCGATGAATCGAAGCGGGTGTTGTGCGGCACCTTGATGGCGCGGCTGGTGCCGTCCAGGGCGATGGTCAGGGTGTTATTACACACCACCCGAACCGTGGTGGGCGTTGCGGTGGTGGCCAGGGTGCCGTCGCAGGATGTGGCAAGCAGCAGATAGCCGTTTACCTGGTCATTACCCTTTATTGCAGCACCCTGCCCGGTACGCGCCAGTGCCCAGAATTTGCGCCCGCCTTTCAGTACACCAGCAGTTTCTAGCTCATAGCCGGAGACCTCGGTGAGATCCCGGTAGAACTCCAGCACATCGCGTGGCTGCACTGTGTGATAACGGTTAGAAACCACCGACAGCGGTGCCTTGGTATCCGAGCGGAACAGCACCTTTTGCTCTGGGAACGAGTGGATCGCGCCCAGTGTGCCGATGCTGTCCGATTTGAAATGCACGGGGCTTTCCTGGATCTGCCAGTCCATGCCGGCTTCGCGTTGCCAGACTTCGATGGGTTGTTTTTGCGTGAGCTGATTGCCCAGGCCGTGCCAAGGAGCAGCGCCAGCGTAGGCCATAGTTTCGACGAGATGAGCCATGGTTGAGATTCCTTAGGGTGCAGGCCGGCAAAAAGCGCCGCGCCCAGCGCAGCACCGTCCGGACGATATGGATTGAAATGTGTGGTGCGGCCAGATCAGGCCGGTAGATTGAAGCGGTGACCGCAGAGCAAGCAGAGGTTGTGGGCCAATACGTGGCGGTCAAGCGTATCGCCCAGCTGTGCGCCGAGAGCACAACCACCAACCCCGCCGGCCAGGCCGCCGAGGATGGCACCTGATACATAGCCGAGCGTGATGCCGAAAGGTCCAGCGATAGTGCCAACCAACGCACCAGCTTGGCCTCCGGCCAGTGCAGCGCTGACGCCACGCGCAACACCGCCTACTGTGCCGATGGCCGCGCCAACTTTCATGGCTTGATGGAATGAAGCAACTTTGGGTGAGTGACAGCGAGGGCAGTGCAATGACATGGGTCGAACCTTCTTGGTGGTGATGTCATTGCAGTTATGTGTGGTTGAGATTTTTTTGAATCGAAAACCTCAACAATCGAGCCCTTGTAATCGGGCTATGGTCAGTAATAAGATTCACCAACGCTTGAGTGCGTGTGGTGCCTGAGCAACCACGGCTGAGCAGTTGCCTCCTCAGTTGATCAGCTCAAAGGACCTTGCCCTCTCTCTCCAAATCCCTGCTGACCATGACCTGTTGCCTGAGGCAGCACGGTGCTTTGTTGCCGTGGCTTTATTGGAGAGAGCTATGAATATGCCTGATTTGTTGCGTGCATCGCGTGACGTCCATGTCCTGACTGAGAAGCCGAACACCGAAGACTGGGGTTCTGAGCGCTTCTGGTCCATGCGAATCGAAGGCCTTCATCACGACCACATCCGTGGTGCTGTAGACGAGCTGCGCAGTCGTTGGTCGCGGCCCATTCCCAAGCAGATTGCGCGCTCCGTCAAATCGGTTGCGCTACAGGACGCACTTGCCCGCACCCTCGGTGCGCAGTCCGCTTCGCAGATTATCCATTGAGTGGCCCCATGGGGCCCCTCAATGGAAGTAGAAAAGGTCATTCGCTAAAAGGCGTTGATTGCTTCAATGTGGCATTCCGGCCTCACTGTAGAGTTAACGCCGCTTCCCTTCGCTACACCAGTCTTTCCACTCACCAGGCCAATTGGCTGCCGTTCCACCTTCGGCGTAATGACGCGATTCTGCATCGTGCTCCAGCTTTTCCGCCCAAGTGCCGGTTGCAAAGTACAAATGCCCGTCCAGCTTGCTCCGGTCCATAGCCTTGGGGACTTCGTCCTTATTAAAGAACGGGTAAAGCGGATTGGAGGAAAACTCCTTGTCGCGCTGATCACGAACAACCCAGTCAAAAGCGCCGTTAGCACCTTTCAGGAATATAAGGTTGGCATTTCCTGGAACTGGTAATACGTCCACCCAGCCATCATCGGAGCCTTCAATTTCTTTACGGAACAGCCGGAACAGCTGCAGCTCAAACGCCAGATCTTCTTCGGACATGTTGTAACTGCGCATCACCGGCTTACCCACTGCCGGCTCCATCAGATTGCTGCCCATCATGTTGTACATGCAGCCGATGAACTCACTTACCGCGTTGAGCATCAACATCCGGCCGGTCATATCGAGGTAGTCGAGACCGCAGCCATCCTGCATGTACTCTGCACGCATGAGGATTTTGTCCTCATGCTGCTCACAAAAAGCGTATCGCTGCTGGTCTGTCCAAAATGTGCGGCCAGCTACTTGGTCAAAATCCAGACGACCGTACGCGCGCGGAGCGAACAGGCAAGAACCCACCCCGGTAAAGATCCGCTTGGGCAGTGCCAGACCGGAGTTGAACAACCGATCGGCAACCTGCTGCGCCGCTAGAGCACCAACCATTCTTGGCGAATACGACCACTTAATGAGATCAGTCGGCACCGACATGCCGTGCTCGCACAGAAAGTCGGCAACCCTCTCGCTCTCCGAAGTGCTGGTCCGCGCAAAGACGCAGAATTCGGCTCTGCGATTGAAGGTTAATACAGTGGTCAATGCACTGAACCACCAAGAAGACATGACGCCGATCATGCATGCGCTTATGCCAGACCGATGGAAAGTGTTACGCATGCTGCAGGTAGTAACCAGTGATCTGGCCGTTTCCTCCGAAGACTTTCTCGCCTTCGTCGCTCGCCATGACGCACTTCGAGAGGTGATGTGCGTCGAGGACAACGACGACATGAGTGAGTCGTACATCATGGTCGATCCGTTGGGACGCTTCTTTCAGAACACTGCCGGGCAGAAGGGTTTCCTATCCCGATTTTCCGTCATTGCAGACACCGACATATTTCCGGTAGCCGCAGTCTGAATGTGCTCATTCCGCCAGGTCGTCATCGGACTCTTGCGCTCAACTTAGAAGTGCCTGCTAAGCAGCTCGTTTATAGCCCTCGCTTTGATATGGGAGGTGCTATGCGCGTTAAGCCAGTTGGTGAGCTCGTTTTCGAGAAAGACGGCCATGAACATTTTATTTCAGCTAGCCAACTGTCCCAGGCTGAGCAGAAAAAGGAGGCTGGCGGCATACATGGGGAAAGTGAGGATTGGTCGGTAATCTGAATCGTATTACAAGTAAAAAAACACCGGCGCAAGGCCGGTGGTAAAGTACTGGATTATAAAAAGCTTCGATTTATTTCAATTCGGACTGGTCTGACTTTATCATTCACAATTATTTTTCCTGAGGCTACTAAGCAGTCTAGTGTGGGGTTGAGTTTCGAAACTGCTCGAAACTTTGATGGGCCTTTTCGGTGGATGTCGTTTTTATCAACCCAGTTAAATATATTCGAGTTTTTACAGTTCCTGAATTCATAGAATAAGCGCAACGCTTGAAACGAGAGGCAGAGAGCCAGCCACCGGTAGAATCCAGGCTCTCACACCGAAGGATTCAAGCGCAGATGACTACGCATTACCGGCAGCT
>Ga0180008_1002192_pt1 | contig 10829 bp, 10 predicted proteins | sample MM_PW_MetaG_FD_121121 | JGI IMG/M metagenome (GOLD analysis project Ga0180008, IMG submission 121121) | Groundwater microbial communities from the Aspo Hard Rock Laboratory (HRL) deep subsurface site, Sweden - MM_PW_MetaG | ecosystem: Environmental > Aquatic > Deep subsurface > Groundwater... | reverse complement strand
GCGACGGGATAAGGATAAGGTCTGGTGCGGTCAGGTATGGTGAGGTATGGTCTGGTATGGTGGGGTCAGGTAAGGTAAGGTTCGGATACGGTGAGGTGGGGTCAGGTGAGGTGAGGTCAGGTGTGGTGAGGTGCGGTTTGGTGGGGTTTGGTGCGGTAGGGTAAGGTAAGGTTCGGATAAATCAAGAAGAGATGTAACATGGCATCAATCAGAGTACCCGACGACCTCATAGATAGGCTACGCCCGTATTTCGAGACGACATGGGAGAAGGAGAAAAGGGAGCGGGGCCATCCTATCAGTCCCGCTCAGATCAATATGCGTATCCTGCAATGGGTGTATGAGCAGAAGAGGCCCAGGGACAGGTCTCCTCTATAATGTATGTATTAATAGGCTTAATCCGTAGCATTTTGTAGAATATGTAGAATTATATATCTATCATACAAGCGTATCTTCAATCCCGATGACCGGGCGAGAGCGCGTACTTTTCGAGGACCTCCCTTATAATCCTCCTCCCGAGCACTGGCATGTATCGGCAACACCACCACCGGAGCCGTCCCTAGGCCAGAAGATCATCAAAGGCATATCCTCACTGAACCCTTTCCGGAAAGGTTCAACGACGAAGGATACGAGGCCCATGCTCAAGCCCCTCACGTTATCGCCATGGACACATCCAGACAAGTATGACATCATCGAGCACCCCATGATGAGGGAGCAACTACTCACCATGGTGCGTATCAGTCCGACGCTGATGACGGCCATCAACAACATCAGGACCGTGATCTTCTGGAAGTTACCGCAGATAACGCCTGAGTTTGCGTTCAAATGCGAGAAATGCGGTAAGGAGTTCGATGACGATCCGGCCAAGATGGAGGGCGATAACGACGATGAGGAGCAGGCCATCGGCGAAGAACCCCCGCAGCCGCCTTTCGCACCGAAGGGTCCCGGAGGTCATACGCCGGACGGTACAGGTCCTTACGGGCGAGGCCAGGGACCGGGCAAGGGCAGAGGTGACGGCTCGGGCATGGCCAAGGGCAGGATATATGTCAATGACCCGAGCAAAGCCCCCGACGGTGCTACGGTGATACAGGGTAAAAAGGGGGGTTATTATTATGAGGCGAGCGGTGACGGGGGAGGAATGGAGGAGGGTGGGGAAAAAACCAGGTCCAGGGGTAAGGAATTATTTAGAGCGGCAGACAAACCAGATATCAAAGAAGGGGCATGTTTCACAGAACAGTTAGAACACGCTGAAGCATATACCGAAGATGTAGGCTTCGGCGGAGGAAATCTATGGAGGACCGAAGTCGAGCCTGAAAATCCATTATATCTCAAAGGCGATGGTAGGGCGGAGTTGAGTGAAATTCTCGGCCTTGATCATGTTGATTATGCCTATGGATATGAAATTATCGACGAACCCAAATATCGAGAACAATTGAGGGATAAAGGATACGATTGGGTTCAATACGAAGAACCCACCCCCGGCAGTCCCAGCGATGTCACACGGACATGGGTCTATTTGGGTGGTGATGAGCCCCAACTGAAACCCCTCACGCCAATAAAGGAACCAGAAAAGGAAAAATCCATTGAGGATATGGATGATGACGAAAAAGAGAAACTCATAGATGACCTCCAAGAAGAAGTAGAAGACGATGGATTGGACCCAGACGACTATTATGACAAAGACAAAAACAAATACATACAAAACCTTCAAAATGCTTTAAACAAATCCATCCGATTGACGAAAATATCATTGGTATTATCTTCACCATCTTATACCCCTCCCCAGCATCCTAAATCTATGGACAATAAGGAGGCATCACAAGAAGAGGATAAGGGGGATGAACAGGACGACGAACAGGCCGATAAGCATGTATGTGACGAGTGCGGAGGGCCTCTGGTGGAGCCCGACGAGAACCAGAAGGACAGGCTCGAACTCTTCATCGAGCGGGCGAACCTATTCAAGCGATCCTTGTGGCAGGAGCTTAAGATGTTCGAGAACGACCTCAACATCTTCGATGACGCCTATCTGATATTCTGCAACTACTACGCCGTGAGCGGAGAGGGCAAGATACTGGTGCAGGATCTCAAAGAGGTCATCAGGGCCAGCCCGCTGGTCATCAGGATGGTCAGGGACCCTCGCGGGCGTGTATTCGATAATCCGGACCTGAAGGCCGAGCACAGGCCCGAGCTTGGATGGTGGACCTGCGTGGTGCATCGTTTCCGGGACGATAGAGGCATAACGAGCAATCTGGAGCGCGCCCCCGGCAAGTGCAAGGTATGCAATGCCGAACTCGTGCCCGTGCATTATGTAGCACTGAAGGCGCGCACCAGGGATAGGACCCCTGATATCGGATACATCGAGAACGAGGTCATCCACATCAGCAAGTATCTCGAGAGCGAGTTCTACGGCACCAGCCCCGTATTCACAGCATGGACGCTGGTCAAGACGGACCTTGGCATGGACAGCACACGATGCTATCTATTCACGAAGGCGCGTCCGCCGAAGGGGTTGCTCACATTCAATACGAGGAACACGGAATCAGTAAAGGCCATGTGGGAGACCGAGATGAAGATGGTCGAGAAGGACCCGTACCATCTCGTTACCATGTGCGTGGATACAGAGGGAAAGGGGCAGCCAGTGACATACACGCCTCTCACGCCCGACATGGCCGAACTCAACATCATCGAGCACAAGAAAGACATCAGGAACGAGATAGGCGCCATCTTCCAGATACCGCCGAGCATGATGGGCGACATGAAGACCACCGGGGGTATGAACCAGGAGAAGATGCAGCTCACAATGGAAATGATATTCGTGGCTGAAAGGGCGCACAGCCAGTACTATCATCCCATACTATTCCCGAAGATATGCGAGGCCCTCGAGATAACCGATTGGAAGATCGAGTTCCCGCGAAGCATAGAGGCCGACAAGAACATGGAGGCGGCCAGAAGAGGCATGAACGCTGATGTGGCCACCAAATGGCTCAACATGGGGGCCAATGTGCAGATCGTAGGCGAGAAGGACGCCGAGATAAAGATCACAGAGCCCAAGAACGGCCTCAAGAAGCAGAAGGAAAAGCCCAACCCGTTCGGTGGAGGGGGTGCGCCCCCGTTCGGCGGTGGCCCTCCGCAGGCAGGAGGCGGTATGGGCAAGTTACCCGGTGCGCCCACAGAGAAACTGGTATCAGGAGGTGGCGCCGGTGTTCAGCAATGAATCTGAAGCCTTTCCCCCCTATGCCCTCCAGGGGCCTCTTGGAGGGTCGCTGTCGAAGGATGCTCTGTTCGGAGGACCGGCATTCACGCCCGATATCGTCATGATCCTTCGGCAGCGTTACACTTATGGGCAGTTCGAGAATTGCACGAAGGAGCATACGCAGCGTATCGTGGACCACATCTTTGAGGAGATGAACGCCATCGGCGATATCTCGTTCACGCGCACGACGAACTTCATCATGGAGGTCAACCCCGACCTCGATGTCGCCAGTGCAGAGCGCATAGCTAGGACCGAGTTGGGGGTGCTCATGAAAATCGCGTCCGACCTGGATTGGGCGAAGGACGACCCCACCGGCACCAGATACAAGTACAAGATGCTGGGGCCGAGCGACAACAGGACATGCGACGCCCATCTCATACTCGAGCAATGGCAGGGAGAAGGCAAGAGCAAGCCCGAACTCATAGCCATGATAGACGAACTCAGGAGAAGGTATTTCCCGAAGATGGAGCCCCGGAGCCCGTTCTTCTTGCATCCCAACGAGAGGCACAGGCCCGTGAGACACATCAGGAGTGGTGAATATGGCGACTGGGGCTGAGCATCAGATACTATCCACAGAGGATAACGACGAGGGCTGGATAGCCGTGCTAGAGGACGACGGCAGGCCCCGGCAACCACTGAGCGACCGTGTCGTTAAAGGCTTCGTCACAACCGAGGGTTACGACCATCAGGACGATTATGTGCAGAGGTCGGCCCTGCTCTGGAACATGGAGTGGATAGCCAAATACGCAGATATGAGTTACATTCACGGCATCAACCCGCAGACGAGGCAGCCCGATTTCATACCTCTGGGGCGCTTCCACAGGTGGAGGCTGGCCGCAACGGAGGACGGCACACCAGGCATCGAGATGGAATCATCCGTGAAGCCGCCGGGATCCCCGCTCATAGACAAGTGCTGGGCGCATATGCAGAGGATAGGGCTCAAGGGAGGGTTCTCCATAGGCGGTCGCAGCATGGAGAAGGCATGCGTGGGCGGTAAATGCGAGATCGCCAAGGCCGATATCGTTGAGATAGCGTGGACGCCGAGGCCCGCCCAGAGCAAGGCAAGGATAACAGGAGGCAATTTCATGGCCAAGACGGAGAAGGGGTGCAGTGAGAAGTACAAGAGATGCGTGGCCGATGTGCAGGCCGATGGCAAGACAGAGGCCCAGGCACACGCCATCTGCACCGAGACCGTTGGCAAGGCCGAGTTCATCGAGAGCGTCAGCAAGGGCGGGTACGGGACCGTGCAGGAGGCCATCGAAGCATGCGGGTCGTGTGACGCCTACCTGCACAGCCTCATCAAGAGCGGTATGACGCCCTCCCTGGCCATACTGAGATCACAGTCATTGATAGACACGATCCGAAAGGAGGATATGACAATGGAGAAGGACGAGAAGGACATCAAGAAGGAAGAGCCCCCGAAGGAGGAGCCCAAGAAGATGCCCCCGGAGGAAGAGAAGAAGCAGGAAGAACCTCCGAAGGACGACAAGAAGAAGCCTCCCAAGGAGGACGACAAGCCAGAGGAGAAGTCCCAGAAATCGGATGACGAGCTTACGAAACGCATGGACGCCGTCGAGAAGTCCGTAACTGACATGAGGGCTGACCTCTCCACGATCCGGGACGACTTGAAGAAAGCACTCTCGGGCAGGGAGGACAAGCCGCCTGCCGAGCCCGAGGCAATGGACCTGACCAAGGTCAACGACGAGGCCCTGCTTAAGGCCGCGCTCGAGCGGGGATACACAGTGGAGGGTGTCGTGATAGGCACCACACCAGCCCCTCCAAGCGCACCAGAGAAGGGCCTGAACATCGTGAAGAGCGTCCAGAAGAAGAAGGAGGACAGAAAGGGCGCCATGGACCGGGTCAGGAACAAGTACAGGAAGAACATCGGCAAGGAGGGATAGATAATGGTACAATCCACAAGGAACAACCGAGAGAGGATGAGCCAGGACTTCATCGTGAAGAACCTGGGAGACCGAAGGTTCGACGCGTTCATGGACATGGGTGTCGGCGATGTCGATGGCTACATGGCCGGTATGCTCGACCACTTCGAGATCGTGGGAGACGAGCTGGTACCGGTGGACATGGATTCCATCAGGAAGGCCGCTTTCACAAGCGCCGACACGGGCACATTCGCCTACATGTACGGCGCGGTGGCCACGCTGCAGGTGACCCGCAACCAGAACACCATCGCATCCATCCCCAAGAGGGGATACGAGAGGAACGGGTTCCGGGCGAGGAGCGCACAGCATCAGACGAGCGGTACGGGTTCGACAGAGGGGAGCACCCTGCCGACATCCACCCAGAGCACCTACAACGAGATAGATGTTGGCCTGAAGGACCTCGTCGTGACCACGGAGCAGAGCTTTAGGTGGAAGGTCATCATCGACAAGAACGACGCCATCACCTTCGACGGTATGGCGAAGGACTGGGTAGATGATTTCTGGACCGCGACGAACGCCGATGTCCTGGGCGACATCGACACCACCGCGAACCTGAACATGGAGAGCCTCGACAGGTACACGCAGGCCAGCACCGCCAGGGCCGCAATAGGCTACACCGATGGCGACGAGGACCTGTATGCTGTGGACAGATCGACGAGCACCTACTTCAACGGCAATGTGTATCACAACAGCGACACGGACAGGGAGCTTGAGAAGGCGCACATCGACCAGTTGAAGAAGGACGCCTACCAGTACTGGGGCGGCAACCACAGCAACAAGTTCTACCACATGGGATACGACATCTATGTGGGCCTGAGCTGGCTGGAAGGTGCCAAGCAGAGGCTGAGCGATGTCACCGCAATAACATCGTTCGGCGCTGGCGTGACCCCGACCCCTGGCGTTGCGGGCGGGTTCAAGATCAACACCTACGATACCCACCCCATCATCATCGATGACGCCATCCAGGACACTGGCCGCAGGGCCTACTTCCTGGACTACGACACCGTGGGCATCGCGACTGGCAGGCCGCTCGAGATCATCCGTGGCGACAACATCGTCTACCTGGACGCCGTCAAGATGAGGCAGGCCATCTACTGGATCGCCGAGTTGTGGGGCACGCTCCCGAAGGCGAGCGCCCAGCTCAGAGACATCGCAACGAACTGGTAGGGGTGAGCAGGTCATGAGCGACAACAAGAAGGGAGACGAGCAGGCAGACCCCTTCCCGCAGGGGAGCACATTCAGCATCAACGGCAAGGACGTCAAGGCCAAGAACCGCAACGAGGAGAAGATAATGAGGCGGCTGGCCAAGTTCAGGCCGGACATCGCATCCCTTGTGGAGCCGGGAACGATCAACTTCGGCTACATTCCCCGCAGGATGGGCGCAGGCTCATCCTGCACGGAGAGGCTTCCGAGCGGCAACACATACTACATGACCGCTCTGAGCCCGGCCACACTGACCTCATGCGAGGACAAGACGAAATGGGCGCAGGATATCGCGTGGTTCGAGAAGGGAGTGACGAAGGGTAACTTCATCAAGGTGCCCGTCACCTACGACGAGAAGGGAAAGATACAGGTGGGCAAGATCCTGAAGAAGATACTCATCCGCAGCCCCAAGGTCCATGACGACCGCAAGGGCTCCCCCCCAAAGACGGACCTCGACAAGGCCATGAAGGAGGCCGGTATCGAGGACACGCCGGAGGACAAGGACAAGCCGAAGAGGACCTACGCACGAAAAGGAGGCAAGTGACATGGCAAAGCAGAAGTACAAGCACCTATACCCAGGTTCGTCGGTGGACAGCAACTCAGATAGAGGCTTCCAGAAGGGCACCATCGACATCCCCATCTCGAAGTGGCAGGCCGATGGAGCCAGCGCACCCGCAGACGGTACGTACGGCACGAACGCACAGAGCGTGTTCGACACCAAGGATTTCGACCAGACGACGGACGAGGTCCTGCACACGGCGCTCAAGGTGCCCGCCGACTACGGCGGGGGCCTGAAGCTGGTCATAGACTGGAACATCAATGTTGGAGATACGACCAAGGCCGTGGTGTGGGATGCGACCATCAACGCGCTCGACGCAGCCGATACCGTGGATGCAGCAGGCAGCGGTGCAACGGCTGTCACAGTCGCGTGCACGGGCACGGCGTACCAGCTCATCCAGACCGAGATCGACCTCGACATCAGCACGGAGACACTGACGCCGGGGAAGCTCATCGGGATAATGCTGTTCCGGGACGCCAACCACGCATCGGATACGGCGACTGCGGACGCACTCCTACTGGGGAGCACATTGCTGTACGACAAGTCGGCATAGGGTAGCAACATCAACCTTTAGAGAGGGGGCAATACTTTAAAGGCCCTCTCACAACAAGGCGGGTGGGAATGAGCCCACCAGGGCGGTGCAAGCCCGTCCCCCGCGTATCACAGTGACATGGGAGATGATATGAATGGCGACAGTAGCAAGGCGTGAGAAGCACTGGAAGGCAGATCAACAGGTCTTCGAGAAGCGCGGCCAATGGTACACGGGCACGAACGCAGCCGGTCAGACCATAACCCTTGATGGTTATTCGGCCTTTCCAACGGTCAAGGTGCAATTGTACGATACCACGAACAACCTGTTCAGCACCGAGTTCAAGCAGGTCACGGCCCTGACGGGCGAGGCCAACGGCTTCACATTCGACCAGGCCACGCGGATAATAACCTTCGGCGACGGCACGGACGGATACAAGCCAGCAGCGGCCACGCACAACATCTATGTGGAGTACTGGGCCCTTCCCGGCGGCTCAAGCACGACCTATCCGGGCTATATGAGGGTGCAGGACGGCGATGGGACGACGGTGGCCGATGTCGTGGCCGCCATGAAGCATGTGGTGGATACGGGTGTGGCCAAGGGCACGCAGACGAACACAACCCTTGTGGATACGGACAAGGCATGGACCGTTGATGCGCTCATAGGAAAGACCATCATCATCCATGTGGAGGCGGCCACAACGGAGACAAGGACCATCACCGACAACGACGCCACCAGTGTCACGGTGGCAACATGGACCACGAACCCGGTCACAACGGTCACGCACTACGAGATCAGGGATACACAGAACGCCCTGTGCGTGGATGTCGTGGGCGGCATCACCATAAGCGAGATGAATGTGGAGACCGATCCGAAGGTGGCTCAGTACAAATCATCCCCACCGGACCTGGCGAACAATCAGGACACTCAGGTGCTGGCCGATGTCAAGGGTCGTACGGTGGTCGTAGGACCGCAGGCAGATGGCGCTGCGGTGACAGGGTCACCTGTGCTGGTGGGCGGTCAGGACGGCACGAACGCCCAGAGCATGCTCACAGATAGCAGTGGCAGGCCGAATGTGGTGGGCGCAGGGGCGGACGGAGCAGCCGTGGCCGGTAACCCCGTGCTCGTGGCCGGTCAGGATGGTACCAATGCCGAGACCCTGAAGACGGACAGCACGGGGCGCCTCGAGGTCATAGGCGGTGCAGCGGACGGTGCTGCGGTCGCCGGAAACCCAGTTCTAATAGCTGGACAGGACGGTACCAACGCGCAGAGCCTTTCCACGGACGCCACTGGCCAGATACAGACGGCACACGACGCCAATACCAATCCTGTGTTCGCAAAGGTCACTGACGGCTCCAACGAGGTAGAGGTGGCCGTGGATGGCTCCGCTGCCAAGACCAAGGGCATACAGGCACTGGGCACCGATGGGACGAACGCACAGATAGTCAAGACGGATGCGACCGGCAGGGTCGAGGTAATAGGCGGTGCCGCCGATGGCGCGGCTGTGGCGGGCAACCCGGTCCTCATAGCGGGTCAGGATGGGACGAACGCACAGAGCATATCCACCGACAATGCAGGTCAGATCCAGACCGCCCACGATGCCAACACGAACCCCGTGTTCGCCAAGGTGACGGATGGCACGGACGAGCTGGACATAGCCACGGATGGCGCTGCGGTCAAGACCAAGGGCGTCCAGGTCATGGGCACCGATGGGACCAATGCCCAGACGATATCAACCGATAACGGCGGTCAGATACAGACGGCACATGACGCCAACACGAACCCTATATTTTCCGAGATCACGGATGGCACGACGGATGTGGATGTCATGCCACTGTCCGCAGCGGTCGCACCTACGGGCGTGCTAGGCGTTGCTGGCGAGATAGTTGATTTCGATACCAGCGGTAGTACGGACTTCACACCCGCCATAGGCATCATGGGCCAATCGTCCGCTGGTGCTCTTCCCATTCTTGTGACCACGGACGGCGAGGTCGTAGTGAGCCAGGAGAACGCCATCTCGACCACCACACTGACATGGACGGGCGACGGGGCCGCGATAACCGACAAGGCGCCGGATACAGACACCGCCATAGATATAGCCGGTGCGAAGAGCATAAGCGTGCAGTTGCAGACGCCCGCCGTTACCGGTGGTGTAAGCACCTTTGACTGCTATGTCATAAGCTCGCCCGACAACAGTACCTACGATGATACCGCATATGTGCAGCCATTCGACGATATTGCGGAGAGCAAGGAGCTGACAAAGGCCGTAACGCCAGGACCGTATTACGTCAAGCTGAGGCTCACGGTGAACACGGCCAATCCTGCTGCTGCGGAGAACACAGTTGCAAAGGTGGTGGTGGTGAAATGAAGATAGACAAGAAGAACGATGTCACCTACATCCTTCCAAAGGACGATGTGCATATCAAGGATGTCACGACCAAGCACATCATAATCGATGGCGGCACGCTCAGATACAAGGCCGGTGTGAAGCACACGCACAACGTCATCATGAGGCGGGGCCGTATGGAGCCCGATGCGCCAGTGAAGGTCAAGAAGAAGAAGGGCCGATAGATATGAGCCGTGTGATACGGTTGAAGGTGGAGGATGTAAGGGAGCATCCGTATCGAAAGGATAGAATCGAGGTGAAGGTCAAGATACCCACAAAGGCAGGCTTCGATAATACGCAATGGGTGGAGCCGAACATGCATGAGGTGAAGAGGCTGTTCCGCATACGGGGGGACAACCTCGATGTCCTGATAGGCAGATCGGTGAGGATACCCGAGCTTGAACAGGAAGCCGAGAAGATGGGATATAAGATGATGAAGAAGCGGAGATGGAAAGGATGACAAAGAAGAACAAGATGGTGCTCAAAGGCCATCTGACGGCACCGCCGGACTGGGGCTTTAATTACGCCAAGACGAGAGATAGGATAACTGGCAAGCTGTTATCCTTCTCGTACAGTAGTTACGGCAACGACAACACCCCGTTCAGGTCCGTCATAGAGTTCGAGGTCAAGGAGGAAGGCGACTTCGAGGTTACCTTGAGGGTCAGCCCGAACTTCATGGCCAAGGACAGGTCCGACGGCACGAAGGAAGAGACCGCCTTATGCAATCTCTTATCCGGCATTCAGGAGCATTGCGGGATAGGATCGTCCAACCCGGAGGAGAAGGAGAGCGGGGTCATGGACATTGCGTATCTGAGCGGCCTGAAGTACGAGGATGAATAGAAATGCTGAACATGGATATCGGGGATATAGATTTCGAAGCCCTCATAACAGCCATAGAAGAGGGCGACATTACTATAGAAGAGGCAGCCGTGAGCCTCGACCTCGATGTCCGGGAGCTTGTG
>Ga0180008_1002191_pt1 | contig 10830 bp, 13 predicted proteins | sample MM_PW_MetaG_FD_121121 | JGI IMG/M metagenome (GOLD analysis project Ga0180008, IMG submission 121121) | Groundwater microbial communities from the Aspo Hard Rock Laboratory (HRL) deep subsurface site, Sweden - MM_PW_MetaG | ecosystem: Environmental > Aquatic > Deep subsurface > Groundwater... | reverse complement strand
GTAGACGGCACGGTGCCAGTCGGGCTCCTTCTTCGCGTTCTTCAGGTGCCGCGCCATCTGCATCCGTGCGACGTTGCGGCTGGACTGTGCGTCCACCTCGAAGTTGATCGAGAACTTGCACACAGGACAGGTCATGACCCCGTGCGTGGTGTCCACGATGATGGCCTTCGGCACGTCGAGCGGCACCGTGGGCGCGACAGGGCGATCGGCCACGAAGTCCGCCACGCCCTCCGGCGGCACGTTGAGCGCGATGGCAAAGTAGACGCGCTCGCCATCGACTTCATAGGAGCGCACGCGGCCGGAATCCGACCCGATGCCCCCGAGGTACCGGCGCCTCCCCGTGTCCAGCATGAACATCGACGGGTGCCTGGGCGACAACCGTGGGCTGCGCCGATGCGCCTGCCGCCACTGCTCCGCCTTTTCCAGGTACGTGGTGATGGCCGTCTGGATCGCCCCAAGGCCCGCCCACGGCTCGCCCTCGTGCCGCTCCAGCTCCATGAGCTCGTACACGCGCTCGATGACGGGCCGCACGGCCTTCACGTTGACGGCGGGAGGCAGCACTTCCTTGAACGCGACGACCGGGGGCTGTCCCACGGACGCCGCCAGCCAGGCCAGCTCCGCCCTATTGAACAGGGGCGGATCGAACAGGTCTCGCGTATCGCTCACCGGAATGGGATCGCTCGACAGGACTTCAGGCATGGGACCCGTCCTTTTTCACGATCTTGAGATCCCGGCCGTCCACCTTCTCGGCCTCGAGCACGCGCTTGACGAACGCCACGTCCTCCTGGCCAAAGCCCGCGAACGAATTGATGGCCCCTTCCGCCTGGGCGTACTCGCTGTCCTCGAGGAGGATGGTGTCCCCCTGGTGGTCGCGGATCTTGCGTGCCACGTCGTCGCGTTCGAGCAGCTGCCGCGCGTTCAGCTGCTGCGAGCGGACGAACAGGAGCATGATGAGCGATTCGCGCACGTCGTACTCCTGCTGCCTCTCACTCCCATCCGGCAGCTTCACCGGAGTGGTGTACTTGGTCAAGTCGATCTGTCGCATGTGTCCTCCTTACCCTGCTCTCCTCTGCGGTTGATGCGCTAGGTGACTAGCTGTTGGTCCACGCCGCCGTCGAGATCGGAATGTACGCGGCCGTCCCGGCAATGTTGCAACGCAGGTTGTACCACGTCCCAGACGCCGCCGTGGGCGTGCCGGACCCGCCCGTGGTCAGCGGGGACACCGCCGCGCCGAACTTGAACAGGTTCGTGGCGATCACGCTGGCCCCGGAGTTGATGTGGAACACGTTCTGGAGCAGTCCGGAATCCACACTCAGTTGCAGGATGCTCGACTGGCCCCCGGAGATGTCCGTGGTGTTCGCCTGATACAAGAAGCAGGCGACCGCCGTGATGGCCCCTGAGTTGAACGTGGCCCCATCGAACAGCATCTTGAACTGCGCGGCGTACGCGCCGTTCAGCGGCGATCCGCTGGCCGTGGTCAGCGTCGATCCCGCCGACATTGTGGTGATCGCCTGGAGGCTGTTGTGGAACGCCACCGACGCACCACTGTCCGCGAACGCGAACAGGCCGGAGCCGTAGCAGATCTCGGTGCCCGCCGTGTGCAGCTCGCGATAGTCCATGTAGGCCGACACGGAACTGAGCGTGCCGCTGAAGCACGTCCAGCCCGAGACACGCGTGGGGGTGATGTCCACGCCTCGGATGGCGTTGGTGCTCGACGCGAGCGTCACGCCAGAGAGCGAAATCGGTGACGCCGCAGGGCTCTGGCCGTCGAAGTCGATGCCGATGGTCGTCAGCACCGTATGGACCGTGCCCCCGAGGTTGATCTTGAGGTGCCGGCTGTCATCGGTGTCCGAGATCAGCCGGTTCTTGTTGCCCGTGACCCACGTGGTCCCGGCGAAGTTGGGGATCTTGTTGAACGCGCTCATGATGATGACTCCGAGGCCGGGATACAGCAGGGAGCGCTGTGTTCTCCCTCTGTGCTCCCGGCTCGTTCAGGTATGACACCCTGCACAGCCAGGGGACGACTTTCTAGCTCTCGGCCACGTCTTCGATCTTGGTCCCGGCGCCCGGGTTGTCCGAGATCAGCTCGCACTGGTAGTACCACCGCACGTCGAGCGACGCGGCGGTCCCTTCGGTGAACAGTCCACCCGTGTCGAAGAGCTTCGACACCGGCTGCGGCAGCTCGTTCTCGCCGTGGCCGAGGAAGAAGTGCTTCGGGTCGAGCATGATGATGGTGTTCGCCGCGAAGTACGGATCGAAGTACCACCGGACACCCGAGAACTCGTACGGCGAGGCGCCGTCCTCCTTGGGCTTGCCGGCGTCCGGACGGCCGATGCCGCCGCTGATCGGCGCGATCCGGCCCAGGGCGTAGTAGCTCTCGGCCCGCAGGATCTCGTGATACCGGCGACCGATCGCCAGGTTCGAGATGACCGCGCGCACCTGGGCGTTCCCCCGCTCCCGCATGCCGTCCTGAGCCTTGAGACCCAGATCCTCGGTAAAGCTGCGGTTGGTTCCACCGTTGGAGAGCACATAGGACTCCCAGAACTCGTTGCCCGCCGTGCCCCGATCGATCCCACCGTAGTCGCCCACAGGCGCTGGCGGATCGTCGTTGTCGATGATCCCGAGCAGGCCGTTCGTGTGGTACGAATAAGCGGTGGCCACCGTGTCCTGAATGACCACGTAGTCCGTGGCTGCGGTGCCCGAAGGAGCGCCGGAGAGGGTAATCGTTCGGGCGGTCGGATCCACGGCCGAGACCGTGAGGGAGTCCCCGAGTTTGGCATTGTTGTCCGTGGCGTCCATGACATCCACGACCTGCCCCTTCTCGCACGACGGGAGTTCCCCAACGGTGATTTCCGCGGCATCGTCGGCCGCCGGCAGCGTCGCCAGCTTCCCAAGGCCGTTCGAGATGAAGTCGGCATTGAGCATCTTCATGAAGCGGGCCTTGAAACCCTCGTCCATGAACTTGATGACCGTCTGGAAGGCGAACTTGTCGCTGCGTGCGTCCTGGAGCAGCTTCAGGCTGAGCTTGTAGACGCCCACGAACTCCTGGAGGGAGTACTTGGCCTCGGTCGTATCGGGATCGAGGGCCGTGGGATAGTTCCCACCCTCCGCGATGCCGGTCCACGCGCCAGCGTTCTGCGTCGAGATGGGGATGATGAACTGTCCGCGACCGCCGAGCGGCGCCTTCTTGCGCTTCAGCATGGCGAACGTGGGGCTCTCCTCGTTGGCGAGCCGCAGGATGCGCTTCTCACCATAGGTGTAGCGCAGAGCTTCGGGGATGTCTGTAGTGACGGCCATGAAAACCTCCGTGACTTCCGAAATGAACCGAGAACAACATGAGTCCGAACGCCGAATGATCCCTTGTAGGATGACAAAGAGGCCAAAGCTATTCAAGGCGCAGAAAAAGAGACCAGCACGCTTCAAGGCGCAGAACAGGGACGGGATGACCACCCGCCCCCATTCCCCGCCAATCCTCAGCCTCGGTCGGGCATCTGGAACAGATCGAAGGCCAGATCCGCCACTTCCTCGGGCGACTTGTCCTCCATCCCCTTGGCTTTCGCGGCGACTCTCGTGTCGCCACCGCGCCCGGGCAGTGCGATCTCCTTGGCCTGGCGCTTCTTGGTCTCGCGCTTGTCTCGGGCTCCCTCGATTTGCTCGATGCGCTTCTTGAGGATCGCAAAGATGTCCGTGGGCTTGCCCTCGTAGGCCGCGAAGTAATCCTGGGCCATTTCCTGATAGTCGTCCGGGTCGTAGTCGTTGTCCTTGAGCCACGAGCGGATCTGGCCGTTCAGGTTCTCCTCGCTCCGGCCCTGCTCCATGGCCTGGAGACGCTTGCCCATGGCCGTGATGGCCTGGTAGAGGTACCCCATGCCCTTGTCCACGCGCTGCGCCCCGCCCTGCGACTCGCGCAGGATCCGTTCGAACGCCTTCTTGGCCATCTTGCCATCGATGAAGGGCTCGTTCTCGATGGAGGCCAGCAGCTCCTCCAGATCAGAGGCGATCTGCGCCTTCTCGCCCGTACTCTTGTCTCCACCCGTCGTGCCCGCTTGCAGGGATCGCAGGTAGGAGCTGATGGACTGCCCCACCTGCTGCTTGTACGCGGTCATCTCGCCCGTGACGCGCTCGTGATCCGCCTTTGGCACGAAGCCCTGGCGCCACTCCCCGAACTTCACGGGCTTTTCAATCCCCGGGATCTGGACGAGGGCGTCATCCGACAACGCCAACGGTGCGCCGCTGGCTGCGCCCGCCTCACCCGATCCGCCGCCTCCACCTCCCCCGTCGCCAGCGTCGGCAAAGGTGCAATTGAGTCCGTGTAGCCAACTCCACATGTGTCCTCCTGTTCCTGCTCTCCTGGTGTAATCAATCCGTGTGCGTTCGTGCGCGCCGTCGTACCCGCTGTGGAAGTCCCTTCTCCTCCGTCGAGGCGAACTCGTGCAGTTGCTCGGGTGTCATTCTTCGCAACCCCTTGTTGCGCTTGAACAGCGCCTCAGGATGATGCGCCGCGATGGCCATGGCTTTCCGTTGAGCACGTGAAACACTGGGCATGGGCGTCTCCTACTCCTGCGTCACGGGCAGATGTCTCCTACTTCTGCGTCACGAACACAGGTCTCCTACTTCCATTTCACGGACACACTGGTGGCCCCAAACCGCCGGACCAGCGCGGACATCGACACCAGGAGCGGAAGGTTCGCCATGACCTCGGCACGTGTCCAGAAGTCCGTCGTGACGACCCGCGCCGTATCGGGCACACCGGGAACAAAAAACGTTTCGACCGTGTACGCCCGTCCATCCAGGGTCTGATAGGACAGCGTCCAGAGATGATCCGCTGGAAGCCCCTTCCGTTTCAGATCCAGCGTCGAGAGGGCCACGATGGAGCAGAGCGCTTCGAGCTGTTTGAGGATCAGCTGAAAGAACTCGTCGGTGATCTGCAACCCCACGGGATCGTCCAGCTGGATACTGATCGTCCACATCCGATCGGAAATGTCGATTTTTTCCATGGGTGCGCCTCAGTTACTCGTCTGCAGCCTCGGGTGTCTTCTTCTTCAACAGCTTCAGAACGACCTTCTCGACTGCCTGCCGCCACAGCCACGTTCCAATCTTCCGCCAAGGAATGGTCATGGTTGACTCGCCTCCTGTTCCCGATACCGATTCCACGTGCTGCCTCCACCAAGCCGCACGAACATCCACCGCCACCATGCGAACGGACTGGCCTTCTTGAATGGAGACAGCTGTTGAATCACCTGACGAAACCGACGATCCGCGTCCCCGCGCGTCAGAACCGCCCCGTTGATCGTGCGCCCCAGGCGGTAATGCACATCGTGCTCGAGGCAGGACTCCTTGTAGATGTCCAGCACGTGCGTGCACCCGTCCGAGTGCAGAAGTTCCGCAATCATGCGGACGCGACGCCAGTAGACAGCGCAGGTCAAGGGGAGCGTATCCGTGGGGCTCATCCCATCCGCTCCTTTCCAGCTGCCGCCATCAGAGCCAGGAGTTCAGGCGGCGTCGGTTCCGCAACCCCCTGCCCCAGCTGGGCATGCACGGCATCGAGGGCCGCATCCGTCGCTTCGGCCGCCGCGCGAGCCGCCGCCTGCTGTGTGGCCTGGGCGACCGCGCCCTGCACTTGGCGATCCATCATGACGTTCTGCATGGCCTCCTGCATCTTGGCGAGGTACTGACGATGCTTCTCGTAGAGTCCGAGAAGGGCCTGCTGGATCTGGGGAGACGACTCCAGGAACTCGGTCGTCGCCATCTCCGCCTCGTACTCGTCCATCATCTCCGCGTGCCCCCAGAAGGGCAGGACGGTGGTGACGGTGTCTCCGCGCTTGATGCGTGTGATGAACTCGCGCGCCAGCTTGCGGTACTGGGCCTCGCGCTCCTCGCGCCCCTCGTCCTCCGCCCAGTGAAGATCCGCCGCGACCTTGGAGGGGTCGATCTTGCCCGTGCGCTTGTCCATGTAGAGAATCGCCAGCGGCGACATGATCCGCTCCTTCACACGGGCCTCACGCATGGCCTTGAACTCGGGCATCAGCGTAGACGCATCCACGGTGATGTTGTACTCGACGTTCGAGCGCAGGATCTCGTCCGTGTGGAACTCGAGCACTTCGTCCCTGTTGTGCTTGCCCGTGTAGTGCAGCGTGCGCAAGGGCGGGTAGAACTGCTTCACCCGATTGAGCCGGAGCTTCTTCGCCCGCGCCATCTGCTGCCCCACGTGCAGGAACAGGGGTCCCCATTCGGAGTCCAGGAGCTCCTGAAGCATGGGCACGACCATGGGACCGCGCAACTGGCCGGGGAACTTGGATTCCTGGAACAGATCGGCCCCGCCGGCCAGTTCGTTGAGCATTTTCAGGATGTCATCGATGGTCTTCATGAACCACGAACCCACAGCCGGCGGTTGCGCATGCGCGACCATCGGCTGCCCCTGCTCGTTGATGCCGTTCTCCACGTAGCCCGGGAAGTCGGATGGAATGTCGTCCTTGGTCAGGCTCGGCCCCAACAGGCGTGGTGCCTGCAAGAATGCGTTGGCGTACTCGGCCAGCTGCGAGAACCGTTTGTTGATGAACTTGTTCGGGACGATCAGATCCGTCACATAGTCCTCGGTCCAGAAGTTCGTCGTGATCGGCGCCCAGTGGTAGTCGATGATCGGAATCTCGAGATCCGTGTACGGGAGATCGGTCTCCAGCAGAACCGCCTGATCGGGCACGAAGCAGACGTACTTCCCACGAGGATTCTGGGCACTGGGGGCGGCATATCCTTGGACGAACACCGCGACGTTGGAGTCCTCGCCCACTTCACCGCTGATCACCGGGAGCAGATCGCGCAGGTTCATGTTGGAGAGCGAATCACCCTCCTGGAGGATGTTCGACTTCACGATGTTGATCTCGCGCATGGGCTGGACGGCCTCGGTGTTCGAGAACGCTTTTTGCGTCGTGATCCAGTCGACCGACTTGGCCTCCGCGATGAAGATCCACTGGTCGGGCGGAAGTTTCTGGAGATCCCGGACGCTGTGATCGACAAAGATGTTCAGGGGGCCGTAGACGATGGAGCCGACGTCGCCCACCGGCTTCGCCTCCTCGGCAATCTCAAAGGCGTCTTCTGGCATGCCCTGGGCCACCATGGCCTTCATCACGCTCTCCGGCACCTCCTGTTCGGTGGGCAGGTGGCGGTAGACGAACTCGTCGCCGTCCACCTTGGGCGTGGGCTCGATGGTATCGTCGGGAATCCATGGGACATGCTCGAAGGCCACGCCGCCCAACAGCATCCACCACCAAATCTCCCACGAGCGCTGCATCTGATCGAGTTTCTGGTCGAGCGCCTTGATCATCTTGCTCGCTACCTCGGCCTTGGCAATGGCCGTGGACTCGCGCTTGTTCGGGGAGGCGCGGAACTGCCCGTTGATCGACATGAACCGGCCCAGGAGCTTGTTCACGCGACGGCGGATCAGGTTGAACACCAGGCGGATCTCGTTGTTCTTCCGTTCGGGGATCCTGAGCGTGCCCACGGTGTGAAACGCGCTGTGCTCCCCGAAGTAGAAGGCGAGCGAGGTCAGGACACGGGCCTCGATGCCGCCCGTGCGCATCTGAGACTTCTGGTCCTGCAACCGGCGGAAGCTCTGTGTGTAGGTGTCGAGATCGGCCATGAACTACCCCCTCCGCTAGAGCCCATGAGGATCGAGAACGTCCTGCGGCTTCGCTGGGCGCTTCGCCGCAGGATCATTGGTCCAATAGGTCTTGATCGTCGCCTCGAGATCGCGCATGGCCTGTGTGAGATCGTCAAGGGCACGCTGCACACGTCTCGTGTCGTCTGCGACGGTGCCAGGGAGCGCCCAGATCGCGCGAAAGCGTTTCATCATGCGTTTTTGTCCTTTCCCACCTTACCAACAAGGCGCAACCTAGTCACAATCCATGAGGGTCGGCCGTGGCCAGGCGCCGTCCCTCGAGGCTCTCCATGAGCTGATCGCGGAAACGCCGGTGCTGTGTGCGCACCTCGAGTTTCTTACCGATCGGGCGCTGGACGAGGATGTGTTCGAGATCGTCCAGCGTGTGATCGTTGCGACGGCGCCGTTCGACGCGATTGCGGTCGAATCCTTCTGGCCACTGCGCCTGTTCCAGCTCCACGGGAAGGACGGTGAGCCAGGGCGCGAGGAAAATGCGCTGCGTCTTGAAATACTCGCGTGTGATCTCGGTGCGCGTCTCCCGAATCCTGCGCGCGGAGCGAATGATCAGTCCATAGCGTCGCAATTCGACCTTCAGCTGGTTCTGGCGATCGCTCCAGAGTTCCGGGCGCATGCGGAACCGCTTGGTGGCCGCGAAGGTGCGCCTGGCCCAGTTGGGAAGGTTGACGTTGTCGAGCAACTCGATCTCACCGACCACGTAGCGGTAGTTGGTGTACTCATCGAGGACGTAGGCGTTGCCGAAATCATCGAAGGCCACGAACAGCGAGCTGTAGAACGTGCCGGAGTCGGTGGCTCCGAGCACTTCCCAGTGATCGGGGATGCGCAGGTTGCTTGGCGTGGCGGCCTTGGTCAGATCCTTCCACAGGTGGGGGTGCGTCTCGGTCGTGAAGATGCGCGAGCCCTGCTGATACCCGAACACGGATCCGACGTACTCCCCAATCTGCCCCCCGTAGTGGATCTGGTACTTCTCGCGCGTCATGGTGCGACGATCACGTTCGGCGCCCTCGGCATCGAAGGCGTACGGGTTCACCGAGCGCGGGATCCCACAGAAGCATGCCCAGTCGGGCTCCTTGGGGTCGTGTCCAAGCGTGTGGAGCTCCGTGATCCAGGGGCGGTCGGGCGTGGTGGGGAAAATGGCGTACCCACGGCGCGCGTCGAGGTTCTGCTTGTTCGAGGTGAAGACGTCCATGCCTGGCAGCTGGAAACTTTCACAGAAGATATAGGCGTCGCGCTCCTTGCCCTTCATGGCGTCCTTGCGCTCCCAGGAGCGCGCGATGTACTGGACCCCGTTGTCGAGATCGATCCACATCTTCCCATCGCGTGGGCGATTCTGTACGGAGGCCGCCTTGAGCCCGAAGCCACGACTGGAAAGGAGGATTTCGATCATGTATTCGAACTCGGGGGAGCAGGTGTCGTACTCCAGGCCCACGAGTTCGATTTTGGCTCCGGGGACGATGGCGAAGGCGCTGGCCCAGATCGCGGCACTCAGGCTCTTGCCCGCTTTGTAGGCCGGGAGATCGGCCAGGTAGCGCGCGCGGCGCTCGCGTGGGATCAGGCGGCGGACGGCGATGGACAGGTCGGGAAGACGGATGGCCTGCGTCAGATCCGGGGGATCCTCCGGGCGGGCGGGGAGATCGGTGAGGATCAGGCCGTCGGTTGCTGCCCACCAGGCGGCCTGGTGTTCGAACGGGGTGATCCCGATACGTTCGCAGATCGTGCGACGGAAGCGTGGGAGGATCGCGTTCCGGGCGTGGATGTAGTCCGCCTTTTCCTCTGCGGGTCCGCCGATCAGGGGCATGGGCTCGTGGCCTTTCTCGTGTACAACGAGTACAACGTACTGTTTACCTCCCGTAGCGTCAGCGTAGGGAGGTAAACGGTTTGGTGGATCTCTTCCGATTTGTACGTACGTACGTACTTAGTACAATAAGTACAATAAGTACTTATTGGGGGGTGTCGGGGGGATCGAGTCCCTCCAACAGGGTTTCCGTCGTATCGGGCGGCGTTCTCACCTTGTCGGCCGCCACGAAATCCTGCCAGAAGCGCTCCAGGGGCGAGAGGCCGGCCGTACCCGCCAGTTTGGCCTCCAAGGCGGTTCGGCACGTGTTGGCTTTCTCGGCTTCCTTGCCCCAGACCTCCGCGTAGTGGTGCGTCCAGAGAAAGTACGCCATTTCCGCGTAGTGCTTGTTGAGCGAGAGCTCGATGCGCTCGCTGGTGGACAAGTGCTGCCACTCGCCCTTGTTGAAGCGCGCAAAGGCTTCGTGCACGAGCCGGTGCCCAATCCAGTGCTCGTGCGCGACATCCACTTCCTGCGCCGTATCGAAGAAGTACGCCAGCGCCTGGAACGGTTCGACGCCGGTCTGGAGCATCAGGGCCAGTTCCTCCGCCTGCTTGGGCAGCGGCGACAGCGGATCCGGCGCGAGCAGCGACCGCCGGATGAACCCCTCGGCCTGATCGGTGGGTGACTGCTTGACCCGTCGATCACCGGTTTTTCCCTTGGCCATGTAATCCCCTTTCTTGACACCGGTGTCGAGTACGCGCTATTCCTCCTGGAGCCAATCGACCGGCGCGCACTCGTGCATCAGCCACTTGAGATCCGCTGCCCAGGAGGCCGACTCAGCCCCATGTTTCGCCTGCCCCCGCACTTCGCGGTAGATTTCGTCCCACGCCGCAACCCATTGGCTGCCTCGGAGTGCGTTGAACAGTTCCTGGCGCTCCTCGGGCAGATCGAATGTCAGCGTCACCCTGGGCACGTCACTCCTCCTTTTCCCACCGGCGGGCAATCCCAAGGGGAGCATGTTTGGTCGCCTTGGCATCGAGCCTCGAGGCCGTGTTCTCGCTCTGGATCTCACTCCCGAACTTCACGTAGGACGCATGGCCGCACGAATGCACGACGTGCACGAAGTGCCCCAGGCCGATCATGACGAGGCCCTTTTCCCAGCGTGAGATCACCGTGTCCTGGAGCCCCATGACGTTCGCCAGTGCCCGTTGCGACAGTCCCACGCGCTCGCGCATCTCCCGGAGCAGGTTCCCGATCCCCTGCTTCTCGGCCACCATGGCGCGCGTCAGGTATTTCTTGGCGAGGTAATCATGCTTGACGTACGGCATGGCAAATCCTATATCCATTCCCACCTTACCCCTTCCCCCGATCCTACACAAAT
>Ga0180008_1002190_pt1 | contig 10832 bp, 20 predicted proteins | sample MM_PW_MetaG_FD_121121 | JGI IMG/M metagenome (GOLD analysis project Ga0180008, IMG submission 121121) | Groundwater microbial communities from the Aspo Hard Rock Laboratory (HRL) deep subsurface site, Sweden - MM_PW_MetaG | ecosystem: Environmental > Aquatic > Deep subsurface > Groundwater... | reverse complement strand
CGCTGCCATTCCGCACCCAATGTCTACGCCGACTGCATTAGGAATTACTGCATTCTCACAGGCGATCACTCCCCCGATGGGCATTCCATAGCCTCTGTGCGTGTCCGGCATCAGCGCGACGTGGTGGAATGTTGCTGGGTGGCTGGCAAGATTGTGGGCCTGCTCCAGCGCCCCTTCCTCTACGTCTGCGCACCAGGAGAAGATGGGGATTCTCCACGACTCGTCGTCTCTTCGCTCGATCATGCTTCCTCTTTCCCCATCTTGACCGTAGCTGTGAATCTCCGGCCCGCGCCCGTCGTGTAATGGTACTTTTGATCCCCGCAACCCTCAAGCGTAACAGGCTCCCCGGCGATTTTGCGGACGGCTTGATACACGCTGTGATCGTAGTTGATCCGGAGGCGTACGCCCATCAGCATCGGACTTGCCCCCACCGTCGTGATCTCTCCGGTCTGCCGGTCGAGCACTTCGACGATTGGCTTCGCTTCCTCTGACATCGCAACCTCCTGCCTCTCTGCGAGCGCCGCGTCCATCCACTCGTTGAAGTCGTCTCCCGTCTCATCGTCGTACCAGTCAATCCATTCGCCATCCTCGAACACCTGCAAACCGCCAGCGTTGGAGTAGTCCGGCTTGACGTTGTTCTCAAACTGGAACAGGTCGTAGAGCGCGAGCGCCCGGCAGAGGACAGCGCCCTCCAGCGGTGTCTGGACTGGCTGCTCGAACGGCTTCATTGGAATTTGCGGAATCCACCAGACCTTCAGATCACCTTCCTTCGGTGTCTTGTCGTTCATCCTTCCTCCCTCCATGGGTATCCTTCCTCGACCCAGCCAGCGATCTCTGAATCTGGCGCGGTCCGTAGCCACTCCTCGTGTGATTCTGGATCGCCTTCCCAGGGGCCAGCGCAGTAGTCCGCCACGATCTCGCTTGTGATGCTGGGGAAACGCCGCCTCACGATCTCTGTGATTCTCTCTAGCTGTTCGTTGTTCATCTTCCTGCCTCCCTGTCTTTGATGTCTGAATTATAGCGTATTCCTTGCGTGATGTCAAGCCCTTGACACTCCTGACACGCTGCGCTGCTGTCAGGCTCTGTGGTTACTCGGTTTTCAGCGCTGCTTCACGAGCGCCTGTTCCGGCCTCTTCGCTGCCGGAATCACGTCGATGGTTCCTCCATCCTCGTCATTCAGCAGGAAGCTCCTGGCGTTCACGAAGTACGTCTTCCGAGCTTCGTTGCGGAAGATCACATCGCAACGAATGACCTCCGGCGCGTAGTCGGATGCCTGTCCTGCTCTGTCCAGCAGCACAAGCTCGTGGTCTAAGCCTTCGATGTCGTCTTGGAATCGCAAGGCTATGTACTCGTTGAAGGCTGCTCGGTTGTTGAAGTGTACGCGCCCGTACTCGATGTCTCCGATGTCATCGACCACGCGCCAGCCTCGTGCAGTTTCCATCTTCAGCTTCATAGCTCTCCTTCCTGTCCCCGGAGCCCCCGGCGTTCCTACACGCAGCGTATGCAGCCAAGCACACGCAAGGACAGCGCCTCCTCGCATACTTTCTCTGTCAACGGGCGCAGTGTTGCGGAGTAGACCCACGGGTTAGCTGCCCATGCCCCGGCTCCGAAGTGCCCGTCCCAGACGTAGCCGAATCTGTTCCTCACCGCCTCCGGGCTGCACTTGTCGCAGTCTTCCAATCCCTCACTGATAGCATCTGCCTTTTCCAGGTGTGTCGCCTTCTCAACGGCAACGCTTGCAACTTCGTAAGCCAGCTCCGCCTTCTCCGGTGTACAGATACCTCCCGGCCTCAATAGACAGAACTTGAGCATCCATGCCAACATCTGTCTCGCTCTTTGGCCTGCCTTGATACCACGTGCCTCCATCAGAAGCTCGTCAGTGAACTTCATCTCTGCCCGCATCGACCGCGTAATCTGCTTTGCTTGCCCAACTTCTATGGTCGCCGGGAATCGAATCTGGGACTTATCTCCCCGCACGAATGCATCATGCATCGTGCGGGGGATATCGAGATCAAAGCGCCTCGTGGTCACACGCAGACGAAGCTCTTGACGTCTTTCTTCCAGGCGTGTACTCGATTCCGAGCTTCCTTGAACAGCCGCTTGAAGTCGTCGAAGCCGACACGCGACGCAACCATCAACGATGCCTCGAACGAAAGCTCACCGAGGTCCACGTTGTCCATCCAGTCCATAATCCGCTTGTACGGCAGCGAGAACTCGATGGTTGCCTTTCCTCCTGCCACCTCCACCTTGTTGATCGGTGCATCGATGTCGCGATGCTTTCCTGCACCGTCGATGGCGACGAATGCCCGACAGTCCTCTGCGGCAACAAGCTCTTCCTCGCCCTTCACGCCTCCAACTGCGGTGAAGTGGATCATCGGTGCCTCGCGTCCCTCGACACGCAAACCGTTGATCTTGAACCCAACGTCTTGCGATGTCGGATCGAGGACCCGCGCCTGCGGGATCAGAAGCTTTTCGGCGTATGGCTGCGCGATGCCCCATTGCGGCTCGATGAAGTCAGTGAACGCGCCTGCCGATCCGAAGCGGTCTACGAGGAACTTGTCGATGCGCCGGATTGCCGCGTCGTTGAACGGCGTCATCTTGGAACGATCCCCCGTTCGTCCCCATGCCTCCGCCATGAAGTCGCCCGCCCCAGCGTCACGTGTCGTCAACGAAGCCCCATTGACAGCCAGCGCGATGTGCTCCTGCAACGTACGCGGACCGTGGTCGAACACAACCGACCTCTCTGCGGGATGGAACTCCGGCAACATGTACCCATCCTGTCTGATACCCAGCTTGTGGGCGATTGCGCTGTGATGAACCTCACCAACCACTTCCAAGCAGCGACCTTCCTGTGCGTCCATCATGAATGAGTGAAACTGACACATAGCGTCCTCCTTCCTTCCTCCGATTCTTTGCCAGGAATCGCTCCCGGCCCCTTTCCTGCTGTCTCCGACATTATACTCCTTTTCCCAGCCTTTCGACAATCTCTGCCTTCACGAGTCCGTAGTTGAGCGGAGGCAGCGCGACGATCTCCGCGCTTCTCATCAAGTCCCGGAAGGTGATGGCATTCTGATCTCCGCCCTTTGCCTCCTGCCGCTCTCGCTCGCGTGCGGGCAACGTATCTCGCAACCACTTCGCTCTGATCCCGAAGACCTCGCACCCAACCCGTTCCTTCCGGTGCGCATGCAAGTACGCCTCTGCGTGTGCACGCTTCTCCCACACGGAACAGCCGTCGTAGTCTCCGTCACGACCTTTCGCCATCAGCGGCTTACCGGGTTTTCGATGCTTCAGTTGTTGCCGGAACTCTTTCCCCGGCCCCAGGATGTAGAGCACAACTCCCCCTCACGAATCCTCATCCGTACTACTGGCTGCGCGTCTTCCGCATTCTCCATGAAGTACTTCACGGAGGTCTTCAGCTCTGGAATTGGCTTCTTCAGTCCGCGCTCACCCGCTCCGACAAGCAGAGCAATCGGAATGAACCACTTGGCTCCAAACTGCATGAGCATTGCGACGAATCCATCCTTGTCCTCCAGAGCGTACGTAACGGTTGCTGCGTCCTGCCCTCTCTCCCATGCGACGTTGACGGGAACGATCTTTGTCTCGAACTCGATGTCCCCATCCGTCTCCACCATAAGCCTATCTTCGTCACTCTCCCAGATTGCGGCGAGTGTCTTCATCGTCAGTGTCGCACCCATTTCCTCCCTCCCTATCCGTCCTGTGCCGTCCCATATAGCAGTGTCCACATTGTTCATCAGAGTGCGGAACGTCCTGTCGTTGATTGCCATCTGCATATACTCCGGCTCGCGAATCAGCCAGCGAGTGCCATCGTCGACCTCTTGCCCGTCGCACCATGTCACCAGAGAACTACCGATGATAAACTCGACGTATTGCTCCGGTCCGTAGATCGGGTCGTAGAACTGATCCACCTTTGTCACGTAGCCGATGGCCGAAGCCGATCCCTTTGCGACTCCCACGGTGCCGTCACTCATGATCTCAACTGCCATCCCCGGCAGCAGAATGTCCTGCATAACGTCGTCTACGAGATTGTCCATCGGAAGAATCATGTCAACGCCAAGCGAGATCTCTTTCGTGCCAGGCATGTACGTCCTAAACGCATCCCCGAACGTCGTCACATCGAGCGGGTCACTCTTGATATCTAACGTACACGACTTGATAGGAGCGACTTCTTTCCCCCCCCTACCGACAAGCGACCCAGCCTGGCCTTTGATCCTGTTCGTCGCCACTACCGCTCCTGTCGTATCCCGCCGTCAATGCTGCCAACTGCGAGGGTCAATCGCTCCATGTTCTCTTTCCATATCTGCGGGCGCTCCGCGAACATGCCTCGCACCTTCTCCCAAATCCCGTCACGGACTTCCTTGTTCGGTGCGTACGCGTAGTCCCAGATCATTCTCCGTATCGTCTTCATCGGGTTCACGATCGTCTCCGTGAAGACGGCCCGCTCGATGGCGTGCTCGCGTCCACACATGAAGACAAGACAGTTCACCGGCCTGGCCTCCCACGGAAGCATACACCCTGTCTCCGGGTTGTAGAAGGCGTTGAGCGGATCGCCGCTGTAGGCGTCGTTGATCATCTTCAGATGCTCTTCCCGGATCACTTCGGCGTGGAACGTCCAGGCCGAACAGGGCTTGCAGCAGTGGTTCGGACACTCTTCCTTCACACACTCGAAGTGGAATTGCGCCGTCGTCTTCTTGAGCACGTCGAGGATGTGGAACATTCGGTCCAACCGTGGATCGTGCTCTCTGTCACTAGGCCGCACGATGATCGGTATGGCCTTCCTGATTTCCGGCAAGAAATCGCTCATGCTGCCCTGCCTCCCTTCACGCGTACGTCACGTTCACTGTGAATGATACTGTATCGCCTGCGTCACGGACAATTTCATTTCCGAACGCGAATCGCGCCCACCCGGCGGATAGCGCACCAGATTATCGCCATCCCACAGCTCCCACGTGTGGCCATCTACTGTCACTCGGACTAGCATGCGGCCCCCAGCCTCAGCATCTCTCGCCAGTCGTCTACTTGGAGACTGAGCTTCAGCGTGTCTCCTACTTGCAGGCTCACCACGTCTTCATCCCAAAGCACAGCAGCCATCTGTACGCCCGCGATGGTGATGTACATGGCCCCTTCAAGCAATTCGATATCGCTCCCCGGCTCTCCAGTCAGGTGCAGCACGACATCCTTTCCATCACCGAATGTGATGCTCTCCGTCGCCATCGTCATCTTCTGCCTGGCGTCATTTCTGATGACGACCTCCGTCTCACACAGCTTCATTGCCTCTGCGAGCTTCATGCTCGTGTCTCCAGGCGCACCAGGTTCAGCGCAAGCTCTTCCGCTATCACCAACCTCGCACCAAACTTTGCTCCTGCGTACACAGTGACGGGCAGGAACGGGAAGCTGTAACAGCCAACGTTCACACGGTTGAGGCGTGTCTCTCCCCTCTCGCATTGCCCACGAATAGTGAGAAGGAATCTATACTGTGTCGGCTCGAAGAGCCATGATGGTTCCGCGATATGCGTCACGGGCACTTTGGATATCCCGGTGTCACCCAACTCGATGCGATACCCAACGACATGCGCCTCGATCGCTCTCAACGCCATGAGTGCCTCCGCTGCTTCCGTGACGGTCATGCTAGTAGAAACTCCTTCACCTCTCTGTGTCCAATGACGTAGTTCATCTTCATCTGGTCACCACATTCAACACTCTTCCCCTGACAAGTGAGCGACAGCTTTCCTAATCGCACACCGTAGATAATCATTGGGCCGCCTACTTCATCAAAGCAGAATTCCATCTGGAACATGCATTGGTCCGGTAAGTAGCTGCACCACCTAATGCTCGCCGGGATAGTGCTGTCTCCCTGCACCAGGCGTTTGCAGATACCCTCGACAGGTAGTGCCATGATCTCCAGCATCGCGCGCACAATATCTCCGGCTGTCATCATCGGTGCATCCTCTTGATGCCCTCGTGTTTGCGGAAGGTTGAGACCTTCGTGATGCTGCCCGGCTTCACGTCCGTCAGGCCTGCCCTCTTCGCCAGGATCTCCAATCCTTCCATCGCGTACATCGCTGCGTCAGCGAAGTGATTCTCACCCTTCTTCCACGTGCCCTGCATCCCGTGGCTCGTCTCCCGCTGGACCCTCACCGGCGCACACAGGTGGTCAATGGCGTCGTCCGGAAGATCGCTTGGTAGATTATACCCTCTCAGCGTCGCGTAGAACGTGTCGAACTGCTCTGTGAAGTTAGCGGTGACTGTCCCGGCTGCCTCCTTGCCCGGCGTCGTCACGGCATACTCGATAGCCTTGTTGTCGCTCCTGCCTGCGGTCCTCACGCAGACGTAGCTCTTCAATCCCCGTGCCGTCCAGTACGTGCCGAAGTCCCTCGCCTGATGATGCTCTGGCTCTGCGTCAATAACCATGATCTCCGGTTTGAACTGCTCGATGTAGTAGTCGATGTCGCTCCACGTGCCGACGTGGAACACCTTCACGCAATCGTCTCCGACCTGCACCCAGCCGTGCAGCCCCGCTCCAACGTCGATGCCCATTGCTCCGCCTGTGCCACTGCTCTGCATCGTCGGGCGTCCCTGCATCAATTCGCGGACGCCCTCTCGTGTCAGCTTCTCTCCCCGCTCTGCGTAGGGGAGTCCGAGGACGCCGTTGTAGAATCGCCGCAGCCGCGCCGGATGTCCTTGCGCGTCGTGCCATTGGCGGATCTGCTGTTCGAGGGGTCGGAGTGGGCTCAGAAGCTGGTTGAAGTGGAAGCCGCGCACTGGGTTGTCTTCCTCTGCGTGGACATAGAAGGCGAGAGGGTTGCGTATCGTCCCTCCCTTCAGGCCAAGGAAGTCTGCCTTGTCCACGTCCTGCTTACAGGCTTTACAAACGAACTGCGCCCGCTCTACATCTACGTTGTCTTCCCATGTCACGGGTTGCACCGTCTCACAATGCGGACAGGTCCAATGCCACTCGCCCCGGCTGCTGATGCTGTACAGATGATCGACGCCCTCGCCAGGAACAGTCGGGTGTGATAGGTCGAGTTTCCAGTCGAACGGGTTTCCCTGCAATCGGTCGTGCGCCTTATCCGCGACCTCCAGGTTCATAAAGTCGAGTTCGTCGCGGACGGCGAAGCCAATCGGCATCTCTTCCAGCTTTGCTTCGCTCTGCATTCCGCGCAAATAGATCGAGTTGTCGCCTGCCTTCTTGAGGCCAACGTTGCTGATGTCGTTGAACTGCGCCGCGAGGTATGGACTGTTCTCGATCACCGGGTCCAGTCGGTTGTGCGTGAACTGGCCGATCTGCCCACCCTCCACCGGAAGCGTGTAGAGCGCATTCTGATGGAAGCCGCAGACGAAGTAGAAGGTGATATTGATTGCAACGGTCGTCACGGCCATCTGAACCGGCTTCATCGTGACGACGTGTACGTGCCGTGCTCGCTTATGGAACTGATGGTAGATGTCTCGCAAGAACGGGAAGGCGTATTGGCTCCCCATCAACGAGAATGGAACGAACTTCCCGGTGTCCGGGTACTGAATAAAGACGTGCGACTCCGCCCACGGCAGACTACTCATCACCGTCGCCTGCTTCAAGAACGCCGGGCTGCTTGCGACCCTGCCTCTGAGCTGAGCTATCTGCACCGCCGTGCTCTCCGTCAACGCGGCCTCCCTGTTGCCATCCTACAGCTTGCTTTAGGTGATCTGTCTGGCCTCCCGCAGCCACTTCTTGAAATGTGACCAGTAGCAGTATTGCTCCCCCTTGTTCCGTGGGTAAGCTCGCCAGGTAATGTCAACACGGTCTGGGTCATTGGCGAGAGATGTGCCAACGATATTCCGCCGCCGTCCGTCTCGCTCCCAGATGGTACCTTCAAGTGCATGAATCTTCTCACTCGGCCATCTGTCAATCGTTGTCGTGTCGAACTTCCACTTGCCCATTTCCTTCCTCCTTTTCTCCCTCTATTTCGCCGATGGCTGCTACGAGGTACGCTCGTAGCATGCAGTCGGCTACTTCGCCCGGGGCTCCGTGGATCTCAAACCTCCCCGCAGGCGAATTGAACGTCAAGTAGATCAGCGTGCCGTCGTTGTCCCATGTGACCTGCTTTCGGCCTGTGATACGCTCCCAGAACGGCCAGGCATTCGCGACGCCTTTCGCAATAGGGATTGCGAGGCCCACTACATCCGCGACCTTCCTGCTTAAAGCGCCACTGTCCAGCTCCAGAATCTCGCTCCACTTCATGTGGCCTCCTTCGCTTTGGCACACGACATGTGGAACCTTCATCACATCCAATATTGATGAGGCGGCTTGCCTTGGCTCCCCGTGATGCAGCGCCGCAAGACACCGACTATCGTTGCGAGCAAGCTGATTCCGATGCCGATTGCGAATAGCACTATCACCCTATCCATTTTTGCCTCCTTGGAGTACGACACATCCGTATCAGTTCCGGCTTCGTCATTGCCGTAGACGTGATGATTCTAGGGATCAGAACCGGTTCATGTGGCCTCCTTCAACTACGGACGCTCGCCGTATCCGCTGGCGTAGCAGATTGCTAGGAACAGGGCGAACATGAACATGAATCTCAGCAGCTCATCCATCAGATCTCCAATCCGCCACGAGCGCCCAAAGCACTATCAGGCTCCCCCTCAATCACCTTGATCAGGGCGGCGGCGAGTTGGGCAGTCTCTGAGCGGAGCAACGCGAACAAGAACGCCTCCATGCTCGACGGCCCCGACAGCGTGGCTCCGACAGTGCCAGCATGAGCCGTGACGCCTGGGATCAGAACAGATAGCGCGGTGACAAATGGCTCCGAGATTCCCCGCCTCTCAATCTCAGCCAGCAAGCCGTCGTCGCCGTGCCAACGCCTGATGTCTATGTCTGGTGCCCAATTGGGAATCGTGAAGTTCCCTTCTACGTCCACATCCCCTTTCACGACGTTTTTCAGGTGCGGTTCCCAGTACAGGCGGCCACGCACTCGTGATGTTCCGATCTCTGGGAGTTCGCCTTGCACCCACCGCGCGATCTTCTCCTTCGTCGTCATTCTCCCTCCCCGATCAGCTCGGCGAGCCAGCAGTCAGGGGCGTGACCGTTGGCACTCATCTGGTGACATGCTGGGCATGTCATGGGGAAGTAACGCCCTGAGATCATCTGCACTGCTCCCATCCACTCGATCTCCTTCAGCCACGCCACATCCACGGCGCGGTATCTGGTGTCGGGCGTGAGGGCATCATTCGCCATGTCACGCATCTCAATGATCGCGGCATCGTGTTCCTCTGGCGTGGCGTCTACCGGCAGGCTGTCTCCACGTAGGGCAATGTCCAGAAACGCCTCCCGCATCACCGCGATCTGCGCCTCCTGCTCCTTGCGCACGTTTCTCAACTCGTCCGCCGCCTTGAGAGCGCAGCGTTTCCATTCATCCGCCGACTTCTCAAGCGCGGGTAGCGCGACGTATTCCTCCTCGCGCACGACGTAGTAGGTGCCGCCGCGCACTCGCCAGTTGCTGTCCTCGCACTCTAGGAGGAGGCCGTTCGTGATCGTCTCTCGCCCCATTCCCTCCGCTAGATCGATCTCGCCGCACGCGAGCATCTTTGCCCTGATCGCCTCGGTCGATAGCCTGTCATTCATCGGTGGCCTCCTCAGTCCTTGATGAACTCATCGCTGATCTCGCGCGCTACGCCTTCGGTCAACTCGACGCTTCCGGCCTCGACTGTGGCCGTACAATGCGGATGGCAGTTGTCGCTGATCCACTTCATCAGCGGTTTCGCGGCTTCGAGCATTCCATCGGTCTGCCCCTTGGTCAGTGTCATGGTCTTCCTCCTGTGATTCGGATACCCACCAAGGGCATCCAGTTTACGTTGCTTCGCTCCGGGACTGATGCTCGGCGTGTGGTCCGGCAACACTCCCAGTGTTCCGTTCTGTTCGCGTCGTGCGGCCTCCTCTTCGGCCAAGCGACGGTCGCTTTGCCATATCGTTGCCTTGGTCTGGTGGTACTCCCACCACGCGGCACCCTGGACGAATGCGATCACCAGGCTCGTCGGTTCGTCATCCACGACGCGCTTCCCGGCGTCGGGCGCGATGTTCTTATCCTGTTCTGGCGGGAGATTCGGTGCTGTCGCCTCCGCGATTTCTCGTGCCAGATTCCCAATGTCACTCATCGTCCCCCTCCATCCTCCCCGATCAGCGCGGCGGATCGGGCAGCGGAAGTTCGTCGATGAAACTCCGCTTCCTTGAATGGTTCACCGGTTTCTGGATAACGCTTTTCGATAAACATCTCGTCGCAACAAGTTGGCGTTCCGCCTCGCCCGTGGCAGGCTGGTCGCGTAACGAATCCGTCTTTGCATCTGCCCTGACCATCGCCCGGACCTTCCAACCAGCTTGAACACATCAGCTTATCACCCGTACACGCGATCTTCTCATTCGTCGTCATGCTTCCTCCCCGATCAGCGCGGCGAGCTTGTCATGGATCACCACGAGCCGTCCGCGAACTATGCCCATGTGTTCAACGTACTCGCAGCTCTCAGATAGAAGCTCAGTCGACATTGTCTCGCATTGGGACGCGCACGGCCCCTCTATGCTGCGGGACGTGATGGCATCAAGGTCAGCAAGGCGTCTGATCTCCTTCAGCCACGCCACATCCACGACGCGGACGCGCTTCCCGGTGTCGGGCGTGAGGGCGGATTCGGCGCGGTACAAAGCACTTGTCAATTCTGCCAAGTAATCCGCCGTCTTCGTCAGCCCTACGTCGCGGACATTGGATTCGGCAAGCTCCAATTTCTCTGCGAACGATTCACCCGCACAGTCTGTCGTGACATCGACTATCGCCTCCCGCATCACCGCG